>ENA-ORSL01001910-ORSL01001910.1-human-gut-metagenome-genome-assembly--contig:-NODE-1910-length-16224-cov-2.568248_pt1 | contig 16224 bp, 8 predicted proteins | sample MGYA00242190_ERZ509157 | MGnify/ENA primary metagenome ERZ509157 (study PRJEB26280, sample SAMEA2338664) | human gut metagenome | biome: human gut; feature: human-associated habitat; material: faeces...
ATGCGGAAGCCATGGAAAAACAACGACAACAAAAGTTATAGCAAAAGTATTAGAAGATAAAAATATATGTTATTTATCTGGTGACTCCTCTGGAAAAGGTACAAAAAATTATGAGTATTTTGTTTTAGAAGCGTGCGAATATAAAAATCATTTTTTAAGTTATACTTATGATTATTTAATTATGACAAATATTGATTATGATCATCCTGATTATTTTAAAAATAAAGATGACTATTTACAAGCCTTTCAAGAAGTAAGTAAAAAAACAAAATGTTTAATTGCTAATGGTGATGATGAAAACATAAAAAGAATAAAACATAAGAATAAAATAACATATGGATTTAATTATGATAATGACTATGTAATTTATAGTATAAATAAATATAAAAATGGTTACTTTATTAGTATAGTTAATAGAGAAAAAGAAGAAAAATTATATATTCCTTTATTTGGGAAACATAATATACTAAATGTTGTTGCGAGTTATGTGTTAGTAGATTTATTAAAAATAGATGTACAATTTCAAAAAAAGATTTATGAATTTAAATTGCCAAAGAGAAGAATGGAAGAGGTAAAATATAAAAGTAATATATTGATATGTGATTATGCACATCACCCTACAGAGATAAAGGCTTTGATAGAAGCAATTTTGGAAAAGTACGAAAAGGAAATCATAATTATTTTTCAACCACACACATATTCTCGAACATTAGCTCTAAAGGAAGATTTTAGAAAATGTTTTGAGAAAGCAAAGAAATTATACATAATGAATACTTTTATTTCTCGAGAACAATATGATCAAAATAAAGAAAGAGAAGTTAAGAAAGTATTTAGTTTCTTTGATGATTACGATGAGAAGGTTTATTTGTCATTAAAAAAAGAGACAAATAAGGTTATTCTATTTTTAGGTGCAGGAACTGTAGACAAAGAAATGGAAAAATTATACAATAATTTGTAAATATATGAAAATTTTCAGAAAATTATTGAAAAAAAACTCCTTTTATGGTAGAATAATAATGTGAAAGGAGTAATATTATGGAACAGACAAAAATATATGATATTGCTGGTGCAGCTGGTGTTAGTTTAGCTACTGTATCAAGAGTTTTAAACCATCCTGATAAAGTTAAGGAAGAAACAAGAAACAAGGTTATGCGTATAATCAAAGAAAAGGGTTATAAGCCTAACGCGAATGCTCGTGGATTAGCCAGTCGTAAATCTACTACTGTTGCAGTTGTTATTCCTGAATTATCACGTGCTAGTGTCGCTGAAATGATTCAAGGAATTGATGATGCAGCAAAGAAGTTTGGATATCAAATAAGATTATTTATTAATAAAGATGTTGAAAACGAAAAAGACTTATGGGGTGAAGTTATTGCTTCAAGTGTTGATGGAATTCTATTTATGAACGATGAAATGACTAGAGAAGTATATCAATTAGCTGAATTTTCTCCAGTACCAATTGTTTTCGTTAATGCTTTATCTAAGAAGGATACTATTGGAAGTGTATGCGTTGATTATGAAGAATGTGCATACGATATTACTACAAGAATGATAAAGAAAGGAAACAAAAATATTGTTTTCGTTGGAACAGAACATAAGTATACATTAAATGAAATGAAACAAAAAGGATATACAAGAGCAATGGAAGATAATGGATTAACTCCTAAATACTTGTATACAAGTGGCGATATTCGCAAAAACGAATTATTCTTTAATGAAATATTAGAACGTGAAGTTCCTGAGGTTGCCTTAGTTGTTCGTGATTCAATAGCTATTTCTTTAATGAATGTTGCCACAAAGAAAGGCATTAAAGTACCAGATACATTACAAGTTATTGGCTTCCAAAATACAAGATATGCTCAATTATCTAATCCAAAACTTACATGTGTCGAAATACCTATTTATGAAATGGGTAACACAGCTATGAGTTACTTAACAAATCTAATGAAAGAAGAAACAAACAGACCTAAGAAAGCTGAAAAAATCTTACTTGCATATGATATAATTTGGAGAGAATCAACTAAATAAAAAGAACTATTTTCATAGTTCTATAATATATCTTTGAGAGCTGTATAAGCTCTTTTTATTTTTTTATCTGATTTTTTGTATTTAATTTTCAAATCACTTAAGAGTTGAAGGAATTCTTTCTTTCCATCATAATATTCTAATTCGTAATCAACAACGCCAAGATATGAACTCTTATCAATAAAAATCATTCCATTTCCATATTTAAAGAATAATCTTTCAGTTGACAAACTCATAAAATTGAAAAGTTTTTGGTCACCAATAATTGAAGCAACTTCATTTGCTATATCACTTTCTGGAAGGACTCCTGTTTCTTTTATCGCCTCAAACTCTGAAGAAGTAATATTAAGACGCAAATCTTGGATGTTATATCCTTTTTTTCTTTTATAAGTGAGTGTTAAAATATCTCTTTCACGAACACGCAAAGAGGCTTCAGTAGCTTTTAAAGAGAATCGTTCAGTATCAAGATAATGATTTGTTTGCAAATCAACAGGATTTCCTTTGTATTTTTGCACAAGTCTTTTATATTCTTCTTCTGAAAGAAGTGTTTTAAATTCAGCGACTAATGAAGGTTCCATAGTGATTATTCCTTTCTAAAGTTTTAGTTAAATGTAATATATCATATATGAAAACAAAAATCAACATTATTTTACAAAAAAATGTAAAAATAAGATAATTTTTAAATAAAATGTATAAACAAAAGGAAATTAATATATGTTTACTTATTTTTAAAAAAATGATAAAATAAAGTAGCTATGGAGGTATGTATGATAAAAGTTAAAAAGTACATGAGTATTCTATTATTTACTTTTTTTGCATTTTTTCTTTCATTTGGATGTACAGAAAAAACAAACGTAGAAATAGAATTAGAAAATGAATTAGTAGCAGGACGCACATATGCGTTAAATGTTAATGTGGAAAAAGGGTTAGATACTAATTTAACTATAACATTAAGCAAAGAAGGAATAATTCATGTTGATGAAAAAAATAAAACTGTGGAGGCATTAGCTGAAGGAAGTGTTGACCTTACAGCATCAATAAATGATAAAATCTCTTCTACAGTCACAATTATTGTAAAACCAGCAATCAAATATACAATTGAATATGAACTTGATGGAGGTATTTCTGAAAATCTTCCAAGCGAATATGATACATTGAATAAAGGATTAGATATACCATCACCTACAAAAGAAGGATATAAATTCTTAGGATGGTATGATAATAATTTATTTACAGGAGATAAAATAACAAAAATAGAGAAAGGAACTGAAGGTAATAAAATTTTATATGCCAAATGGAAAAAAGAGAATATCACATATAAAATTACATTTGAATCAAATGGCGGAAGCCATATACAGCAAATCGAATATGTAAATGAGTCCGAAGAAATAACATTAGAAAACCCAACAAAAGAAGGATATAAATTTCTAGGATGGTATGATAATAATTTATTTACAGGAGAGAAAATAACAAAGATAGAAAAAGGAACAGCAGAGAATCTTACTTTATATGCTAAATGGGAAAAAGAAGTAAGAAAGTTAGATACTCCTTTAATCACTGGAACTATTAATGAAAATACTGTAAAAATAACATTTACAAGAGATGATAATGCAAAAAGCTATACAGCAATTGTTTATAAAGATAATATTCAATATTCAATAATTGAAAACTTTAATAGTGATCAAGAAATTGTTTTTTCAAGAAGAGGAACTTATCAAATAAAGGTTCAGGCTAAGGGTGATGGCATAAGTTACTTAGATTCAGATTATTCGAATGAATATACTATGATATGTAATATAAAAGTATTGTATGTTTCTCAAAATAAAGATGATGATTATAAAACCCTTGATGAAGCAATAAAAAACTGTGAAGATGGGTTCACAATTATGCTTGAGAAAGGAACTTATGACTTAACAATAGTTATTAATAAATCAGTTGTAATAAAAGGAAAAGGAATCAATAACACAACTATTAATGTCAAGAAAGATGTGGCTGGAAACTTAAATGCTAAGACAATCGAGTTTGATGGAGTTACTCTACGAGGAACAGGTGGAGAAGCTACCACTACAGGAGTGTACTTTCAAAATGGAAGTAATTTAACAGAATTTACGGTAAAGAATTCCCATATTACTAGCATGAATACTTTTATAAAATTTGTAAGTGAAAGTAAAAATAAAATTAATATTAATATATTAAATAGTAAAATTGATTATATTGGTCAATTCTTACTATGGGTAACAAAAAGTATAAATGAAATAAAATTAGATGGAAATGTAATCGATGCCTCTACATGTGGAGCAGTTGCGAACGTTAATGCTGCATTATTAAGAGTTAGATCAGGGAAAGCAATTGTATATAACAATGAATTTATTTCTGATGTTCAAGCAATTGATGGTTTATTTGAATGTGGTGTAAATGGAACATTAGTGAGTGTTAAATATAATACTTTCAAAAATGTAACTAAATTTGTCCATATCAATGATGGAAAAGAAGTTGAATTTGATAAGAACTTATATCTAGATGTAAATGGAAAGTCACTAAGTGAAGTCCCTACACAAGTAACTGGTAATGGTGTTAAAATCGGTTCTCTAGTAACAAGTGATGATGCTCGATTAAATGCATATTTAGATAATAGCAATACAAAATTCATTTTAAAATATGATTTACAAGGCGGAAGATTTGAAGAAAATGTTAGTAAAATATATGATAGTGAAGTAGGTATAAACATCTTACCTATACCAGTTAAAGAAAATCATGCTTTTCTTGGTTGGATGTTAGATGGTAAAATAATTGAAAAACTACCTAAAAATATACTTAACGATATTACGTTAGTAGCTTCTTGGAAATCAATAGAAGGTGAAATATACATGATAACATATTATACAGAAAAAGGTGAATGGCCTACAAGAGATGCTAAAGATAGATTTGAAATAATCAACGCTCTTTTACAAGACATGTATGAGTGGGCAGAGGATAATGGTCACACAGGAACTTTTGAAAATTATGAAAAGAGTATTCGTGATACACTTACTAAGTATGAAGATATAAATATAAGAAGTACAGAAATAGGAGATCGTGCTTATGAAGATGGTACAACTAAATATTTCTTGAATATACCTAAATATTATGAAAAATGGAATGAATTCTTTAAAGTATTTGATAAAGCAATGCTTAAAGTAAATGCAACTCAATCATTCTATAAAGATACATATGCAACTATGGTACGTTTAAATCAATTTATAGCACAAGATTGGAGCACAGGAAAAGGAAATCAATATTTTGGTTCATTCCTTCCAGAAATGTATAAAACTGTTCAAATACCTGAAGAAATTCAAAAAACATATCAAAGTGGTCAAAGAGTAATTCTTCCTATATTAACATCTAAAACAGGGACTAAGTTCTTAGGCTGGTATGAGACAGAAGACTTTAAAGGAAGTCCAGTTACAGAAATTAAAGTAACTGATTATGGTAATAAATCATTCTATGCAAAGTGGGAAGAAGAAACAAAAGTTGAAAAAGTAACAATTAATCAAATTAGTGAATTAAAGAGATTTGAAACATATAAATTAGAATGGAATCTTAATCCAAGTAATGCTTCTAATAAAGATGTTGAATTTACATCAAGCAATGAAAATGTTGCTTCAGTAACAAGCAAAACAGGACTAATAACAGCTCATACAAATGGTAAAACAGTAATCACTATGAAAGTGTTTGGAAACCGTGAACTTGATGTTAAGTTTGAACTTGAAGTTTATACTCCATCATATGTTACTGGTAAATTTGTGGATAATTCGTATGTTGTTGAGAATGAAACAATTAAAATAGATGCTGAAGTTAATAATTCTAATGATAAAATTATTTGGTCAACAAGTGATAATTCTATTGCCGTTGTTGATGAAAATGGCGTAGTTACAGGCTTAAAGGCAGGAAACGTAGTTATAAAGGCAACTTCTGAAAGAAATAATGATTTAGTAATGGAATTTACAGTTACAATTATTTCACCATCATCAAGTAATATTTTAAAGTTTATTGCTAGCGAAAACAATGCTAATATATTTACAGAATTAGGCCTTACAATTGGTGGAACATATGATGCTGATATATATGGCAGTGTAAGTAAATTACTTAACGAAAAGTTTGCTGTTAATGATAAATATTATGCAGTCCAACAAGAAAAAGATAGTAATGGCAATTATGTAAAAACAAACTTTGGCCCTGTAAAAGATAGTACAGAATTTATTACAGTTCACTATACTGGAAATATGTCTAAAGGTGCTGATGCAGCTGCTAATGCCTCATACTTTTCTAATGGCGGTTCAGGAACATCAATTCATTATGTAACTGGAAATGATGGAATATATTCTTCGTTAGATGAGAAGTTTGTTGGTTTCCATGCTGGTGATGGAAGAGATGTAAAATTTGAATGGAGTCCTACAGGAGTTAAATATAATACAAACGATCCGAAGACTCCAAAATGGGGAATATCAAGTGATTCTTACTTTACAATTAATGGCAATAAAACTACAATTAAAACACCATATGATGGTCCATACAAAAATAGTAAAGGAACTATAACTTATCCAGGAAATGGACAAGTAACAGACAGTAAATGGATTAATAATATGGGATTAGCTTATAAGATTGTAGATGGTGAATACTATATGGGTACAACTTGGTGGTGCCATACACAAATTCTTGAAGGAAGAATTTGTTCTAAAGGCGGAAACAATAATTCTATAGGAATTGAATCTTGTGTTAACCAAGGAAGTGATTTGTGGTACACATGGCAAAAAACAGCACAATTAGTTGCTGATATAATGATTAGACATAATCTTGATATTACAAGAGTTGTAGGACATCACTTCTTCAGTGCTAAAAATTGTCCTCAACCTATGCTTGAAAATGATTTAAGAATATGGCATGAATTTATCAAACTTGTTGAAGCTGAATATGAAAAGATGACAACATATAAAGATTACGAAATAACATTCATATCAAATAATCCTAACATAGTTGATAACCGTGGACGTGTCATAAGAGTTCCAGAATTTACAACATGTGTAACATATACTGTTACGGTAAAGAAAGGAAATGACATTCAAAAAATCACATTATCGTCAATTGTTCCAGGAAAATATGAAATGTAATGAATAACGCTCTAACTTGTTAGGGCGCTTTTCTTTATGTGAATACTTGAGTTTATTTAGTAAATATGTTATAATAAATTAGAAAAAGGAGCTATTTTATGAATAATTTAAAGAAAACAATATCATTTATACTTGCATTATTATTAATAGTTTTTTTAGGAGCATGTAATTCTAAAATTTATACTATTGAAGAAGTATATAATGGAACTAGTGATACATATACAATTAATGCAAAGTGTGAATACGTGTCAAATTCTTATATAATCTTTAGAGATGATACAGGAATATTAGTGTATAAAACTAGTAATGAAAATGTAGATGTTAACACAAGTAAATGCTATAAAATAAAAATAAAAGTTAATGAAATAAATAATATTAAACAGATAACTAAAATTACTCAAATTGACTTGATTGATACATTTGCTGTAAAAGACGAGCAAATTGAAAAAGTTGATAAAAACTTTTCAGTAGATGTAAACAGAACAAGTAAAATTGAAATAAGTGGATATGTAGAATACAATGATATATTTTATGTAAATAATAAATATTTAGATATAAAAGCTTATACTGAAAATGCATTTGATAGTACAAAGCTTGAAGTAATGTATGATAGATATGTAAAAGTAAAAGGATATGTTGTTGGAGTAAAAGATAATTCAATGCTTGACTTAGCCATTACTTCTGTTGAGGAAAGCTTTGATATGGGTGAAGATACATCAATGTTAGATCTTCATATATTGGAAATGAATGATACTCATGGATATTGTATGCAAGATGAAAACGGTAAAAATGGTTTAAGCAATATGGCTTATATAATTAACCAAATAAGAGAAGAATCTAATGAAAACACAGTTTTAATCGCTAATGGAGATATGTTCCAGGGAACTGCTTTGTCTAATATAACTTATGGAAAAGCAATGGTTGAAATTATGAATGCAATGAAAGTTGATTGTATGACTTTAGGTAATCATGAATTTGATTGGGGAATTGAAAAAGTCTTACAATATTTTGATAAAGATTCAAGTAATGGGGAAGCAAATTTTCCGCTTTTAAATGCAAATGTTTATAAAAACGGTGGTACGTTACTTACTGTAGAGAATGGAAATGTTTTTGAAAGTACAATTATTAACCGTTCTGGAATTAATATTGGTGTTATAGGATGTATTGGCGATGTTTATACATCAATTAATTATTTACGTGTGAAAGATTATTATTTTGAAAATAACATAGAAAATACTGTTTCTAAAATAGGAACAAAATTAAAAGATGAAGGCTGTGACATTATAGTTGTTGCAGTTCATGGAGGAAACTCTAGTGGTGTTGAAAACTATGTTGTTAATAACAAATTAGCTAGTCTTAAATATAAAGAAGGATATCTAGTTGATGCTGTAATTAATGGCCATACTCACACGAAACAAAATGGTTATATCGAAAGAACCAGTGGTTTAAAATTACCAGTTGTTCAAGCTGGATGTAATGGTAAAGCGTTAGGTGATATAGTTTTAAAAGTTGACGAAAAATCTAAAAAGGTTATCGCTTCAGTAATTAAAAGCCATGATGTTTATGAAGCTGATACAAACTATGATGAAAAAGTTGAAGAAGTTGTTAGAAAGCAAAGAAAAGAAAACGAAAGTAAGTTGAGTGAAGTATATTCTGTGGCTGGGGCGAAACTATCGAAACACAATATGATTTAATTCCATGGGTAGGCAATGTTTTAGTAAGTGGAACTGGTGCTGATGTTGCTGTTTGTAACACGGGTGGCTTAAGATCGAATGGAAACATCAAAAAAGGAAGTAATATTACTATTGAAAATATGTATATGATTAATCCGTTTGATAATGAAATAATTCTTGTGAAAGTTAAGGGAAACTTATTAGCACAGTTTATGCAAAACGGAAAAATGTTCTTTGGAAAAAAGGAAAATCTAGGAGAACTAGAAATGAATACAGAATACCTAGTTGCTGTAGTTGATTATGTTTATTATGGAGGTGATTTTCCTCAAAATGAAACTGCTTATTCTACAGGAATTATTATGCGAGATTTACTTATAGAAGATATTAAATTGCACTCTGTCTTTAGTCCAATTAAAGATCCTAAAGCTAAAATAACTTTTAAAGAGAACAAAATCCAAACTAATATTTATTATAAAAAGGAAGATTTATATGAAAATTATTGTTATTGATGGCCAAGGAGGAAAGCTTGGATACGAAATAATTAGTGCGTTAAATAAATGTGAGATTGATAGTGAGATAATAGCCATTGGAACGAATGCAATTGCAACCCAAGCTATGCTTAAAGCAAAACCTACTTTTGCGGCAACAGGTGAAAATCCTGTAGTTGTTAATACAAAAAATGCTGATTATATTATAGGACCAATTGGGATAGTGATTGCTGACTCTTTGTTTGGGGAAATAACTAGCACAATGGCTTTGGCAATTTCCAAATCAAACGCCAAAAGAATATTAATACCTATAAATAAATGCAATAATTTACTAGTTGGTGTAAAAGACAATACTTTAGATGATAAAATTACTGAAGTAATTAGAATATTAAAAACAAAATAAGTATTGCCAAAAATAAATTAATATGATAGAATATTATCGTAATGCATCATGAAGGTGCGAAGAAAAGGTTATTAAAAGAATAAATATATTCATGAAGAATATCAATACTTTTTTGTATTGATATTTTTTTGATTTAAGGAGGCAAAAATGAAACAAACAAAAATTTTTAAAATCACATTATCTGGATTATTACTAGCATTAGGAATAGTATTACCATTCCTTACTGGTATGCAATTAGGATCTGTTCTTTGTCCTATGCATATTCCTATCTTACTATGCGGAATTATTTGTGGATGGCAGTATGGATTATTAATTGGCATAATTTGTCCACTTTTACGAAGTGTAATAGTGGGAATGCCTCCAATTTATCCTACAGCGATAAGTATGAGTGTAGAACTTGGTATATATGGATTTGTAAGTGGCTTATTATTTGAAAAGTTAAAGAATAAAAACCTTAACCTATTATTAGTGTGTTTTATATCACTTATATCAGCTCAACTTTTAGGTAGACTTGGATGGGGTTTAGTTCGTTTTATTATGGGATTAATTGATAAAACTAATGTATTCACATTTAGTGCATTTTTATCGGGAGCATTTATAGTAGCATGGCCAGGAATACTTGTCCAGTTAATAATTATTCCTATACTAATAATTAGTTTAAATAAAGCAGGATACATAAAATAAAAAGTCCTATGACAATTGTCATAAGACTTCTTTTTTTATTTTTTTTCAACAATTTTATCAATTAAACCATAATCTAAAGCTTCACTAGCAGACATAAAATAATCACGTTCAGTATCAGCACTAACTTGAGCTAATGTCTTTCCTGTGTTAGAAGCAAGAATTGAATTAAGTCTTTCCTTAACACGTAAAATATTCTTAGCATGAATTTCAATATCCGTAGCTTGACCTTGATAACCACCAAGAACTTGATGAATCATTATTTCACTATTTGGAAGACTATAACGTTTGCCTTTAGCTCCTGAAGATAATAAGAATGCTCCCATACTTGCTGCGTAACCTAAGCAAATAGTGCATACATCAGGTTTAATATAATTCATAGTATCATATATTGCCATTCCCGCAGTTACAGAACCTCCAGGAGAACATATATATAAAGAAATATCTTTATCTGGATCTTCAGCTGCCAAAAATAATAATTGTGCAATAACAGAATTTGCAAGATTATCATCGATTTCCCCACTTAAAAGAACAATACGATCTTTTAATAAACGTGAGTAAATATCATATGACCTTTCCCCATTAGAAGTTTTTTCAATTACATAAGGTATATACATATAAAATTTCCTCCTTTTTTTATATTAATAGTATATAATAATTCTTTGCAAAAGTAAAGTAAAAATACAAGGTATACGCACATTCACAAAAATTTAGTAAACATATAATGTAATGGGAGGTGAAAGAATGAACGGAAACTTCAATCAAAATGTTACTGTTAATCCACCAATTGTTACAAGACAAACTAATGTAGTTAATAGATATTTTTATATTGATCAACCACATATTTGTGAAATGGAGACACAATATGTAAATCATTACATTAAACGTCACAAATTTATTCCTAAATATACATGTTGCGAGAAAAACGTATATTGTGAAGAAAATTGTGGATGCTGCCCTGGTATGAATCAAGGCATGAATAATATTAATTCTAATAACTTAAAATTTATTACAAAGGAAGGAAACAAGTTGAAAAACTTGTTTTTTCCTTTATAAATGTGTCTCATATAATAGTAATAAAAGTTAACTAAAGAAAATATAATTAATATATTAATTTCATATTTAACTTGCATAAATAATTGCCATTTAAGAGAAAGTATGATAAAATAAAATAAACAAAAGTTAATAAATTGTATAAATACCATAAAAAGGTAAATAATAATCTATCATAAGGGGGAGTATTCTATGGATAGTATTAATATGCCAACTTGGCTAACGCCATCATTTGTAGCTACTGGACTGACAATTTTAAGTATTGTAGTTATTCTCATAGGTTTTTTGATTGGATTTATTAGAGGCACGTATCGCGCAAGTTATCGTTTTATTGTTTCAATAGTTGTTATATTGGGTCTATGGTTAATCATGCCGATATTCACAAACAAACTGTTATCACTTGATTTACACAAATTTAATTTAGAGATAATAAATGTAACGGGTTATAAATCTGTTGAAGGATTTCAAGTGAACTCAGTAAAAGATGCTGTGGATATATATTCACGTGTTCTTTTAGGCTTAACAACAGAAAACGAAGGAGTATTAATCCTTAAAGAAACAAATATAAATATTGGCGAAACAATGATATATCAAACACTTATAAGTGCTGTTGAGATGTTATTAAGAGCTGCGTTGCTTCTTGTTATTATTATATTAAATTGGACATTATTTAGATTTATCTTCTTTATTGTTTATTTGTGTACTAAACCAAAGAGAGAAAATAAATATCAAAAGAAAAAAACAATGAAATCAAGATTAATTGGTTCACTAATTGGAACTGTTAATATGATTTGTATTTTATTAATAGTATGTATACCTCTTTCAGGAGTCTTTTCATTAGCTGAAAGTTCAGTTAAATTAATTGAGACTGAAGAAAGTGATGTTATCAAATTAAGTTTAAACAAAGAAGTTATTGATTTAGATGAGAATCCAGACTTCGTTGAATTTGCTAACGAAAATAAAGAATGGGTATATGTCTATCGTAAAACATTCTTAGGAAAAATTTTTGGAATTAAAGTAAGCAAAGATACGCCTTTAGATTGCGCACTATTTGATGGAGTCTTCTCATTCAAAGCTGGAGGAGAAAAAATAGCTCTAAGAAAAGAATTAGATGTATGTCTAAAGGCTATGGAACCATTAAAAGATGAGATAATAATACCTTTAATTAAAAATGAAAATACTGCAACTATTTTAGATAATTTATCTAGTGATACGATAAAGAATTCATTAGACAAGTTATCAGAACTAAAACTAGTCAATGCTGTAGTAAATGTTGGTTTAAATACGGGAATCATAATTGCTAAAAACGATGGTGAGATCTTTAAAGAATATGTAAACTTAAAAGATATCTTACTAAGATTAGAAGGTAAAGAAATAAATGCCTCTGAATTATTACGAGAAATTGGTGATCTATCTGAAGCTATTTTAACACTTACAAAAAGCAGTGGATATAAAATCAGTGAGTTACTTTCAGAAGACAATGGAAATACAGTTTCTAAACTTGTTGATATTCTATTAAAAGTTGATACAAATGTAGTCACAGATGTATTTGATGCTATTTCTAAAATTGAATTAATTGACTTAATACAAGAAATTACTTTCCCAACTTTAGAAGATTATCTCAATAATAATGAGAATTTAAATAGAATAATTTTATTATATCCAAAAGTTACTTTAGATGAAAACTATTTAGTAATAAATGATAATAAAACTAATATTTTATGGGATAAAGATACATTAGAGAATGTATCATTTAAAGTTAGTAAAGATAACAAATGGGTTGTTGATGGAAAAGAGACTAATTTAGATGCTAGTGGAAGTATCTTTAAAATAAAACTTGATGGAATAAAATTAACAGATGAAGTTAAAAACATAGGCTCTTTATACAAAGCCTTTAAAGATCTAGATATTAATTCATTTAGTCAAATTCAACTTCTAATTGAAAAAGGACAAGTTGAAGGAAGCTATGATCTAGAAAAAGCAACATATGATAAAATAGATAACTTATTTAAGAGTTTATTGGACTTTAAAATTATTAGTAATTGTAAAGATAATATATATGCTATTTTAAATAATATGTTACCAAATGAGTATCGTAATTTGCTCAGTAGATGTAAATTTGATAGTGAAGATTTAGCATCACTTGTGTATGCAGGTAAAGTAGTTGCAAGCACAGGAGTAATTTGGGATATAGATGGAAAATTAAAAACTGATGGAAACATCGATTATACAAAGGTTTATACTATTTTCAATAGTATAAAAGATGAATTATCAGAAAATCTAGCTAAATCAAGTATTATTGTTGAGAACATAAATACGGTGGCAAGCTACGCACTTAGTGTTTTTGCTCCAGATATGAAATTAGATTTTGCTTCTGTTGACTGGAAGAATAATGGTAAAGAAGAACTTAATAAACTATTTAATGTTTTGAATGTATGTTTAAAACATGGCAATAAAATCACTTCAGATTTTTATAGTTTAACAGATGAAGAAATTGATGAAATAGCTAATGTATTAAAAGAAAATATTGCTACTTCAGATTTATTAAAGAAGAATATGAATAATATAGTATCTGTAGTTTCAAATTTAGAATCACTAAAAGAACTAAATGCAACAATTGCTCCTCTTGATGAAGATGAATGGACTACCGAAGAATTAGATAGTATATTTGATTCAGTGAAAATAATCGTTAAGATGGTTAAGGCTTCTAGCGGAGATCAAAACAATCTTTTAGTTACTCTATTGAAACTAAATGAAAATGATATAAATACTATTTTGGATTCAAAATTCATATCATTAAATATTGTTTATAACTTATGTGCTCAAGCAAGTGAAGGTGGATTACTTTACGAAAAAGTAATTATTAACCTTGATAGAGATGATCCTTCTTGGTATGGAGATGAAGGTGAATTAAAAACAATATTATCAAATGCAATTAAATTAATTGATGGAGTGGATAATTTAGAAAACACAGATGAAACTGTGGAAAAAATCGTTAAAAATATTTCTAAATTAAATAGCAACTTCAAGAAAGAAAATGATGATATTGGAAAACTTTTGTCAAGTAGTGTAATTTCTGATACGTTAATTTACTATTTAGAAAACCTTGATAAGTTCTTAGGTAAAGAAATCTCTGATATGATTGTCATACCAGAAGATATTAACTGGAAAGATACAACTGAAGAAGGCGAACTAAGAAAAATATTAGTAGCTGCCAAAGATGTTTTAGTTGATAAAAATGGTGAAGTTATCATTAATGATCTAAAAACAGGTGATGAAAAACAAATAATAAAAGTTTTATTAAAGATTAATGATGAAAAGATAGATCAAGTTTTAGATAGTAAAATAATCTTAAAAACAGCAGTTAAGTTTATTGAAAAGTATAGTAAAGAAGAAAATAAATTACAAATCTTCTTACAAAACAAAACTAGAGACGATGCATATTGGCAAAGTCAAATGAAGACAGTGCTAAAAGGATTAAAAGACATACTACTTGATAGTGAAGGTAATGTCATTAGTTTTGAATTGCAAGGAGAAGAATACATTGAAATCATTAGTAAACTAAAAGAAGAAAGCATAAATAAACTTTTAGATAGTGAAATCCTTGTTGATACAATTGCTCATTTAATCATTAATATGGCAGACCAAGAAAATAGTCTATTTGTTGTCCGTAATGACTTTAGAGAAACTGATGAAAAATGGAACAGTACGCAAACAGATATCTGGAGAAATGAAATTAATAAAATAATCACTTCTGTAAAATCGTTGTTGATTAAAGAAAATCCAGATGGAACATATACTAATAATTTTAAAGTGTTTACAGAAGGAACAGCAGAAGAACAAATTAATCTTTTACTTGATGTTAAAGATGAAGATATTATCAAGATTACTGACAGTGTAATCATTGTTGATTCAATAAGTAAAGTTCTTATAGACATGTCAAATGAAGAAAATGCTGTTATAAAAATATCTGATGAAGTAAAAGGATATGATATACAAAGTTGGAAAGTAGAAATTCAAAAATTAATCGCATCGATTAAAGAGTTACTAATTGATGAAAATGGTGAAAAACAAACTGCCAAACTATTAAACGGAAATCAAGATGATATTATCATGATTTTAGTTAACATTGGCGAAGATGAAAGCAAGATAAGAAAAATTATTGATAGTGAAATAGTTTACCAAACATTAACAAGTTCTGTAAAAAAATTAGGTGAAGGTGAAGAAAAAGTAATTTATTTACCAAGCGATATTGATTCTTGGACTAAAGATGCGTGGGTGAATGAAGTTAAAGCCATAATTTATGCTTCAAATAAATTATTTATCGAAGGAGAAGGTGAGCAAAAGAAAGTAAACTTTGATAAACTAAATGGTGATACTAACACTTTACTTCAAACTATTGTAGATTTATATGATGACACAAATGAAAACGATGATTTATCAAAAGTATTACAAAGCTTAATAATTGTTAAGACAATCTCAGAACAAATAATCAAATTGTCAAAAGAAAATGACATGATTAATACAAACGGAGTTATAAGCTACTCTCTTGATGAGTGGAAAGTAGAGATTAGAGCTCTAGTGGCTTCTTCAAAACTTGTGTTTGCTGATAAGACAGGAAAGATAGATATAAATAATATATCTTTTGATAAATTTATTGTTCTAAATGACAAGCAAATTGAAACATTATTAGATTCACAAATAATTCGTTATAGTGCTTCGAAAAAAACATATGAAATACTAAACGATGGTGC
>ENA-ORSL01001911-ORSL01001911.1-human-gut-metagenome-genome-assembly--contig:-NODE-1911-length-16219-cov-3.349852_pt1 | contig 16219 bp, 9 predicted proteins | sample MGYA00242190_ERZ509157 | MGnify/ENA primary metagenome ERZ509157 (study PRJEB26280, sample SAMEA2338664) | human gut metagenome | biome: human gut; feature: human-associated habitat; material: faeces...
GGCAAAGGAGCCGGACGCCATATAGTCCTTCATGATCTGGATGCCGTCTTTGTCCCTGAACTTGATACCAGCAACCTCATCAAAAGCCACACAGTCCCACAGACCCACCAGACCAACGGTCTTTCGTCCCATGTTGTAGAACAGGTTTGCCACAGTCGTCTGTCCACCGGACACCAGAATGCTGTTGGGGCTGATTTCCTTATAGATATGGGACTTACCGGTGCTGCGAGGTCCAAGCTCGCAGAGGTTGAAGTTGTTCTCCACCAGCGGCAACATACGAGCCAAAAGGAGCCATTTCTCCCGCTGGTTCAACTGCTCCGGCTCATAACCGCAAGAACGCAGCATTACATCCATCCACTCGTCCTGCGTGAAGGCTTTACGCCCGGTGCGTACTTCCTCAATATCGATATGAGGCATCTGGATGGGGGTCAGTTTGCGGATGCTGATTGGAGTAAGGTCCTTCTGCTTTTTCTGGCTGGACTGCAACGGTTCACCGCCCAGATCAACAAGGCCAAAATTATTGTCACCCTCTACTTCATAATCCAGCTGTACAATGCACCAGATGCCTCCGCAGAGCAGCCGATCATATTTTTCCGGATATTCATCCGCAATGGGCACCTTGTCCAATCCCAAATTAGAGAAACTGGCAAAGAAGCAGTTCTTCTTAATGTCAAGATTGACCGTGATCATATCAATAACAGTATGGCTTCCCTTTTTTCGCAGCTGTGACAGAATTTTCTGTGCCTCATCCGGACGAACAAAGTTGTCCGCCAGAATGTGCTTTACATTCTGCACGCCTTTTTCAATAATAGCTTCGTCATCCGAACTACAGTACTGGCCTAATAAAAACTCCAACACATAAACCGGGACATTCGCACCTTCCTTGATCTTTTTAGTCAGATCCTTGCGGACGATCTTTCCATCAAAATTCTGCCGTAATTTTTCCTTGATTGCGTCTCGACGGCAGCTATTTTCCGCATTCGGCTCCATTTATAGTCCTCCTGCTCCCATCAGTTAAAAAAATCGAATTCATCAATCGCAAATGCAATATCGATCTGGAACTGTTCCCGCTGCTGCATCTGCTGACCCTGCTCATCCGCAATCACCAGATAATAGGTTGCTGTATTGCTGAACTTCATCGATTTGAGGTTGAAGTTGCAATGGAACGTACGATCTGCGCCGTTCTCACTGGTTTTGTCCGCAATGATCTTCTGGGTATCGCTGACAGGCTTTCCGTATTCATCCGTAAACCACACCAGATAAGTAGCAGCCTCACGGTTTGCACTTACCGCATCTTTCTGGTAGAAATCCAGTGAAAAGATCATATTGCTGATCTTCCGACTGGAAGAAAGCAAACTCACTGTTACGGGGAGCGTATCATACTTCTGCTTATTGCGCCGATATTCCATAGAGCCGTTGCGCAGATAATGATATTCGATCACCGGAACCGTCATTTCCTGCAGGCTGATACCGCCATGCACAAAATTCAGCCCGCCACCATTCATCTTGATGCGAATACCTTCCCGTGGAGCAAATCCAGTGTATTCCGTTTTTCCGTCCAGGAATTTTACAGGAAGCAAATACTGCGGATCCGCCTCCTTCTGCATGATTGCATAGCGTCTGCCATATTCCACTTCCATATCATGGAAGCTGGTTTTATCCACTTTGTCATCCTCGGTCAGCGGACTGTAAGTGTACAGGAAGCCATGATCTGCCGTAATCAGAATGTTCGCCCCGCCGAAGTCATTGACGATAATGCGCACCATATTCTTCAGTTCACTGATAGCCCTATCGCATGCCGGGAACACAGAGGTGTCCGATGTATGGCTTGCTTCGTCAATGGTATCATGGTAGATATAGACTACATCCATCCCCTTGACCAGTGCCGCACGCTCTGCACGTTTCATCCCGATGATGTTCTTATACTGCAACGCCACGCTGGCCGGATTTACACCTTTCAGGACCTTATCCCGGTTCGTGCTTGCGGTAGACTGCCCATCGGCCAGAACATTCAATACCTCATTTTTCAGTTCAGCCGTCAACGTTTTGTGTGGGAGCAATGCCGCCATGCCAAATTTCGTGATAGACGGGAAGATGCCCTGCATACTGCCGAGTTTCACATTGCTCTGCGTTTCTCTGCGCAGTTCATCTGCCAGTGATGCCGCCACCTCGTAACGCATAGCATCCGAGATGATCACGAACACGCGGCTGTCTGCCGGACGGATGTGCTCATTGTAGAAATCCGACTGCTGCGGAATTTCCAATACGCGGCCATGCTCTGCCATCTCATCAGCACATACATCCGACCAGTTTTTGCCGAGGCCTCCCAGAAACCAGTAGGAGTACAGTCCCTCTACCTTATCTACAACATGCTTGAACAGGTCGTCCAGTTTGATATTGGAGGTTTCCAGACTTCTCTGGAAGCTCAGATGGAACAGTCGATAATAGGTGTCCATCCTGTAATAGTCCTCCGCATATTCTTTCCAGACCTGCTTTGCGTCCGGGGTATGGAACCCTGCGGAGTGCTCTTTGAAGAACTCCTGCATGTTGGCCACTTGCAACAGACCCTCGTAGAAATTTCGGAAGTACTCGTACCAGACACAGGTGCGACGTTTTTCCACCGTCTTTGTGATCACATCCACATCAATGATATGGTCACTGATCTCCGTCATCAGCTTGCTCAGGACAATCTCGTTGATGCACGGGAAACACTCCGTTGTCGCCAGATCATCAACCGTTAGTTTTTCCAGCCTCTGCGGCAGATGTGCTTCATCTTCCACATAGCGGGCCACGTCATAAAGCTGCTGCAGATCACCACTGTGCAGCCACTCCGACACCAGCTCGTAGCAGTACGCCTGATGCGGAATGGAAAGGAACTTCTCAAGCCCTGCCAGAAATTCCGGGCGCAGTGTGCGCGTAGAAGCTGTCAACAGAAGATGAATTGCCAGCTGCCCAAGATCCGGCTCTTCCTCTGCATAGCCACAGCCCTGCCGAACCATTGCCCAGAAAGCTTCTTCTGCACTATAATCCACAAAACTCTGATAGATTGGATTCTGCGCTTTATCCAACCCGCCACGAAGTACGTTCAGCAAGATTTCATTGGGCTGTGCTTTTTTCATACCGCAGAGCGCCGCCATCACAGCCATGTGCAGCTGTGCCGGAGTGGCAGGTATCTTATCCTGTGCCATGATTTTGGCACGACGAGCCTGTGCACCAAAAAACTTCCGGTAGTGCTTCACCAGCTTGCGCATAGAGGGATTGTCCAAGATATCCAGTTCCTGCATCCAGTTGGAAACAGCATCCGTCCGGTAGCTTTCGCTGTATAGTTCAATATCCAACAGCCAGTCATCCTCCTGCCGTTCGTAGGAAATGGGGCAGTAGACAACATAGTTGCTCGTCAGGTCATCCACCGACAGCATTTTTTTGACCGCAAAGGTATTACTGCCGGTCAGTGCGACCAGCTTAGCATTTTCAAGCCGGATCTCATCCAGCTTGTCCGCATATTCATGCTCTTCATCATACCAGAAGATGATCCGGCGCTCATAAAATTCCGGCAGCGGTGCCGCAAACCGGCGGTTGAAATCTAGTACGATTTTATCTGTTTCCACAATACTTCCTCTTTACTTTACTTCGCTTGCAATTTTAGACAAACTATCAGACATTCTTTTCTCTGCCGCGGCTTTCTTTTTTGCTTGATTCCACTCTTCAAGAATCATAAAAATACATTCTTGTAGTACAGGGAAATACGTAATACAGTCATCTTCTGATAATTCATGGATGCCCTTACTGATAATTCCATAAATTGTAGAATTGCTTGTTAGCATATCTGGTAAATAATTTTTGAGCAATTGGATTCGATCGCGTACCTTTTCACTTTGATATTGATCCTCCGTAATGACTCCTTCTCCTACTGCCATATTCTTTGCATCGTTAATAAGATGCTCTATAATACGCCGAAGGTATACATACGATCCGATACCAATTCCCTGTGCATGTAACCCTATTGCACGTCGCATAGCTCGCATATCTTCTTTTGATAGAACTTTTTTATATTGATTCAGTTCAGGAAAAGCCAAATCTGCGACGGATGGAAACTGTCCAATTTTTTGTAGAGTATTATTCTCTGTCCGAACAACGTAATCCAGTTTATGTCCTTCATCCATTGCACAAACAAAGGAAAATGTCATTAGCCTCGTTGCTTTCTGCGTCTGCCAATAATTCCATCCCCATTCAGATGGTTTATCTCCCTGTTCCATTCCGCATGATCTATGCAAATGCTGTATTTGACGCAGTTCATTAGCTAAAAATTTCTTGGTTCCAATATCTTCGCGGTATGTAATCGGCGACATAGTAAAAACACGTTCAGCTTTACACTGTGGACAGAATGAACTTATTCTTACTTCACCGGCAATTAAACTACATAATTCTTCAATATTTTCTTCCGTAACGTCAATGGTATCATATAGACCACTATTCAGTAGAAATGTCGCAAAAGCATTTTCCATTTGTTTTTTACCTCACTTAATCTTCGCCAGCACGTCCTTAAAGATCTCATAATTATGCTTCACACCATCGTCCAGATCAATCTTAATCATCTGATCGGCCAGCGCATGAACTTTTTCCTCATACTGATGCAGCTCGGCGTCCTGCGCCTGCACTTTGTTCAGTTGCTTCGTCAGCTTGACACGTTCGCTGGTGCTGGTGGCAGCGGCCACCTGTTTTTCCAAACCTTCGATGGCAGTACGGTAGCGCGCCTGCTGCTCGTGGACATAATCGGTACGGATGCGTGCAATGGTATCCGGCTGGTAGCGGTGCATATAGATCAGGCACTTAAAGCCGTTCTTCTTGCCGCTGTCAAACAGCCAGTAGATGGGGCGCTTCTGGTAAATTTTGCAGTGGTCGGTATAGAAATCGTTCAGGAAGTAGTTGCGGATGACCTCTTTCGGCTGACCCTTGCCGCCCAGTGCGTTTGCAATAAAGCGCAGATTATCCTCCAGCGAGCTATCACCGTATACCACCCGCACAAACTCCACAAAACGGCCCATCATGTCATCTTCAAAGTATTCGTCGTCACAGATGGGAATAATACCGTCTGCATCCGGCTTATAGATATTGTATTTGCCATCATCCCATGTACCGCCTGCGTAGGCAAGGCCATCATAGGTGGGAGAGTAGCGGCCAAACATACAGCCCACAGCGTAGGAGATAAAGGAGCGCACATCCCGGCTAAGGTCAGCCCTGCGCACGGTCACATCCTTATCTTCTACTTCCGGGGTCAGTTCATCCTGCAAGCCGTAAATATCAATAAAAATGCGGTTCAGTTCTTCCTCGTTGGCTTTCAGCTTCTCAAAGCGTTCTTCACATTCGCCAGCCCAGATGTCATAGCACTCAGCAAGGTAAATGTTTCCAATATCCATCATGTTGGGGTATTTGGTAATGGCTTTGATAAAAGGGTGGCGGGTAAAGTCCCAAGAGGTTTCAAAGGAGTCCCAGTCATCTTTTGAATTTATAACTGAATTTGCAGATAAATCTGTTATTTTTTTGCATGGAGCAAATATAACCGGCATTTTTGCCGCATCTCCGGCTAGAAAATGAAATGTTTGGTTTACTGCTCTAAATACACTCGTAGCAGGTTTTGAATTCAGCAATCCTAAAAAGTATTCAGAATCTCCACTTGTGAACATTGCGGGAGATTCAACATTGAAAATCAGCCCTTTATCTACCTTTCTTACAGCAAATTGTTTTTTGGAAGTCGTATGTGACCAAGTTATGTAGGGCTTAAAATACATATCTACACTTTTTATAATCCTTGTTGGGCTTCCATATAATCTTGACGCAAATTCATACAGCTCATATCCATCACTTTTCCAGTTTACTACATATTCGAGATTGCCATACCACTTTCGGTATTCGCCTCCCTTGGTATGTGGATACCACTTTTCTTTACGAGTTTTTGACTCTTGATGACTAGAACAGTCAAAAGCAATATTAGGATGCTCGACTTCAAACCATAGTCTTAAAAATCGTTTATTATCACTTGTCTGCAATCCACTTCTTACAGGATCAAAGTCTCCTAATGGAGTGCCTTTTTCAAACACCTTATACATATTGGCACTTAACCAAAATGCAACAGGCCGCCCTTTGATTTTCGAATAATTATCTGCGTTCTGCTCAAAGTAATATCCACAATGATGATTGCACATTGCTTTTAATGCCTTTTCTCGTTGTATTTCCATTCCGCCAACAAAATCTGTTAATTTTAAATATACACCCTTTTTGGAAACATATCTGTTAGAAAATGTAAAGGTACAAACGGGAACAGTGGCCTCCTCAAATGCAGAATACTCAAATTGAATCAGTGTTTCAAGTGTCGCTTGCTGGTAGAGGTATTGACGCAGTTTCTCATAACTCTGGATAAACATCCACACATAAGGCGTAAAAAGCCCACAGTAGCCCTCCGGTTTTGCCATGCTGGAGCATTTTACAATAAAGGCAGAGAAGAAATCGCTCTTGTAGTCCGTATAATTTTGCTTGATGAACTCGTTTAGTTTGGGGTTCATGTTCGATGCACCCATATACGGCGGATTGGTGACGACCACATCGTATTTCTGTGCCAACGTCTGTGCCACCCGCACCAATGGGAGTAATTTTTTGCGAATACTCTCTCGATGGAACGAGGACACGTCTGCCACCTCGTCAAACCGGGCATAGAGGGCATCCCAGTCCTGCGGGGTGATGGTGAGGATGGAGCCATACTCCTTGGCATCGTAAAGCTGGGTGAGGATGGTGTGCATAGCATCGTTCAGTTCCGGCTTGCCGTTGCAGAAATACTCCACATCCGGCTTTTCGATGCGGTTGCTCTCCTCAATGGCATACACATGAGGCTGGGTAGTGTGGCTGAAAAATCGGCGGTCATACCGGCGGGCCTTCATCATCACCGCAAAATAGGCCAGCTGGGCGGCGCGGTCATCAATGTCCAGACCATAGAGGTTGTTCTGCAAAATGCTGGTCACGGCATCGCGGGACGTGTAGCCGTAGTTCTCGTAGATTTGCATCAGTACATCGAACAGATACGCCAGAATATGGCCGCTGCCGCAGCAAGGGTCGATGACCTTGATCTGTTCCGGGGTCAGGTCGGCATGCTGTTTGCTGATCTCGGACAGTTGGGCCTGTACCTGCGGCTCCTGCTGGGCTTCCTCCAGATAATAGTGCCACTTGGTGTCCTCCGGGTCACGACTTCCGGCAGTATAGGCCGCTTGCTCCTCCGGTGTGGGCAGCAGCTGTGCTTTTGCGTCCGGGTGACCCTCCACCCACAGGCGTCCAAGGCTGTTTTCCACCATGTACCGCACGATCCAGTCTGGGGTAAACAACTGGGTCGCCGCCGGGATATTCTCCTTGGTGATCTTGACATTTTTCTTGAGGGCGGCAAACACATCGTCCTTTTTCTCGCTGTTGTAGTACTGATACAGCCAGCCAATGATCTGGACGGCATCCTGCCAGTTGTCCTCCGGGATCTGGGAGATCATCTGCTCAATGACGCTGCCCTCCCGGAGCAGGTTGTCCGGCAGAAGCAGTTCCGTGTAGTCCGCAATGGTCTGGAACATTCCGGGCAGAATGCTGTTCAGCGCGTTGCATTGCACGATGAGCAGGTATTTGTACAGTTCTTCGGTCTGCTCGGTCTCTTTCAGGGCGTAGACTTTGTCCTTATCCAGCTTATCCAATTCCAGATGCAGGGCTTCGGCCAGAATCTGGGGCTTGAACGCATTGTTTTCATCCGTAAACACGCGCACATGGCTGGGCAAATAGCCGTTGACCTCCATGAACCGCAGTGCCGAGAAGCGGTTGAACCATGTATACGCCACCTCTTCCATAACCTGCTGGTAGCCTTTTTCGTTGATCTGTGCGATCAGTGCCCTGCGCTGCTGCATCTCTTCTGCAGACAACACTTTGCCGTTGACGCTATCAGCACCGGCGTCCACCATTTCCGTTTCCGTAATGCCGTACTGCTGGGCTTTCTGCGCCACGCGGGAGATCAGTTCTTTCCGCGCCCAGACCGCATATTTCTTGATGGCGTTTTTATCCATGATGGTTCTCCTTAATTCAACGAGCCAATTTCTTCAAGTTTAACAACATCCAAAATTGCTGGTGCGAATTCCCAGCACCCAGAATATCGCATCTGCGCATTTTTATCACTAACACATTTAGATAACACTTTCTTTAATTCTTCTATGCTTTGAACATCAAAAAGATCAAACATCTTTTTACAGTACTTTCTTGACTTGATTTTTGTCCATTCTACCGGATTCTTTTTTGCATAAACGTACAAATTAGGGAACCAGTATGGAGCACTCCACACCTTTTCCGATTGTATTAACTGAAAAGCATTTCGAATCTGGTACAAAAACAAATCAGCTTCTGCGAGTGCCTCAGAGGAATATATCGGCAGCTTTTCTCGTTGTGAGCAAATAGTGTCTCCCAATAAAGTATATTTTCGTGCATATTGTGTTTGAGGTTTATAGTTTTCTTCTATCAAACTACTGTAATGCCGAAACACACAGTAGTTCTTCTCTGTGACGTTCCGATCCAAACAGCTGTTTCTTAAAAAATACGTATATGTTATCATAGCATTGATTTCTGCGTATTCCCCAACATGACGTAAATAAGCAATGATTGCAATGAATAATTCCCATATAAAGATATGATATACCTCATAATCCCAATCAGACGCTTGACAGAGACCAGATTCGAACCCATAAGCACTGGTCAATTCATTGTACATTTTTTCGAGAGCAGGGCAGACTACTTCTGAAATTGAAATTTCAGCCTCATCAAGTGCTGGTAAAAAGTCTAAAAAGATGTCTCTGATACTCTTTGTCTCTAAAAATTGGTTATAAACTTCTTCTCCAGCATTTTTTATTGGCCTATAATAAGATTTCAACGCTTCAACATACGCATCGATGAACCTTTTCGCACAACTTTGTTTCTTTTTATCGTTTGTCGCGCCTTTTATTTGACGAATCAGGTCAGTCAGCGGAAACAAATCACTCTTTTCTTCTTCAAGCCATTCAGGCTGTTTTCCTAGTTTTGGTTTTCTATATAACGGTTTATTGTAAATATTCCGAACCAGCTTCTCATATTCTTCTTCAAATATGTCCGGATTTGAAAAGTCTATGTAGATTCTTGTTTTTATATATGCAGGAACATATTCCTTTCCGTCTTCATCTCGCTCCGTAATAATCGGAATGAACTTTTCTTGAGTTACTTTTCCATACACTTCGCTTGAAATAATAACCGTTTCATCGCCAACACCACCCGTCCGATTGTTGGCTTTTTCCGTATACGTTTTATCACAGAAAATCAAAACCTTCGTTATATCAGAATTATTAACGCACTGCTCCATGAAGACGTATTTATCTTGTCCTTCTTTTAAATCCCATTTGTCAAGAACAACCTCGACGCCATGCGACATTAGTCTGTTAGCAACTTGGAGAACCAAGTCGCTCTTAGTCCATGAATACGATATAAAAACTTTTGGGATAACATTCTCCACCATCTTTTTCTCCCGCTGTAATTCAGCTTGATTTCACTTTAGAGTTATTAATTGCATAGAGGATAGCGTTTTTATGATACTACGACATTAAGCCTTTTGTACCAAGGGAAAGGTAAGACTTTACGTACCAAAACTCGCATTTTATTAATCCTTGCTATTTTGATGGCATCGCCGCGTGTAGATTTGAACGAATGTAAAAAAGCGGCACTGAAAGCGTAGATTTGATTTGCTTTCCATCAATACCATGCACTTCAACATCGCAGGTTTTAAAATGCGCCTGATTGCAGTGCCATTGCAGCGCATCAGCTTCCTGTTCAGTCAGCGTGTAGATTACGCTCTGATATGGTGCAATTACTTGCTGAGAGTCTTCGATAAAACAGTCAACAAGTATTTTATCTCTGTATGTGAGAGTGAAATCATTGAGGATTACAGGCTTTTCGCCAATATTAAACACCTCAATTCCAGACTCTGACAAGCTAGTTTTTGTGCGATACTCTTTGTCCGTCAATTCATTTGTAGGGGTTGACACCATTCGGAAGCACAGCTTTGGCTTTTTATGAAGCGAATCCGTGATTTCGTTAAGTGCCCAACCCACAACAACACCTATAATTGCAGCGAAAATTTCAATCATATTCGACATATCCATTTAGTTCAACTTGATTTCGTCGCAGCCGTCCAGTAGATTCTGAAGCTGGCAGCGAATCTTCTCCACATAAGCATCGATATCCGCATCATCTCGCAGGGTCTTAGCAGGGAAAAGAATCTGGCGGCTGTAAGATTTCACCTTTTTCTGCCTTGGTGTCGGAGTAACAACATCCTTCTTTTCTGCGGCCGGCTTTGGTGCTGGTGGCATCAGTGCAATCTCAATGCTGCTAACAGCATCATCCTTGTACTTGCTCAGCGGGATAATCATACCGTCCAGCAGTGCAATGCTCTTGCACTCGTTGATCTTCGTCTTGTACCCGTCAAAGTAGGTGTCAGATTTGCGGATAATGTCCATCGCCTTGGGATCGCCGTCGGCGGCGGTGTGGGTGGCTTCCATACACTGACGTACAGTTTCTAGGATCTCAGAGCGTTTTTCATCCAGCATCTGGTCATGGGCTGTACGCACCATTTGCATCAACCCATTCAGCTCCGGAATGCGCTTATAGTTGAACTTCTGCCCAAAAGATGGCACTGTGATGATAAGCCGAATCTTGTTCAGGGCCTCGTATGCCGCCGCATCCTGCGCAATGCGGTCCAGATCCGCCTGCATCTCGTGTTCCAACCGTGCAGCATCATCAAAGGTGCCGACCTGACTCTTGAAGAAGGTCTCTACATTGCCCATGGCATCCTTCTGATCAAAGAGGTCGTCCTCTTTCTTGAGCAGATAGTCGATCAGCGCGATGTTGTCCTTCTTCTGGTTCAACACTTCCTGCGTTGCAGTAATAGCGTTGCGCACCATTGTCTGATCCGGGTACTTGTGGGCATCATCATACTTCTCGTTCAGTTTGTTATAATGCTGCAGCTGGTTTCCGAACTCATCGGCAATAAATTTAACCAAACCGTCTTCGTCCGCAGGAACATCCATGACATCGAAGTAATCCCGCAGAAGGTCCCGCACAGCCTTCATTTTGGTTGCCGATACCACCACACGCTTGCTGATGGAGATCTTACCCACCTCACTCTTTTTGCGGAGCATATCAGGTAATTTGGCGTTGTCCGGCTGGATGGTAGTGCCTGCATATTTGATTGTTACCTTCTGGTTCACGATCAAACGCGCCACCACATAAGCAATGTCGATTTCCTTCCAGCCATAGGGTATACTGCTGAACTTGCTCTGTACATCCGCCATCGAGGTAGGCAAATGCTTCATCGCCTGCATTTCAAGATATTCTTCCACAGCTGCTTCCGCATCTCGGTTGGGGTCAGCTTCTGCAAAAACGACATCTGCACCAGAAAGAACCGCCATAATTTCGGCATCGGTATCTGCGTTTTTCCCGATCAGGTCCAACTTGCTGTAAACATGCGAGACCAGATACTCCATTGTCTGGTCAATTTTGGCCTTAGCATTGCCGCTCTTAATGTCCAGATGTTCACCATCGGCGTAAAATTGTGCGTTTTCAATAGCCTTTACCAGAGCTTCGCTGGCTTCAGCTTCATACTTGGTTGCTTCTTCCTGTTGTCTGCGGATAATATCCTGAGCACTCTTGGGCATCTGGCTGACATTCCGCTGTTTGACATATTTGCGGATCTTCATGGCTGCTTCCAGCGATTCATAATACGGTGTATCGCCCAAAACCACAATGGCTTCACTGCCCTTGGAGCTGTTCATCAGGCGGAATTCCGTTTTTTCCGTTGCATCCGAAGCTGCTGTCAAAAAGCGCAGGCGCATGCCGCCTGTAGCGATACCATACATGGTGTTATCCACCATTTGGTCAAACGGGAAGTCGCACTTGCCATAGCGGAACTTTTTTGCATCATAGATCATACCAAAAATAATCTTTGCAATGTCCCCAACAATAGCGCCCGTATCCACCTGTGTAAGGTTGATTTCTTTTTGGATGTCCTGTTCTTCATCCGTCAGGAAGTTGTAGGTGTCACCAGTACGGCCGATGTAGTTCTGTCCCATCAACCGATCCAAGCTGCCGCGCAGCTTTTCGCGCATAGCAACCTTTTCCAGACGAATGTCGTCCGCCATCAAGATCACAAGGTTGTCCAAGTTGGCCGGAATATCCTCATTGACATACCGGATCAGATAGAGAAGTTTCAGAACATCCACGTCCATTGGCTCCAGACCATCGTGATTTTCTACAGCTTTGCTGCAGCGGTCAATCACGTTGCGAATAGAACTGTCCAGAAAAGAATGTACAGTATCATAGAAGCGGAACAGTGGCACCAATGCAAACTCGTTCTGTTTTTCCACTTTCTGGGCTGCTTCCTGGAAACCGCTCAGCATGGAACGCTCGCCGCCAGAGAAGTGCTTACCCGCATTGCCGTGTTTGCGGATCTCCACAAAAATTTTCTGCATGATAAGGAACTGGTACGGAACAAACGGAAAATCCTCTGCAAATTGTGCAGGGCCAGAGAATCCTTTGATGTCCGGCATTGCGTTGGTAAAGCTAAACAAGTTTCGCATCCCAGAGTTTTCTTGCTCATAGACTGCATCCAGCGTTTTTTCTGCTTCTGGAGTTTTTTTCAGAACGCGCTTCTGGATTACTTCGTCTACGGAAGAGGAAGAAAGGCTCAGACGAGTTTTGAAACGAGCCTGGATCCGAGAGAATTCATCTGCGCGTACCTTGATGATCTCATCAATAGCTTCCTGTCCGGTACAGACCACCCAGACTTTTCCTCTGCATTCACTGCCGATTTTTTCCACCAAAGACTGCAGATTCAGCAGCATATCCGTGTCCGTGCCAACATACTGACCCGCTTCGTCCACCATAAACAGAAGGCGGAAGTTTGCAGGTTTTGTGCTGACGTATGCATTGATGTCGTCTACAAGCTGTGAAACAGAGAGTTCCGTTGCGCTCTTATCGTTAAACCAGTTATTTGCATCTTCTTCACTGATGTCCAATGCTTCCGCCAATGCAGGTTTAATGACCTTTCCATTGAATGCAAACGCCTTGCGCACTTCTGCCCAGGGCTTGCCCTTCTTTTCTTCAACCAGACGGCAAAATTCATCCATCTTGCCCTGCTGCGTAATGTACTGCTCCAGCATAGCAACTTTAAGATTGCTGCCAAAGAATCCCAGATGATTATAGAACACCTTAGCAAAAACACGTAAAACGGCTGTTTTGTCCTTATTGATAGAGCCTTCATAATCGATATTAAACAGAATCGTCTCGGTTTCACCTTTGGTTGCACGATCCACCTGCATAAAGGTACCAGGGTCATCCTCAAATTTCTTGCGGAAGCGCTCCACAGTACGGATACCATTAACCTCTTTGTTTTCCAACAAGTATGACAACATTTTCAAGAAGTGAGATTTACCGCTGCCAAAAAAACCGGAGATCCAGACGCCTGTATCTGCCGTTGGTTCGTCAAATGCTTCTGCATAGGTATTGAAAAAGTCTGCAAAATGCCGCTTCAGTTCTCGTGTAATAACGTACTCGTTCAGTTCTTGTTCCAGGACCTTGTTCTCGTCCTCGTCAACCTTGACAACACCGTTAATTTTACGGTTGATGTCTTCTACAAACATATTCTGTATAACCAAAGCTCTATTTCCCCCTTCACACAACGTTAAATGCACGATAGTAATTGTTCGGCTTCAGACAGTTGAACAGCCGCAGCTGCTGGTCGTTAAATGTTCCCGGGTAAAACACAAGCACCGGCCTCTCTGCAAACAATGATGCCTCCAGTAACGTATGAATTCGCATAAATGGAAACGCTTCTCCAACGCCAGTCAAAACCAGTACTTCTCCCGGCTGGAACGGCTCGCTCTGAATTTTCTGTACAATTTCATCGACTCCAATTGTCGATTGAAGCTGTTCCAACAGATAATCATGGCCGTCCTCTTCTTCCATATCGGGGATTGCATCTAAAATATCCATGCCTTCACAAATCCCTAGGAAGATTTGATATAAATTACAGATCCGCAACTGACAGCCCAGTGTCATATCTGTAGATAGCTGTTCAATGAAATGTCGAACCGCCATTTCATCTCTCGGTTCATAGCAGAAGATACGAATATTCACTTCATTGCTAAGACCTTTTCCTTCTAGGAAATCTTGACTCTGAATCATCTGCCGAACGTTATCAAGGCGTTTTTGTATGTCACCCATTAAATTTTCCTCACTCAAAACGGTTAAATGCGGGTAATACCGCCTGATCCCCATTTGTAAGAATCACATTTTCCAATTCCGGATAAAGCCAAACCGGGTTCAAATGGCCTGCTTTTATACTATCCAGATAATCATTTTCTCTTAAAATTCGGTTCAGAACCGATTTTAACTTTTTAACTGTAGATTCACTCCAACCCGCGATGGCTTCATTCTGTTCCTGTAGTCTTGTGAAAAAGCTTGTCAAATCAAGTTTTCCATAGCTGAAATCCTGGTTTCGATATTTTTCTCCAATAACTGTTACCATAAAATCCCAGACAAGTCTATTATCCTTCATAATCGCGTAAAGACAAATTTGTTTTGCCTCTTCCACGGAATGCTCTGCAATATTCCGAAGCAGTTGTTCACTATTCAAAAGATTTAGCCGCCGATAACACGCCCGAACCATACCAGCTGTCATGCGTTCAGTTGGATACTGGAAGAGATTATTGGCGGCAATTATTTGTATCATTGATGCAAGATCCTCTCCTTGCACCATTTGCTTCGCTACAATTCGCATTTCGTGGAATAAAAACTGTTCTCTTGTCAGAGAAGCTTTATATCCACTTTCTTGTGCTCTGTTTGTATTCTGCATTGCTTATGCAACTCCCATTTATAACTTTTGATACGCCCAATAGCGACCATCTCTCACTCTCTCTAGTTTACCTTCTTTTACAAAAGAAACTAGAATTCGATTTGCCGTTGCTGAAGAGACTTCCAGCAACTGTTGCACATCACTGTTATGAATAATCTTCTCTTTTTTCAAGTATTTTTCAAGAATATTCCATCGATTTTCTTTTCCACTTGTAGGCATCATGCTCTTTTCGAAGTTTTCTGGGATTACACTCAAAAGTGCTTCTTCAATCACACTTAGCATAAATTCAATAAATGCAGTTCCTTCACCTTGGGCATTGGATGTATTGATAGCCTCATAATACTCCTGCTGATGATCATGAACAATAGACTCCACCGGAAGCCATGCAAACAGCGGATTCCATCTGGAGAGCAGTAGCGTATGCCAAAGCCTTCCGATTCTTCCATTTCCATCTGCAAACGGATGGATTACTTCAAATTCATAGTGAAACACGCAACTTTTGATCAGCATCGGAAGCGGGCTGTCCTCTGTCCATTTGAGCAGTTCTTCCACCAGAGGAGGCACATACTGCGGTAGTGTTCCAAAATGAAGTACATTTCCATGACTGTCAACCACACCTACTGGCTTTGAGCGAAACACACCATCTTCTTGAACCAGCCCTCGCATCATCACATGATGAGCCAACAGTAAGTCTTCCACTGAGTATGGATTCAATTCATTCAAATGGTCGTAAATTTCATACGCATTCTTCACCTCCGCAATGTCTTTTGGCGGTGCAAGGACACGTTTTCCTGATAGTACAGCCGTTACCTGCTCTAAGGATAGTGTATTTTGTTCAATTGCAAGAGAGGAATAAATTGTTTTAATCCGATTCTGCCTACGCAGAACAGGGTCAGATGAAAGATGTTGTGTTGAGCTCACTTTTCCAACAAGTTCACAAATCTCCATTACATCTGTGAGAATTTTTTCTGTAATTGTAAATGGCGGTTTTTTATTCTGCATCTGTTTTTCCTCCCCTCCATTCTAATTAATTATATCATTTCATCGCTCATTCATCAATCACACTTTACACAAGTGATTGATGAATTTTTCAGCGATTATGCCACTTTTCCAAATCTCTTTTAGCTACCTTCATGCCGGTCTGGCATTTTTATCTCTAGCTTTCTCAAATTTCCATTTTTCACCCAGATATAATAATCATGATTCAAAGCCTCTGAGTTGAAAGACTCAGGGGCTATTTTTATGTCTGGAGGTGAGCATTTTGTTATTCCGCAC
>ENA-ORSL01001912-ORSL01001912.1-human-gut-metagenome-genome-assembly--contig:-NODE-1912-length-16217-cov-4.045848_pt1 | contig 16217 bp, 13 predicted proteins | sample MGYA00242190_ERZ509157 | MGnify/ENA primary metagenome ERZ509157 (study PRJEB26280, sample SAMEA2338664) | human gut metagenome | biome: human gut; feature: human-associated habitat; material: faeces...
CGTGTAGTCGCCGATGACATAGGCGAAGCTGGGTGCGTTCTGGTATACGGCAGGCGCGTCTACGAAAGCCTTGATGGCCTCTACCAGCGCCTTGCGGCGTTCGCCAGTTACGTTGAAGGCCGCCTCCATATTCTCCGGCTCGTGGGCCGTGATGATCAATTCCTGCCCGTTCAGTTCGGCCGTGAGCTCTGCTCCCTGCGCAACGGCTTCGGCGATCTCTGCCACAGGCTGGCCCTCGGCCTCTGCTTGCTCCAATGCCACCTGAAGCCCGGCGGTGATTTTTTCCGGCGTGGGTGTTACTTCCGACTTGTCTTTCCGGCTCTTGCGCGCCCGCGCTTCCGGCCAGACCTTCGGCAGGATACCTTCCTCGAACATGATCTTGAAAGTGATGGCTCCTGTTACCGGTACGCTGAATTCGAAGTCCTGATAGGGCAGCCTCTTAATCTCGTCGGGAATTTCGATGTTCTTGAAGCGCTTGACCTCCTTGCCGTTCTCGATGAAGCAAACCGGCACTGCGTCCCGAAGTTTCGCTGTGAGCTTTCCGCATTCCATGATGAATACCTCCCGTAATGTTATGTGCCTCGCGGCTGAGTCACAGCTTATGCACAGGTGGTCAAAAAGCAAGCTCATACCGGTCTTTTCTCAAAAGATTTTTTGAATTCCTTCCTTTCAGAACGAAGCTATGCTACTGTCTGGGCGGAGGTGGCAGTTATGCGAAGGATTTTAGAGGAACTCTATCATGGCAACCTGTCAGTGGATGAGCGCACCATCCGGGACGGGAGCAAATACGCCCGCGCGCTGGCTGAAGTGGCAAAAATTGAAGAAGCGCTATACGAAAAGCTTCCCGAGAAGGATCATATCCTGCTGCGAGATTATGCGCTGGCCAGCGCGCAGCTGGCGAATGTGTCCATGGTGGAGGATTTCATCATAGGCTTTCGAATGGGCGCTCAGATCATGATGGCAGTCTTGCTCCCGGACGGCCAGTCGCCGGAACAGATCGGGAAAGTATCTCAGGACAAATAAACCCGGCGCTATGGCCGGGTTGGAATTATGCCTGTTCGAAGGGTACGTCGCAGTCGCCACATACCACGTTGACCTGCCGCGTAGCTCGAATGATGGCTCCGCAATGCGGGCAGACGTACTTGATGCTGCGATTCTTGCTGGTGCTTCGCCCGCCTTTGATGGTCGTAGTCGTTTCGCCGTCCTCGTCATCGTCGGACTTGGTTTTGATCTGGAGTACCGCTTTGCGGCTGGCGGTTATATCCTCCATGCCGGGCTGCTGGGCCAGCCATTCGGCGGTTTCTTCGGTCAGCGTCGTGATCGTCCAGCCGTAGGTGGCGTGATGCTCGATGTGCAGGCCATGGGTTTCGGCGGTTTCCTTGAATTTCTTATTGTGGTAGTATCCGTTGTTGCTGACGTCTTTGATTTCATGGGTCAGGTTGTAGAGGTGCGCCATTTCGTGGAGCATGGTCGCCGCAACCTCTCCAATGGGCCGGTCGATATACTCGGCGCAAATGTTGATCTCCCGGTACGCCTCACCGCTGGCCTGCCAGATTTCATACACGCTGCACCAGCCGTAGGCTCCGCGCCCGCCGTCCGGAGATACGGTGATGGCCGGACGGGTAAGCTCGCCGTTGTAGAAGTGATGGTTGAAAAGGTCGAACATGGCCTCGGTCTTGGCTACGATTTCAGATACGCTCAGCATTGCTGTGGCCTCCCTTGTTTTGATGTGGTCACAGCTTATCCTTTTGAACATATCTTTCAAGTGGACAAAGGAGACAAAAATAAACTCCTGCAGCTTGGATTGCTGGCAGGAGCAGTTTTACTTCATTCTTATGACAACATTATCGCCCATTCTCTCGAGAGCAAAGCGGTCACATGCGGCAAGATCTGCTTGCGTTACGTGCTTGATTTCGAACGGAAATAGCGCAGGATGGTGAATAATTTCTTCCCATGTCATGTACTCGCACTTTTCATTTGTGATAATTGCGTTTGCGAGTGCATATACAATTTGCTTGCTATCCACTACTGCCTTTGTTGCGGTGTAAGTTCCTACCGCCTGCTGAGGGATCAACACGCCGACATCTTTCAGTGATTGCATGTTTTTTGAAAGGGAATGCTCGAGAGTCGTCCGCGCACCCCATTTTTCGTAGATTCTTGATCTTATCTGTTGCAGCGTTATTACTTCTCGATATTCGAGCAAGCTGCCAATAACGGTGCTCAGATCGAAGAAAATCGGGTAATATACCAGCAGCATGGCCCAATGCAAAGGAAGATGCTCGTTATGGGCGGCATCTCTATAGGCAGCAATAGCTACGTTTTGTATCCATGGTTCATTGTCATACCACAGGTTTAGCATCATCGTCCGCGTCTTTCGAATGTTATCTTTCGAATGCAGCTTTTCCCCAATGATGCAATCCAAATACTCGCGTGCCTCTGCTTTATTTTTACCGGCCAGCTGACAATTCGCCGCTGAATCTAACCATTCCAGAGTAAAATTTCTGGCAAGTCCAATCTGTTCAGCCATTATACGCTCCTACCCGCACAAATGGCACCACCGTTTCCTCAAGTGTCATGCCGCCGTGCGTAATGTACTCTTTTCCTGTATCTCCATAGCAGGAATCTACATTGAACAGGTAAGCAGTGTACCCATCCGGCAGATATGTTCCAGAATAGCGCATGACGTTGAATTTATCAAGCTCTCTTGCGTCAAAAGAAGCGTTATAAATTACTGCACGCCTACTGGCTGGCTCGGCAAGTACGCCGGGCTTTGCAAACCGCCCTTCGGCGATAGCGGCGGTATTGCCATGATCGCTCGTCATGAATACACCATATCCGTCCGATATAAGTCTTTTTAGGATTTGAGCAAGCTGGCCAGATTTTGTCCATTCACATAAGCCCTGCTGAATACCCTTATATCCCTGCAATTCGCTATGCATAAGGTCGTCTACTATGTTGATGACAATGCCCACAGCCTTAGCTTCCGATGGTATGCTTCCTGGAATTCCCTTGGAAAAATAGATTTCCTGCTCGTGTAGTCCAGTATTCTTCCAAAAGGTTCTCCATTGCTTCTCTTCATTTTCGAGAGAAAAAGGCTTGGCGTGCTCGCTCGGAAGCTTACCTGAGAATATGGATTGCCTCGCCACGCAGGTAACGGTCGGAAAGAATGAAAATGAGGATTCCACCTCGAATGCAAGGTTACTTTCAACCATTTCCCGTTGGATGGTATAAAAATTCTCGAAGCTCATGCCGTCCATGACGACGAGGGCGATCCTTTTGCCGGAACGCCTGACAAAATCGGCGACTTTGCTTAGAAGAACGGGACGCTTGCGATCAATGCTACCGGATAGCATATTATATTTTTGAGCGACCCACGTAGCGAAGAAATGCTCAATATCTGCCCTCGCTTCGGCCCAATTCGGCAAATAGGTTCCTGAATGCTGTGCCATTGCTGCTTTGCCGTAATAATCGGCGATGGTACCCCAATCGCGGTGATCGGACGCATTTTCGGCAAGCGCTCTGGCTTTTTCAAGCAGAATAATAGCATAGTCGCGGCAAATATCTGGCTGATACATTCCTTCGCGGCACCATGCAATGGTTTGCTGTATGTCAAAGGAACCGAACGGCAGTTTATCAAGGCAGGCCACAAGCCAGTCGAAATCAATGCCTGGAACGGCCCGCAATGCTTCGGCGGAAAGCGTAGGAAAAACGGTGTGATACGTTAGAGTTTGGACGTAGAAATCCCGCGCGATATCGAGCGGAATATAGACGCCGGGCACATCAATAACGAATGCCAGCGCATTCGTTTCGTTTGTTGAAAGAGCTTTCTCATATTGAAAACGCAGGTTCATTTCATCCTGTATATGAATGATCTGCAGCCCTGCATTCTGCGCGGCATCATCGCAATGGAAGCGTGCCCAGAGCCTGTCAGCATCGACGATGATGCTATGGCGTCTGGATAGAACGCCGGTTATTTCGAAAATTCTGCTTTGCATGATTACCTCGTTCTTATTGCCAACATGGGCGTAAACGTCGGACAAATTTCCTGCTTTCGGGCATAGGCGGCGGACGCATTGGAGAGTTCCGCTTCTAAGCGGCGAATACGCGCGTCGCGAATGTTCTCAATACCGATGCGCTGGGCAGCCTCAATGCGTAATGTCAATGCGCGCTTCTGCTTTTCGTACTGTTCTTTATGCCTCTGCTCATAGGAGGATTTCATTTGCATGAAAGCATCTGTAGCCATTTCCTGCGCGCGTTCCGTGAGCGAAGCAAACTGTTCGTCCGTCATGGCACATGTTTCCCCAACTTCGATGCTGCTTTCCGGCTTAAGCAATTCCTCCCAGATCAATTTAGACGCGGCAGGACGATAGATTCCCTGCTCATTCATGAAGAACGCGATGATCCTTTTGTCTGCGGCGTCTTCGCCGAGGGAAACCTCCCATAGGCTGAAAATACCATTTTCCGTTCGTAGATTTGAAAAATGGGCCGTCTGTATTCCCTGATTCGGATGCCAAAGCTGATGCATGGCCAGGACGTCCTGAATACGCTTATCCGAAACGGAGAGATCAAGGTCGAAGCGCCAATCCGGATGATTTCCCTTCCACGTTTCGTATTCGAATAGCATTTCCTTAAGCAACATGTGGAAATTATGCTGCTGCCGTTCCGCTGCAGCGTCCGTTTCTAACGTTTTATCTTCATGGATTACGCTTTGGATGGCCTGAAATTGCTTTACCTGCTTCTGCATGTCCTTATTCAGGTCATCAACATAAGCATTTTTGTACTTTTCCTGCACAATAGAGGAAATGTACACCTTGGTGAAATCCATATCGGCGGTGCCTTCATCCAAAACATCCTGCAGTTTGTCGATGCCAAGTTCCTGTAGAATAACGGCCAGCTTTTCCTCCAAGACCATTCTTACGCGGTTTTCCACGGTATCGGCGAGAATGAAGTTATAGACCTGTACATCCGCCGTCTGACCAATACGATCCGCACGGCCAATGCGCTGTTCGATCTTCATCGGGTTCCATGGCAGGTCAAAGTTGATGACGATATGGGAGCATTGCAGGTTTAAGCCTTCGCCGCCCGCGTCGGTAGAGATCAGCATTTGCTTTTCGCGGCGGAATTGATCCAATGAAATATTGCGCTCCTCCAGCGTCATGCTGCCGTTAATGATCGTCGTTGTAACGCCATTGTACTCGGCGAGCTGCCGAATCGCCTCCTGCGTGGCAACGAATTCGGTAAATAGGATGATCTTCGCATCCGGCTCCTGTCGGCGCAGCTTCTCCAATAGATCGATCAGCGCCTCCTGCTTTGCGTCCATGCCCTGTATGTGCGCCTGCTTCGCTAAGGAAAGCAGGGTGTGCAGCTGCCGAATTTCCTCTTTGATGTTGGTTGAAAGCAGCGTCAGAGCGTCCTTCAGGGATTCCTCAGCGTCGCATTCCACCAATTCGCTGAAATTGCCAGAATGCAGCTGCTCCGATTGCATTTCCAATGCGTTCAGGCGCTTCTCCATGGCATCAATGATCGCGGTCGTGGAGGACGATACCAGGCGCTGAAATAGGATCATCAAAAATCCGATATAGTTCTTCCGCTCGCGAATGGCCTTATTGTAGCCATTGCGGACGTACTCGGTCACTTCCTCATAGAGCTGCCGCTGCAATTCATGGCGCGCCTCCCATGCGATTTCCATGACATGCGTATGGCGCTTGCGGAAAAGGGAATTTCCCTCGTTGTCTACTGCTTCACGCTTTTCGGTGCGGATCAGATACGGCGCGACCTGTTCGCGAACGACAGCCTTTACGCTGGGGAATGCATCCTCGTCCAAAAGACGCATCAGCCGCAAAAAAGGCTCCGTCTTGCCAGAATGCGGCGTTGCGGTCAGGAGAAGCAGATGCGGGCTTGCCTTGGAAAGTAATTCGCCTAGTTTATGGCGGGCCACGCCGTCACTTTGCCCGGCTACGCGATGGGCTTCATCGATAATAATTAAATCCCATGCGCCTGCAATGACGGATTCGATGCGCTCCTGATTGTACTGATCGATTTTCTCCTGCGACCAGCCCACGCGTTCCTCTAACGGCTTGATGGCGTCCATGGGGCTGATGACATGAGAAAGGTTAGCAAAAATATTCTGATCGGGATTCACCTTTCGCAATGTCGCATAGTCCTCGGGCTGAACGATGGTAAAGCGTTCGCCGAATTTCTCCAGCATTTCCGCCTCCCATTGCGTCATGAGGCCTTTGGGGCAAACGACGAGGACACGCTCGATAAGTCCGCGCGCCTGCAATTCCTTGATAATAAGGCCCGCCTCAATGGTTTTGCCCAGGCCAACCTCGTCGGCTAGCATATAGCGAATCTCGTTAGTGGCAATGGCGCGCTCCAAGGCATAGCGCTGGTGCGGCAATGGAATGACGCTTTCGGAAACGTCAAATACGGTTCCACTGGCCAATTCATTTTTGACGCGGCACCATACGGCGGCAAAACGCACGAATGCCGCAGAGGGCTGCGCAAGGCAGCTCTCTACGGTCAATGCGCTTTCTGCGGCGTTATAGATTTTTCCCGTATCCGGATCGTAGACCTTATAGGTCGTCATGCCGAATACCTGCTGGCTTCCAATCACCTGCACGGTTTTTCCAGTATGGATGTCTGTGGCAAACTGGCCAGTAGTCAACATAGTCATCATCCCTTACTTTAGTAGCACCCAATCAGACGTGCCTTCGAACAAGCATTCCGACCAACAGCATTCAATCTTTCGCAAAGGATAGGTGTGCTCCTTATCTTTTTCATCGTAATAATGCAGTCTAACCTCATCAAATACTTTGTTTTGATCCGTGTATGCAAAGGAGCAACATTGATGTTGAATGCTAAGGGCTTCCACAACAAAAGAATAGGAACCATTTTCTGCACCGTAAGAATGAGAAGCTGTTTCGACATTATCCTTACTTTGCGTCGTCGACGTCACCTGTATCATATGGTCGATTGGTTGCCCGTCTTTGTATAATATAGCATTTACATCACGGATGACACGCGTTGTTCTGGATGTATTCTGGATTTCTATATGCATATACATAGAAAAGCACATACTTCCAGTTTGCGTATATTGGAAACCATAAGGAATTACTGCATTCCTTCCGCCACTTATCTGGTAGTATAGCTTTAGTTTCCCACGTCGATCCAATACACGCTCAACGACAACCGTTCCAATACTGGCGACAAAGCCGATTACGGCACCAATGACGACATACCAGACTTCATTCAGGTCAAAGCCGTTTGTACTATTGTTCTGGGCAGTGGCCATTGGCGCGAGGCCAATGGCTTGACAAAGTACTCCCAGAATGCGTCCAAGTATATTCATCATAGCTCCTTTATACGCGGCTGCACGCGTTATCGTAGTACATCAGCAGGGCAGGATCTTCCTGCAATACGCTTTCGGGCAGGCGTTCGCCTACGGAGACGATGGTCTTGAAGTCGCGCTGCTTCCAGCATTCGTCGAAACCGGCGCGAATGGCCTCCATGCGGAATACCTTCAATTTGCCTTTGCCGGGCACGCAGGAGTCGTAGAATTCCTTGAGCAGGGCCTTGCGGCGCACTTTGGCCAGGTCGGCGGCGTTGGAGAGATCGGGCACATACCATGCGCCCTTGTCGTCCTGGACGAAATTCTCGCGGAGCATATCCAGAAGCTCGGGCATCTTCTCCTGCTTGCTCTGATGCAGCTCCTGCAAATAGGCAGGCTGGATTTCCTGATAGGTCTTCGGCCCCTCGCCGAGGATATAATTCAGCCAGGCGATGGCGTTCTTCTCGTCGGTGACGAGGAAGGAAAGCTGCTGGGCGTCCAATTCCATATGGGCGCGCTTGTCGTCATATTCGTTGACCTGATCCGGCAGAAAGAACATGCCGTCGCGCTGGAGGAAGCGCTGGCGCAGGCCGTCGTAGAAGGTATGCGCGTCCATGGGCACGGGAATGCCGTTCATGATATGCCAGGCCACCATGCGGTCGAAAAGCAGATAGTCCTGCCGCTCGGCAATGATGTCCAATTTGCCGTCATGATTGCCGTCGGCAACCACGGGCACATTCCGCAGATGCTGCCGAACGAATTCCCAGACCATTTCAGGATCGCCAGCACGCTGCTGGAATTCTCGGACAAAAGATTCTTTCGGTTTGTAGGCAGAAATGACCAGATCTTGCTGTACTGCGCCTATTGCTGTTACCTGGTTAAAGCTGCCTTGCTGTTTATTGATGATTCTAACATCTGCAACAATAAAACCAGCTTGGAGTAATGCTTCTTGAATGGCGTTCCATACAGCATTTTTACTATTATGAAATTCCACGGTCATCCATCTTCCCGGCTTTAGAGCTTTATAGTAAACCTGAAAACACTCAGTCATAAGCTGTTGATATTCAGGTAGGGATTTTTTTTGCACGGGATTAATGACGGCTTCTTCCTTATTGTTTGTCTTAACTCGTAGCCACGCCTCCCATATATTGCTTAGCTCGCAATAGTTTAAATTCGCGCCAAAGGGCGGATCCGTGAATATATAATCTATTGAATTTTCTATTAGGCCAGGCATATCCGTTAGTGATGAACACGAGATGCAAGATATCGAGTTTTTGACTAGACGGAAAGCCTCGACCATTTTTCCAACCTTATTTCCATATGCAATATATGGATTAGAATCGCAATACATCGATGCAATGTACAGCGTTCCGCTCAACGGATTATACGGGAAAGAAACCGTTGGTCTAAATCTATTCAGTTTGCTAATATTTATCAGCTGACTCGTGAAAAGAATTTTCAATCGCTGACTCATTTTTGACTCCTCAATACGAGCAAGAAGATCCGATAAAATACATAGATTCCGTTTGCTATACATTTGATGAATGCGTTGCAAACCGATTTTCATTGGTTCCTTTGGCTTTTCGCCATCAATCCATTTATCCGTAGGAACAAAAGAAGTAATCTTCCATTCATTTATTCTATTCTGAATGGAAAGATCGTCCTGCGTTACAGGTTTTGTATATTTCTTTTTCCCAACGAAGTAGGTTATCTGTTTGGGCTTTTGTTTCACAGATGTGATCGCTTCTCCAATTAGCGGATCAAACGACGTCTCCATCGCCTTTGCACAATCGCGTTTACGGAGAGAACTTCCACAATGTGGACAGCAAAAAATCTCCGCAACTTTTCCAGTTACAGAATCAAATGCTGTATCATAAAAGTCAATTTCTCCAGAACAGCTTGGGCATACATAGATATCTGCCCATACAGTACTGCTAACACGTCCATAGACCGGTTTATTATCAATCCCCATTATAGGAGCTCCATCTGAATCAACGTGAATAGTTTGGTACATCCACCCCAGTTCTGCCTCTGATTCCTGTAAAACTCTTCGTGCTTCTGATTCAAAAGCGCAAACATCCATAGGAGTATTGTAGCTGTAGGAAATGTAGGTTGCAATAGGCGATAGATCATTAAGTATCGCCTTTCTTGTTCCCCAGACTACCGTTGTATCTCGCATTTCTTGTTCAATTTTTGCTTTGAGCATTTGATCTGGATTTCCACACATTTGCGCAGCGACACCAGTCATTCCCGTTCCGCAAAAGCCATCAAACACAATATCTCCCGGTTTAGTGTAATGCAAAATATACCGCATAATGGCTTTATACGGCACCTTAGTATGATAGCTATGCGCATTGTAGATGGGATCGTTCTTCCCCTCGCTCACATCCGCCGCAAACGGCTCGCGATGATAGTCGTCCGTTGCTTCGTCATAGGGTGTGCCGTTCTCGCGAATGAAATCCTCGATGAAGGGATTCGGGCAGGCGGTGTAATACGGCGGGCGGGAAAGCGCAATGATGTCCTCGTCCTTGCCGATGGGAAAGCCTTCGATATGGCGCACCTTGTCAATATCTGCCTTGGTCAGCTTGCGTTCTTCCATGGGGTGTGTCCTCCCTGCTGTTGCTGTTCAACATTGCGCCTTTCAGCGGTTATGACGGATACGAACCGCTGAAAGGGCGAATGCCTCGTAGGTGGTGTTTTTTATTTGATTACGATTCTTACCTTGCTCTTGTCATGTCCGCTGGTATGCCGGTCGATCCAGTCGGTGAGTCTGGTTTTGAATTCGTCCGGCGCGCAGGGGCTCCAGGAAGCCATGGCCCGGTGCAATTCGTCCAAGGGCAATTCTACGCTCTCCATGCCGCTGAGCAATGTGTTCACGGCGTCGATGAATTGCTGATCCACCGGGATGGGCAAATGCTTCGTTTCGGTGAATTTCGCAAGGATTTCGCGCTGCTTCTTGCCGAGCAGGGCGCGCTGATCGTCCAGCATGGGGTCGTCCAATGCGGCAAGGAGCTGCTGCGTCCATGCGGCGAGCAAGTCGTCCAAACGATCTTCGATGAATTCCAAGCGTCCGGAAACGGGCGGGGCCATGTTGTCCGCGGGATTGAAATGGCAATGCGGGCAGTCCGGCGATTGCTGCAATTCCGGCGTGGTACATTCGTAGCAGACCTTGATGGCGGCCATCTGGTTCGTCAGATCAGCAAGCTGGCTGACGGGCAAAATGTCGCGGATGCCGCGCAGGGCGTGCAGCGCCTTTAATGTGGCGCTCTCCTGAATTTTTCCCTTCTTCTGCGCGCCGTTTATATCTAGGCGATACGCTTTGTGGGCCTCCATGTAGTATTCGATGTAGGCATTCTTCAGATCGACCAATTCGGCGATCATGTCGTCGGCCTCGTCGGTGTCAAAATCGTCCTCCAGAAGGCGGCTGCGAATGTCCATGAAGGACGCTTTTTTCTCAGCGAAGGCGTCATGCAGGGCTACATCCGTCGGGATTTTCGACTCCGCGGTTGTAATGTAGTGCATGATCTCCTGCGTTTCGGTGTAGAAAATATGCGCGCGCTCGGCTATGAGCATGGCAGCGAAACCGTCTTCGAGCGTCTTCATGCGGGCGTCGTCGTAGTCGAAGTTCTTGAGCTTGGCGGGCGTGGTGAAGCGGCTGCGGATATCGTCGCTCGCCTTATGCACGGCCGCGATCCGGGATTGCAGCTTCTCGGATGCATTGAGCGGAATGAGCAACTCTCCCCATACGCTTACGTTCTTTGCGAGAAACGTCTTGAGCTGGATAGCCTGATTTCCGATATTCTGCGCGGCGGCCAAAAGCTGCTGGAGGGCCTGCGGATAGGTCGTTTCGCTGGCCAATAGGCCGGAGGAAATGCCGTACAGGTCAAATAGCCGCGTGAGCATCTGGCGATTCATGGTCTTGGGCTTTTCAAGGCGCTTGAAATTGTAAATGTCCAATGGACTGATTTTGGAAAGCGCCTCCATGTTGCCCGCGTCATATTTCTTGTCGTCGCCGCCGACCAGAACGCAATAGCCGCCATAGACAAGGGCGGTGAGAATAATGCTCATCCATACCTCGCTAAGGCTGAAATGCTTATCTACATAGTCCTGTCCATTGGTGGCTTCCATGATGTCGGAGAAATTCAATACATGGCCTTCCGGCAGCAGTTTTAGTTGCTGGATATAATACGCCGCATATTTGCTATTCTCCGGGCGAACCTTTCCGTCTAGGAGCAGGCCGAAGGCATCTAGAACGTCGTTGCCGAGCTTTGTTCCTTTTCCTACGATGGCCTGGATCGCATCCGCGCGATTTGCCGCCATATTTGCCACGGTTACAACGCTATGGAATTTCGGAAAATCCGGATACTTTGCGTTGAAATAGCCACCGAGCGCGCGGGACGCGGCATAGTCTACTGCGGATTTTACGGTTAGCTCGTTCATGCGAACGCCGCGAAGGTATTCCAGAATGGGCTTCTCGTTGCCCTGGTAGACGATGTTGAACATACGGGTTTTATTCTCATCCAACCATTTGCGGATTTGGGATAGATAAGATTTCCCGCGCTGGACGTAGGTAGTCTTCGTTTCACCTGCCGCGCTCATGGCCTCCATTTCCTTCGCGCCGCCATAGAGGCGGATTAGCTGCGCGAGCTTGGCGTCCATTTTCATGATGAAATAGACCTCGTCTTTCTGGCTGGGCGAAGCAGGGCGTTCATTGCCGAAGGGAGGAAGGATGTAGACATAGAAATCCTCTTCCGGCTGCGCGGTGGGCCGATCGGCGCTATTGCCAAGGAATAGATAGCCGCGGCGGAAAATATTCTTCTCGTACCATGTGAGGTTATACTGATAGATGTGATAGCCTGTCACATGCTGCGGCGTGTTCCATTCGAGGGCGGAAATGAGCAGGTCGAAGAAATAGCGATTGAGGGCATCGTCGCCGAGAAAATCTGCTTTTTCCTGGATTTTCTTGTCGTAATCGATGTCCTTCTTCAGGTCAAGGAAATACTGACCGTTATCGCTATTGTATTCGATAAACTGCCCGGATACGGTATTGAGGATGTCGCGCAATACCGTAATGATGGTGGAAAGCAGGAAATCCTCCTCCATGACGGGCATGGGAATATAAAGGCATAGATCGTCCTTCAGGCTCTGCGCGGTAAGGCCCAATTTTGCGTCCAATGTACCGGTAGTCAGGCGATGCACGCTCAGGGCATAGATGATTTGCAGGGCAATGGGCCGATACGCCGCCTTCGGAAAATTGCGCGCAATGATGTCCTCCAATACGGTGGACTTGGAAAGAACCTCATGCACGGCTGGGTCTGTACGCAGGCTGGGATTCTCCTTGATGCGCTTCCAATAGGTATCATATGATACGACGCCCGGCTTCATGGGATCGAGGTCGTTATCAATGATTGCGCCGATGGTTTCGGAGATGGTTTTCAGCACCTCGCGCTTTTCCACGGTTACGATATGCTGGAATGTGTCGATATACGCCGGATGGATTGGGAACATGTCCACGTAATCCTCCAGGCGGTCGGCCATATTCTGATACAGCGGGCAGAATTTCTGCAGGTGATTGCGGATCAGTGCCTTCTGCTCCGGCGATTTGCGCAGGACGCGGCGCTGGGCAACGAAAGCAATATCTTCAGAGCGAATCAGAACCTGCTCGAAGCGATCTTTCATTTTCAGCAGCGAGCTCGAAACCTGCCGGAAGGCCGAATTGTCGAATAGTGCCTCCTGAACGCCGCTGATAAAGCGGAAGCGGGAGGATTTGATGATTTCGCCCAATTCGCGCATGAAATTCAGGTCTGCCATGAGCTCGTTATCCTTGCGGGTGCGCAAATAGTCGAGTAGCTCATCGACAACGACCAGATAGCCGCGCTCATCGCCATACTTCTCGGCGAATGCGGCCATCATATCAAGCAGCGAGTCCTTATTATTGGTGATCGTCTTAACGTCCGGGAATTTATAGGAAATGCCTCGGCGGGCCAGGTCTTGCTCTAAGTTGGATGTAATGATACCGCGCAGGGACATGGCTGTTGAGCCGATTTCAATACGCAATACTTCAAAGCGTCCTGCAATACAGGCCGCATCTTCACGAAATTGCGTATTCTGAGCAAGAGGCAACAATTCGGCGGAGCTTGCAATGGCGGAAATGACGCTCATCAAATGGGATTTACCGGTGCCATAGTTGCCGACCAAAAGGACGCCTTTGTTGTCGATAACGTTCTCGAGCCGGAGCTGGGAAATGATCTTTGCGTGGATCAATTCCGCCATACTATCGCTCATGACATAGCTGCGGACGAGCTCTTCGGCCTTGCTTTTATCATCTGCGCTGCGGAGAACGATGACTGACTCAATCGGATCAAATTGAATCAAATCGCGGTATTTCATGGTGCTGCACTCCTTATTCTGTAATGACATAGGTGTCTACGAACTTTGTGTAGTCTGCCTCATAGTATTCAGGGCTGCCAGGTTCGGCATAGGTTAACGTATTGCCGCTGATACACCCTGGCCAACAAATACATACCCTCCGATTCCTGCATAACGCCAGCAGCGCACCGATGGGATCCTGCTTTAGGGACGGCGTAAACAGAACCTCGATATGCGTTAGCGTAACAGTCCTGTACTCGTCTACGATAGTGCGCAGGCATGTCTCCGTTTCAAAGCAGCGTCGTTCTGCAGGCACGTTGAGCAAACGCATACTCAATTCATAGCCCAGGTTAATTGTGGGCTGCTCCTTGGGAATGCGTTTGGCGACATAAAACACAAAAAGGCCTTGATACACAGCGGGATATTGCCGCCGGAAATCAGACCTGCTTAATCTCGTCCCCATGTTCTGAATCCGCCTCCATCTCCGAATGAAATGCAAATGCGATGCCTTTGCTATCGAAGAAGCTTTGTATTGCATTCAGAACGATAGGTGTCGGGAAGTGTTTTTCGTTTTCATAGCGATTTATCGTCGAGAAGCTAATTCCGAGAGTCTTACTTAGCTCCATTTGTGTCATGCCCAACGACTCGCGTGCCTGTTTAAGCGCTTTTGCGAAAGTCATAATTTATCACTCCCGCTCATATTATAGCACTTGCCATATTGCTTGTATAGGGGGCACGCGACGAAATAACGTAGATTTATTCACATTTCTGACGATAATAGGCACAAATAGACACAAAAAAAGCTGTCAGAAACACTGAGCAGCTTTTTATATCTATTCCACCAAACGGTATCCCATCGCCGTCTGCGCAGCTTTCAGCACATCAGTAGCCTCATGCCGCACATTCAGCCAATCGCCTATGGCCTCGGAAGGCAGAATAACCGGCATCCGATTGTGAATGAAGGCGATGCTGTCTGCCGGTTCGCGGGTCAGGATGGTGCAGGACGCACGGTGGCTTTCCTTGCGGTAGATGCCCGCGAGATAGATCATATCGTTGTTCTCGGGCGCGATGGCGTACTTGATCTTCTCCTTTCCGCGATGCTCCCATTCGAAATAGCAGGTAGCGGGAATGAGGCAGCGGCGCTGGGCCATGCCGTCTTTGAAGATTGCCTTCTCCGCGGCAGTTTCGCTTCGGGCGTTGAATAGGAGCTTGCCGTCGGGCAATGTGTAGCCCCAGTGCATGGCATACGAGCCGGGCTGAAGGCTGGGGCTGTTGGCCAGCACGGGGATGGTGTCACCGGGACGGATTTCGCCGCCGGTTTTCGCGTCCGGATTGCGGCGATTGACGGCTTCAATGATCTGCCGCAATTCCTCGGCTGCGTCGTCCTCGGCAATGTAATAGCGTCCGCACATGGGCATTCTCCTTTAATTCACGGTCGGTTTAATCTTCATGACCGGCACGTCATAGCGCCGGGCCAACTCGCAGGTCATGGCTGTGCCGCCGGGCTGGCCGTCGTAGGCGGCGAGCAGCAGGTCGGCGTTGTCCACCAAATAGTGGTTCCGGCGGAACATGGCGCTCCTGGTATAGGCGTGGCCGGTGGCGGTGGTGATGTCTGCCTGTGCAAAGAGCCGGTCGTGTCTCGCGCGCAATTCGGGCGACCATCTCGCCGCCTGATCGTCGAAGGGGCTGACCATCTCCAAAATCATGTCCGGATGCCGCGCGCGCAATTCAAGGACGGCTTCGGCGGCGAACATATCCATGCCCAGCGCGCCGCCGGAGATGAAATGGCGATAGCCCATGTCGTAGAGCGCCTGAATGGTTTCCTTGACGCGGCGCTTGAAATCGACGCAGCGCGGGTCGGACTCGTTAAAGCCGAAGGGCATTTTCTGCGGGCGATAGCCGGTGAACGCGCAGCGCTTTGCGCCGGGCGGGCTGTGCCTTCTTACTGTATTCGTCATGAGCGAGCATCCTCCCTTCATTCGTCGCTGGGGCGGCAGCGGACAATGCGGCCCACGCGGCTTTTCATCCGCTTCGCGTCCAATACGCCCTCGAAGGACACGCGGACGGGCGCGGTGCGCGGCTTTTCCAGATTACAGTCCATATAAATCTTGCCGCCGTCGGCCATTTCCAGACAGACGCGCTGCCGAACGGTTTCCAGTGCGTCGCCCGAGGCGGCGGCGGTGAGCGTGCGCGGCTTGGATTCGTCGATGGTGATGCGGCCCTCGTCTACCAGGCGGTGAATATAGCGGCTGACGGTGGAGGAAGAGCGCAGGCCCACGGCATTGCCGACCTCGCGGAAGGTGGGGCTGTGGCCGTTTTCCGCGACGTATTCCGTGATGTAGGCGTAGATTTCCTCGCAGCGCTGATCCGACGGCCTTCTCGTATAGACCATTTCTAAGCCTCCCTTCGCTCCACAAACCAGCGGCCCGGAATGGCGCTGCCGTAGTCCGAATTGTGTTCGAAAAATATATGCGTTTCCTGATTGTTCATCCGGATGGTGTAGCGGTCGCCCTGACCG
>ENA-ORSL01001915-ORSL01001915.1-human-gut-metagenome-genome-assembly--contig:-NODE-1915-length-16205-cov-4.208607_pt1 | contig 16205 bp, 14 predicted proteins | sample MGYA00242190_ERZ509157 | MGnify/ENA primary metagenome ERZ509157 (study PRJEB26280, sample SAMEA2338664) | human gut metagenome | biome: human gut; feature: human-associated habitat; material: faeces...
GATTTGCAGTAAAATGCAAATTTTCTTTTATATTATTTTCATTTATATTAATATTATTTTCTTCTAAGGCTTTACTAATATAGTCAAATGTTAATTCTTGATTGCTTGAAATTGATGTTTCAAATGATAAGCTACTATTTTTTATTATCAATTGCTTTACTGTTTCTTCTGTTGCAGGAATCGAGCAAGAGCCAGTTCTTAAGTATGTTCCTTTTACAATTCCTTTTTCTTTAAGATAATAAATATCAATTCCTTTTGAAACTTTTATAATAATATATTCTTTATCTTCAATTTTTCCTGTATTTATCGAAACGAAAATTCTAGCATCTGGATATATATTTGTTCGTATGCCATTAGAAATCTTTTCTTCAATGTCTTTGCAATTATCCACTCCTTTTAAATTACCATTATCATCATATCCAATATATATAGTTCCAGAATTTGTGTTCAAAAAAGCTATAATCTCTTTATATATTTTTTCTGTATAATTTTCTTTAAATTCTATTGATTCATTCTCATTCATGCTACTTGCCTCCATTTTTAATCGTTCAATCGTTCAAAATATCGTTCAATCGTTCAACCATAGTATAACACTTTTATTATAAATTATACAAGATATGTTTTAAAATTTTGCATTTTTCAATGCTCCAAATTGGTCGTATTACTTTGATTTTGTGCAATGTTGAAAGACAAACAAAAACCATAGTCAGCACATTCTACTTCTTTCCTATTAAATGAAAGAAATCTCATAGAATAAACCATGAGATTTCTTGATTCGTACAATCTTATTTCTTTTTTGCATCCTTCTTGCCTGCTGAACTTGCTATAAATGATAATACACATACCGCTAATATTCCTATCATTAATATAAATGCTAATCTTAAAAGTTCTGGATCAACACCTGTTAGCACTGATATAAAGTTATTTTTTGCTGTATCTACTGCACCATCTATTCCTGTTTGACTAACTTTTATAACTTTTCCATATTTAATGTATTCTGCTATTAATGTTTTTGGTGCTGTAGCCTTATTTATTAATATTATAACCATGCATACAATGCCTAATATAATTAGTATCTTTTTCCAATATTTCGATATCAATTTTTTCATTTGGTATCTATCCTCCCTATTCGTTTGCTATAATCATTATAATTCAGATTACATAATTTCACAAGTGTTTTTTCATTTTTTTCATCGTATTTTTTAAACTTTTGTGGTTAGTATATTAATGAGGTGATTTTATGAAAATGAAGTTTTTATTTTTACTTCTTTTACTAATTACCTTAACTGGTTGTAAAAATAATAATGTCGACTCCGATAAGCAAGCTTATGACATCAACGAAAAGTCTGATGAAATTAGAAATAAAGTTAAATATTCTCTAAATAATGCTGAACGAACTGGTTTTAATAATTCCGGCGATAACAAAAAAGCTGAAAAAGATCCAATTAATATTTATCAAAATGATGTTGTTTATGAAAATGATGATGAAGAGATTAATGAAACTGAAATTATACCACAGTCAAATTCAAATGAATTATCAAGCTTTAGTACCAAAATATTAACAAATGATAATAATAGATATAATAATATTTCTATTGTTGCCGATAGATTGAATAATTATGTATTAAAACCTGGTGAAACATTTTCTTTTAATAAAGTTTGTGGTCCATATGGTGCCGATGATGGCTTTTTAAAAGCAACTATATTGATGAGTGATGGCAGTCACGAAAAAGGTTATGGTGGTGGCGTTTGTCAGCTATCCTCTACTCTTTACAATGCTGTTAAAAATTTGAATGTTGAAATTACAGAAAGGCATAATCATAGTACTCCTGTGGCATATGTTCCTAAAAACCAAGATGCAACAGTAAGTTTGCAAAGTAATTTGGATTTTAAGTTTGTAAATAAATACGATAAACCGCTAAAATTTAGTACGTCTCACGATCCTAACAACTTGACCGTTACAGTTTCAGAAATTTAAAATACACAACTTTTTGACTCTCTTCGTATAGATAAGACGATATGTAATAAAACAGAAATAATCTCGAATTTACTTTAACATTTAAATGTATTTGCATCTAACATTTTGTTTAAACTACTTGCCTGCTAGATTTTATTTTGTCCGTAATTGCTTATTTTGCATCATATGAATAGAATTTAAAATTTCTAATTCTAAAAAACTCCCGAATAGAATTTATTTTCTTTCAGGAGTTTCTTATATTTTCACTATTTTAAGATTTTTTATATGTCAAATTTGTTTTATATATGACACTTTTTATTTGATTATTATCTTTATGGATGACACAATGTACAAGGATAATAACCTTCTCTTGCTGCCTCCACTCTATTAACAAATATGTTGTCTACTTCTTGGTCTTCAACATTTTTATTTACTTTTGGCTTTTCTAAGAACTTTTGAATATGGTCACAATTTGATGAGTGATAGTACTTATCTGTTGTTCCATATATATAATCTGTTGCTACTATTCTAGAACCACCTAGTGCATAATTGTTGTAATATGACTTTACACCTATTGGCATACCTTGAATAAATGACATAACTGAAATATCATTTATTGAGTTTGTCCAGTCCTCATCTGCTATTTCTGGAAGCATAAAGTTATATGTTGAGCCTTTTGTTCTAGCATATGTTTGGTGTTCATTTATTTCTTGCTTTAAAACTTCTTGTATTAGATTTATTATTACTTCTCTTCTTTTTCTGTGAAATTTACTTGCTGTTTTTGTTCCGTTCTTTTCATCATCTTGCCTTAATGGAATTATTCCATCACCTGAATTTGTTGGTGCTACTAAATAATCTGGAACTGCTGTGCCAGTTTGCTTTAACGCTGCAATCATAACTGACATATCTTGTGTTATTTCTGGTATGAAGTCTAATATTTGCTCACTTGTATAGCCTGCAAATCCAGTCTCATATTCTTGATATTTTGCTAAACTATCTGTGTAATAGTCATCCGTTAATTCACCTTCGAATAATCTATCTTTTGTGTATATTTTTATATAATTTCCTAATGTGAAGTTTATTATAGCACCAGTGTCAGGGTCCTCATATGAGTATGGAATTTTAGGAGATACTCTGTACGCATATCCTGCTGAATCTGTGTCATCAACAGAATAAATAAAGAAACCATCATAAGCTATAACGACTATTGCTGGAATGTATGTACTAAAATAATTTTCCGTTTTTCCTTGAATATATGGCATATTGAAGTTTACAGCTAATGTCTGAAAGAAACTCTTAACAGATTCTTTAACTAAATTTTGCGTTATATCAAATCTTTGATTGAAGTAAAGCATTTGGAATTCATCATTTAGTTCAACAAGTGTATCTAGAGCATCTTGGGTTGCAATATCAATGACATTATTAAGTCTTACTTCATCTTTTTGTACCATAAAATATTCATTTACATTGTTTCTACAAATAATAGAAAACGGAAGGATAATTATTAAAAATATAACAGAAAAATGTGACAATTTCATATAATAATTTTTCCCTCCTTTTTAGAAATTTTAAAATTTATTAAAATATTATTTTTATGTGCCAAATTATCTATAACTACTCTTTATTTGACCACCATATGGCACACCAATTTTAAAGCTATCTATTTGTGTTGCATAAATTGCTTCTTCCATAAGTGTTGCTTGAGTTTTATTTCTATTCTTTATTGATACATAAAAATAATCCCCTTTATTAAATGTATACAATCCACCTTTTTTTACAAGATTGCCTTCTTCATCAACTTGATCTTTCGAATTTAATGTATTTTCAATTTCTGATGTATAGTGATATAAGTAAACCACTTCTGAGTTGCCAGCACCAGCAGGAACTACTTTATATTCTCTATGTTCTAATGTTACATCAAACAAATTTCCTGTTGATTGTATTTGAGATAAAAATGAATTATACATATCCATCGTTAGGGTACCAGTGTTTCTTACGGCATCTACGAAATCGACAGTGGCAGTGTAAACAGCCATATATGAAAGATCGTCTTGTCTTTCAAACGTATCCATCATTGGAAATAAAAACATTATTAAAACTGCAAGAATTATCGTGAAAACGATACTTAATGAATCTCCCATATTACTTCGTAAACTCCTTTCTAATTAACTTTTGTAAAAGTAAGTGACCTTTCATCATATGATACAGTATATTGTGTTGCAGAGCTTCTGAACACTTGAGTTTTTAGAACCTTTATAAGTTTATTTAAGTCATCACTTTGTGCAGTGTTAGCATCAGTATAATATTTTTCTTGTGTTGCACCATTATTAGGGGAAAAAATCAACATTTCTTCTTCTCCATCTTTCCTACGCATTGAAAATGTGCAAATATTTTCGCCGTTAACTACTCTAATAGTATAGTTTTCATTACCTCGTGTTTGAGTTGTTCTTGGAAGTGATGCAACAGACATTATTATTTCAGATCTATCTGTTTTTCTCATTATATCATCTTCGTCGCCATAAGCTGAAGTAGCTGTACCACGCCTATTATAAGTATTAACATTTATATATTGATTAACTCTACTATTAACTTGTGAATACGAAAATATACCACATGAAAGAGCGAATACAAATAACAAAGTAGCTCCCGCCATTTGTATAAAATCAAAAGAATTGTCACTCATTTGTATTCATCTCCTCCTTTCATATGAAATGTTTTAAAGCAATCATCTTAACTATATTTTAAAACTTTATTTTAAAATAACATATAACTAATTATTTCAAATTATACTTTTTATACTTTTAATATAATAGAATTTTAATTCGATATTGTAACCTTGCTAACTCTACCTACAGGATCATAGCTTAAAGAATACGATAGTGTTTTTGTTGTATAATTTTTCGAGTCTGCAGTATAAACAGTTGTTCCATTTAAGTTATTTGCCATAATTAAATTTGATGTTACCTCTGCTTCAATATCATCTTCAACGGCTCTGTTTAGAATATTTACAGCATCTATACAATCAATTGTTGATGTTGTGCCAGCACCGTTTCTATATTCTTGATAAAATCTATTAAAACTTTGTATTTGCGAGGCCGATAAAATATCGTCTGCAGAACTTGCAAAATTTCTTGCAGAGTTAAATGCATATACCGCCACTGATATAAGCGCTATAGCAATTAAAACTCCTCCAGCCATTACAATAGCTTTTGATGCATTATCCATAAATTTAACACCTCACATATCTAAAACTTTTTCTATCTTATTGCATCACAGCACATAGTTTTATGTACTGTGATGCATAATTTAAAAACTCTTTAATAATTATTCAACTTCAATTAAATCATAATAACCATCTGAATTAGAATCTGTTACTGTTACTTTATAATACTTTGTATCAACAACGCTAGCTGACGACAAAGTATCTGTTACCTCTGTATTAGAAAGTTTTACAGTAATTTCTGTTGGAAGAGTTTTGTTTACATTTGATATTCTAGCTTTTTCAAATAATTGTTTAACTGTTGAACCTCTTACTTTTGTACCAGCATATTGTCCTAATGTTGAGTTTGTCATTTGAGCTGCTGCATCATCTAATTGTTGATTTGCTCCTCCAACCATTGTATTTGTGCTTGAGAAGATGTAAACACCTACTCCTACTAATGCTATTGATATTAAAACAGCACCTGCCATAATTAATGCTTTTGACGCATTATCCATAAAAAATCATTCCTTTCTTTTCTTATATAGTTAAGTTTGAAAACTTTATTTTGGTTGATGTACCTTTACTACATCATTGAACCCATTTGAGTAAAGTATACACCCATATCGGCGATACTTGTCCACATTAGTGGAATAATTAGATAACCAACAAATAAAACTACCATTGGTGCGAAACCAATAAATTTACCTATTTTGGCTTTTCTGTTGATTAATCTTTCATTTGCTTCCTTACGCTTTTCTTGGAAGAAAGCTCTTTCTGTTTCAAGTTCATCAAAAGCATCAGTTATTTTTACATTTTCAACTGCAGATTGTAAACTCTCAACAATTCTTATAAAAGGTTTATATGTTACTTCATCTTTTAATTGCTCTAATGCTTCATATGCACCAGATTCGTAGTTATTCAAGCAACGTTGAAGTGGTTCTCTAAATATACTTGAGAATCTTGTTAACCACTCCAAAATATACTCGACAGATACTCTCTCAATGTACATAAGCATTAATATAATTGTTTGGAATTGCATTACTTCATCATCCATTTCCATCTGCCTCATTTTTCTTTGGAACATTAGAAGCATATTTGGAAATTGATATGCCAAAAGTGCAATTAAAATCGCTAACAATAGCTCTGTCCATTTAAAATACTCTGATGTCAATTCTGACAATTTCTCATAAATTCTTTCGGCATAACTGATTATTTGTTCATCCGTTAGTTCAACGCTATATATATCAATTACTGCATCTTTTACATCTTTAAGTTCTACTTGTATTCTAGCATCTTTTTTAGCATTTGCAATAATATCTGCTGAAAGCTCTAATACAAAGTTATTTCTAGGCATTTCAATACCAGCTTTTAAAATTGCATTTTGTATATCTGCCTCACCAGTTGTAATACTTCTTGATCTTGCAGTTGTTAAATGTTTAAATATCCTATTGGCATATTCATTTGCAACTTCATCTGAAAGTGGCATTACGTTTAGTATCCACATCTGATATTCAATTTTTTGAAGTGCAACTTCTTTTGAATCATTCTTTACTGATTTTACAATTTCATCATTGTCCAACAAATTAGTTACAAAGTATCTATCTGCTGCCGATAAAGATTTAGCAGCTTTAATATCCTTATCTGAAAGTTTTCCCATTACATTGCCTTCAACCGTATCATCATATAAAACAGATTCAACAGCCATACCATGCATTTGATTTACAATAAGTATTGTAACGGCGAATGCAATAACAGCACATATTGCCTTATTTACATACAACCATTCTATTTTTAATGTTGATGCTGTATCTTTAAGAAGTTTAGTAACTTTTACATGTCTAGGATTATCTAAACTTGGTACAAGTCCATCAATGATTTTTTCTACAAATGGCAATCTATACACTTTTTCTTGCCATGACATATCTGTAGAAAATGTTCTTTGCTTTTCATCATTGTCTTTAATTCTAACAAGTAATGCATATGATAAAAATGTTAAAACTAAAAGCAATATTTCCATCAAGAAACCCGTTTTTCCTTCGTAGAAACTTGATGTAGATGCAAACGCATTCATTGCCCAATCACGAAGTGGATGTATAAAAAGAACTGGAGCAACTGCAATGTATGTTAAACTTTTAAACATATAATCTAGCTTGTCACGTTTCAATATTTCAAGTTGTAATTCTTGAGTAATATTGTTTAAGTCTTTTAGATATAATGAAATTCCACCTATTTTTCTGTCACCAAATTCTTTTGTCAAATAAGAAACGCCTGCAAATATTTTTAAAAATCTATTTGGCGCAACATCATAATATTTTTCAAGTTCCATTTCTGGTTCTGCTGAAATTAAAATATCATATATAATGTTAGCTTGTGAAACAATTTCTTGTTCTTCCATAAGTGAAGCATCATAAACAGCTTCTTCAACCATACTTGTACTATGAAACGCATGTCTTACTTCAGAAAAGAATTCAAGCTCTTGAACTAATAGCCTGTCTTCTACTTTATTAATCATTTGCTCGGTTAAATTTTCTATAACAATTAAAACACCAAGCAAAGAAACTAACATTATAAATAAATTATCTTTATTTATCCACGCTATAAGTATTGCTGCAAACAAAGCAATTAAAATTGCTCTTAAAGTAATTTTAGCAGTATCTCTTCTTATAGTATATTCATCATTTTGATTTACAAGTTCTAGCCTTCTTCTTATTTTTCTTAAGTATCTATTTATGACAGGGATACGTTCAATCTTAATATAAACTTTCTGATAGAACGCATCCTTGCCTGAAGAAGAAGATGAGGCTTCGTTCATCATTTTTTCTAGTACAGCACTCTTGTTGCCTCTATTCCTTTTTTGCAACATGTAATATATAACCATTAGTACCGCAAACAATGCTACTGGTATAAGTACAAAGCATAAAAGTAAAGTCTTTGGATTCATCGTCTTCCCCCCTCATTCAAAGTAAAATCATTCTAGCTTTATTCAACAATTCTTCTAGATGAAGAACCTGTTGCTGAGCCAAAATAGTTAGAACAAAATTCATCAAATAAAACTTGGTCTTCTTCTGACATATTTTCTCTCATAGCTTCTATATTTTCCTTAGATATAGGATTCTTTATAACATATTGTCCGTCTACGAATTGAACTATATCAACAGCTTTATATGTTTCAGTTTCTGTTATCTTTTGGAAATATTCAGTAGCGTTATCTATGAATTTATCCATCTTACCTTCAAGAGTAGGTTCTTTACGGTGATCGAATGTGTAATTATTTTTTGGCTTTACTGGTATACATTCTGTAATTCTTTCAATATATCTATCACCTGAATAAGATTTCTTTAGGTGAACTTCAAAGTTTAATACACCAACAACCTGAATCTCTGCAACTTTTTCATTATGGAACATACCAACTTTTAGTAATGAATTTCTTAATGAAAGAATTAAGTTATCAAATGTTTTAGCGTGGTGAGTAAACATTGTAAATTTAGATGCAACCTGTGCCATCTGAATCATCCAAGCAGCAACTCCATCTGTTGCAACCTCACCTAGGATATTAACAGCACCGTCAGTTTTCTTTTGAACATCCAAACCTTCTTGTCCAGAAACCGTATCTGTTTCTCTAAACGTTAAGATATTTCTATCAGGATAAACTTTTCTTAAATGTAATTCGAATGCTGTTTCTTGAACTCTTATGTTCAAAGATGTGTATATGTATTTTATCATAGCCATAAGCATTGTTGTTTTACCACAACCCTGCTCACCAGTAAGTGCTGTAACTCTGGCACCTTTTACTAAGAATTTCAATAAATCTATTACTGGTTCTCTTCCTGGGTGTCTTACTAAGTTCTCTAGTACCGCATTTGGTGTATCGAACTTTCTTATGAAGAATGCCCAAGATTCTGACATACTTGGTCTAACAACAACGACACGGGAACCATCTTTCATTTCATTGATTTTATAACCATTTGTATCTGATAATTGTCCTGGATTATTATATTTGTATATATTTTGACATACACGTCTTAGTTCTGCAAATGAACCAAATGATAAACATGACAAATATATTGATTTACCTTTATAGAATATCCAAACACTATCGTAAGCTCTGGGGATGGTTCTTTCGGTTGTTTGTCTTAAGTAGTCACCTAATTGTGCAACCTGATACATAAAAGATTCTGGAAGACCAGATACACCACCAGAGATACCATCAATGTTCATATCTCTTATCTCATCTATTACACTAAAGCCCTTATAGTTTTGATATATTCTTTGTGACAAAATATTTAATCTATCTTCAAAAGATAAATAATCATATTCTTTTTCGAATATTTGATCAATTTCTTCTGGAGTTATAATGTATTGTGCAACATCAGAGCCATAAACTTTCTTTTGTTCGTCTAGATTATATTTTTTAATAAGCTCACCTAAAGCGTTATAACCATATTGTTGCTTATACATATATAGTAGAATATCAAATTTATCATTTGTTGATAATTTATCAGGATTATCAAAGTCAATTGCATTTGTGATGTTTACTTGATTTACTCCATATTCTCTATGAAGCAAATCAAATATTAATTCTTTAACATACTTTTTGTCGTTTACATCACCATATGTACAATTTTTCAAAGCCTTTTTTAATTCATACTTTTTATTTTTTCTTCTCTTTAGTTCATCCTCTGAAAGTCCTATATCATAAAGGTTCGTTCTAGTTATTTCATCCATCCTAGCTTTAATGAATTCTGTCATTCTTTCAACGCTGTATATTCTTCCTTCTTTTTGCACATCTTGGATAACAGAAGAATCAGACTTTGAAAATAAATATCCAATAAACACGAATAGTCCAATTACCAATATTGCTATTAGAAGATAATTAAAAAACATGTGGTCATACCACCTTTCTACCTGGGATATATAACTTCTTTATCTCTCAATAATTTTAGGTTTGATAGCCTCTATAATTGCATCTGTTAATGTTGCAACTTCTGAAATGAAGAAGCCATTTCTGTCAGTTCCCATATCTGCATTTGCATTTTCAATAAAGAACTTTGCAGCCATTCCATCATTACATGAATCAAAGAACTGCGTATTATATGGTAATGTGTATATTCTCTTCTTATAATTAAACTTTCTTGCAATATTTCTCTCATTATACTTTGAATATCTATCATATCTTCCTAAGACTGGTATAACCGGTTTTTCTTGCAATATTTTTAAAGTTTCCATATCTTTAAATAATTTTTTTAATATTTGCATATCTTGACTCATATGGAAAACAATCAAGTCAGATTTTTGTAAAATAGGATTAACTTCAGAAGTTTTGCTTCCTTTATTTAAATCAACAAGTACAACATCATATAATTGATTTGCATAATCTACCATGATTGGCATTGTCTCAAGAATTCTTGAATATGAATCAGGATCATTCTTAAATGTTCCATATAATAATTCAAGTCTTCCTTTTATTATTGGTGAAGCATAATTAGGAATATTCTCTGGTGTAAGTTTATTACTTCTTAATAACCTATCTAAAGCATCAATACCAGTATCTGCTGTATCAAGTCTTGATTTTTTATCTTGATTAAAGAAAGATGCTTCTAGTGATAAGTCATTGTAATGTGTTTGTGTTACTAAAGTTTTATATTTAGTTCTTGTTGGTATCATTGAAGCAACTGCAACTGCAGTTGCTGTATCTGATAATTGTGCAGATTCTTCTGTACTCCAAAATGAAACTATTGGCATAACATTCTCCTCGCTTTCTCAACGCTTACGCAAAAAATCTAGCAGATTTTTCCGCATTTTTCATAACTTTTTTAATGTTTTGAATTGAATCACCTGTTATAACTTCAACAGTCAATGCAAGTGCATCTTTATATGATCTTGACAACATACGAATATCAAACTTCTTCGAATATTGGTTTTGAATATTAACAGATAAATCGCCACCATCATATGGGTAATCCAAAGTAGTTGCATTCCAATCTAATGGTAAGTTGTCTGTGCAATCTTCTATAAACTTTCTATCAGCAGTTGTAAGAAGTTCACTATAAAATGTTAATTTATATAATTGAACAACCGCATCAGGATCAGCTCTTCTCTTTAAAGCTGAAATAAACTTAAGTAAGTCAATACCTTTTTTGATATACATTTTGTCATATGAAGTTACAAAGAATAAAGCATTGGCACTCTTCAAATCATATTCTTCTATCATTTCATCCATATCTGTATCCACCATAACGTAGTCATATTCATTGAAGTCCTCGCCTTTAGTTAATAAATATTTTTTTAATTCTAACATGTTACTAAAGCCGACGGCGACATCAACGCCGTCATGCTGTGTAACATATTGTGTTTGTTCATCTACTCCATCAATAGTAGGAATTGTATATCTAGTTTTTTGTGATGATGTAGCATCCAAAAATATAACTTTCTTTCCTGTAGCAGCAATTATTTTTGATATATATCCAATTAATTCTGTTTTATCTGATTTTCCAATAAAGCCTATACATTTCATAATTTTGCAATCCCCTTTCTGTTATCATTCTGCACTATTGGCATTTGAAATAGCAGCTTCTCTTATCAAAGTTTGTAAATATTCTTTTCTATCTGCTCTTTGCGCTTCGATTTCTTTTGTAAGGTTTTGAGCAACCTTGCTTGTCTTAGATGGATCTTCAACTTCTAATCCAGTCATTTCATCAATTGTTCTTGTTGATGTATTTATTAAGTTAGCTCTTTGTGCTTCAAGTTTTTCTATATCAGCATACTTAGCTCTAATTTCATCCATAAGATTTGGATTTTCTGCAAGCATCTTTGCAACTTCTGGTCTAACTGGATAATTAGGTGTTAATGCTTTGCTATATACTTCTGTTTTATTCTCATAGAATTTTAACAATTCGTTATCTTTCTTAGCTTTTGCTTCTCTAATAGCCTTTGCATCATCTTCTGTCATTTGGCAACCAGCTTCTCTAACTATCTCTGCCAAATCTAATTCATCTTCTGTTGGTACTTTTTCTTCCACTTTTGTTGTTGCTTCTGTATACATTTGATTTCCATTTTCGTCAAGTACTGGATCTCCACTAGCATCAACCATTGGTCTAGCAGTAGTTTCATCTGTTACTTCAACATTTTCTTTATAAAGTTCTTGTAACTTTTTAACAGCATCATTATATTTTGCAACATAGTCAACATTGACGTATTTGTATAATTGTTCTGTTGGATTTACATACTTTGTAGCATAAACATTTATTCCATCTGCAATATATGATTCAATAACAGCACTACTTACCCTTACTATTTCTTCTTCATTTAATTCTAGGAATATAGAATTAGATTCCGCATTTGCACCTGTGCTCATTATTTCTTTACCAGCAACTACTAAGTAATCTTCACCAGTTGGGAACAATATTCTAATATCAATAAAGTCACCCTCAACCAAATTACTTGGCAATGAAATCATATTGAACTCTCTTGATCTTAAATCAACACTAACATTGTCAGAATCTTGTAAGAACAATGCATCACTAAGAATTGTTCTTGCACCAGTTGCAGATTTAAGTTTTCTTCCTACAAAGCTTTTATCATAATTATATAAAATATTTCCTTTTTTATCTTTAGTTGGATTTCCATTTTTATCAAGGATTTCCGTAGCTAAATAAGCATCTGAAGGTAAAGTTTCTTTTTTCGCTTCAACTAAAGTAACGTCATTTTCTGACATTATATGATTAACAGGTAAATCGTCTGCTAATACATAAGCCATTTGTGTTTCAGCCTTTACTTTCAACTCTGCTATTTCCGCTTTCTTATTTTTAGCATACATTCCAAACATGACTCCTATAACAATAGTTGGGATTAAAAAGGCTATAACACCTGTAGTAATCATTTTCTTCTTCATAGGTCCTAACATCATAATATAATCCTCTCCTCTACATTACAATCTCTTACTTACTTTAAAAGTTTAGCATTACGACATGCAAATCTCAACAAAAAAACACTTTTTTAACACAAATGTAACATAAATGTAATATTAATGTAATCGCACATATTTTTATGTAAAATGTGCAATATAATATTACGGAATTCATTTATTCTTCCTTTTTTCTTATCAATACATTTCTCACTTTATCAGAAAATACAAACAGTTAAATTAGAGATTTTTATAGTCAATCATATTTTCATTATTCTTATAAGAGCTAAATCAATTATCACTCGTAACAAATTATAAAAGAATGAGTATTATATATTAAAAGAGAGGGTGTATTTTATGGATATTTATTATTTTGATAATGCTGCAACAACTAAAATAGATGACAATGTTTTAAATGTGATGTTGCCATATTTGACATCTTATTATGGAAATGCTTCTAGTGTTTATGGAATTGGAAGGTACTCTAGGGAAGCTGTCGAAACCTCAAGAAATACTATTGCAAAAATATTTAATGCCAAGTCTAACGAAATATATTTTACTTCTGGAGGAAGTGAAAGCGACAATACAGCACTAAGAGGAATAGCTTCTGCGTATAAACAAAAAGGGAATCATATCATTACCTCTCAAATAGAACATCCTGCAATTTTAGAAACATGTAAGTATTTAGAACAAAATGGATATGTTGTTACCTATCTTCCTGTCGATGAATATGGATTTATCAATCTAAAAACACTAGAAGACTCAATGACTGATTCTACAATACTAATTTCTATTATGTTTGCAAACAATGAAATCGGAACAATAGAGCCTATTAAAAGAATTGGTGAAATAGCTCACAAACATGATGTTATTTTCCATACAGATGCTGTTCAAGCTGTTGGAAATATAAATATAGATGTAAAAGAAATGAATATAGATGCTCTTTCTTTGTCAGGACATAAGTTTTATGGTCCTAAAGGAATTGGAGCATTATATATAAATGAAAAAATTGATTTTAACAAATTGATTCTTGGAGGTCATCAAGAAAGAAATATGCGTGCGGGCACAGAAAATGTTGCTGGAATAGTAGGTCTTGCAAAAGCCCTAGAGTTAGCAACAAATGAGTTAGATAATCATGTAAGCAAAATTCGTCATTTGCGAAATCATTTCTTTAATGAAATGAGAAAAAGTTTTCGTGATATAAAAATTAATGGCGCATATGAAAACCGATTGGCAGGCAACGCAAACATTTCTTTTAAAAATATTAATGGCAATAAAATATTGCTCGCATTAGATTCAAAAGGAATTTGCGTATCAACTGGTAGTGCTTGTAGTTCGTCATCAAATAATGTATCACATGTTTTGAAGGCGATCAACGTTCCTGAAGATTATATTAACGGCTCCTTAAGAGTAACTATCGGAAAAAATAATACAAAAGAAGAAGTTGATTATCTTATAGAGCAACTTAAAAACATTATAAAATAGTTTATTTTATTGTTACACTCCCCTTCTTTATAAGAAAAGGAGTGTATTAAAATTATTTTCTGCCAAGTTTGTAAGTATATAATGTGAGTTCATCAAGATAATTTATAATATTCTTTCTCTTCACTTCTTGATTAACAAGTAAATTTTCACTCGCGATAATTTCGTCATTTAAATAGCAATTTATAGTTCCTACTTTTTCCCTATAGCCAAGTGGTGCTGAAACATTATCATATACTATTTCCGTTCGAATGTTCTTTTCATCACCCTTTCCTACTAACGCCGTTAAATTATTTTCAACTACTATTTCCATTTCTTTTACATTTCCTTTTTCAACTGGTACATTTTCTACCACTTGATCTTTACTTGCTAATACTTTGTTTGAATAATTAGCAAATCCGTAATCTAAAACTTTACGAGCATCATCAAACCTATTTTTACTACTTGTTCCATGCACAACAACCGCTATTAATTTCAAATCATTTCTTGTTGCAGTTGCAGATAAGTTAAAACCTGCGATTGATGTTGAGCCTGTTTTTAATCCCGTGCAACCAGAATAAAATCTAACCAATTTATTGGTATTTACAAGCTGAGATTTTCCATCTCTTAACGAATCCATCCATATCTTTGTATATTCATGAATTTCTGGATGATTCTTGCTTAGTTCCCTACTCATTAATGCAATATCGTATGCAGAGGTTAAATGACCATCTTCGTCTATTCCATGACAATTTTTAAAAGTTGTATCATTCATTCCTAATTCCTTTGCCCTATCATTCATTTTTTGAACAAACATCTCTTCGCTTCCACCTATAAATTCTGCCATAGCAACGGAACAATCATTTGCAGATACCACACAAATAGCCTTAAGCATTTCATGTACGGTTAGTTCTTCTGTTTCATTAAGCCATATTTGTGATCCTCCCATCTTTCTCGCCTTTTCGCTACACGGAACCTTGTCATTTAAAGTTATCTCGCCTTTTTCTAATGCCTCCATTATCAAAAGCAATGTCATTATTTTAGTTACACTTGCTGGTCTTAGTTTTGTGTGCTCATTTTTTGTATACAAAATTGTACCACTATCTTCATCTAGTAATATCGCCGCTTCACAATCTAATTCTAAATTAGCTTTATTGGGCATTTTAGCCAAAGTTTCTACAGATTCACTCCAAGTTGGAACAGTTTCTTCATAAAAAACAGCTAAAGAGACTATTGGCATAAATATAAATAATCCACTTAATAATAAACAAATAGTTTTACACATAAAATCCCTCCTGCAATATTTTTATGTCATTATTCTTAGTTTTATTATACAAATATCCAAACCATATCCACATATAATTTAGAATAGTATTGCTTTTTTATGTAAAACATTGTATAATAATAACAGTTGAATGAATGCTGAGTCTTTTTTTGAAAGAGCCGAGGAACCAACTTTGGGGTGTATCTTATGCGTAACATTGCATAGTAGGAAACTTTCTATTCCGAACCCGTCAGCTAACTTGGTAAGCTTTAGAGAGAGTTTTTTCTAACACATGTAGAAAGAATGCTCATGTGTTTTTTATATGGTATAAAATCCATATCATACCAAAAATAAACTTGAGTACAAAATTTTATATCTGTGTATTAAGAGATTTTAACATCATAGATATCTCATATTT
>ENA-ORSL01001917-ORSL01001917.1-human-gut-metagenome-genome-assembly--contig:-NODE-1917-length-16198-cov-3.083690_pt1 | contig 16198 bp, 18 predicted proteins | sample MGYA00242190_ERZ509157 | MGnify/ENA primary metagenome ERZ509157 (study PRJEB26280, sample SAMEA2338664) | human gut metagenome | biome: human gut; feature: human-associated habitat; material: faeces...
CCGCCAGCAAGCCGCGAAGTATTATATTTTGCAGTACGTCTCCCAGGTTACTACCGTACAAAAGTGCGTATCCGGACGATTCAAAAACCGCAAAGCCCGCGCCTATTGCAGCGCCTATCAGTATACCGTTGAGTATATACTTGGAGTTATACTTCTTTATAAAGATGGCGATTGCAACCAGCTTACCGATCTCCTCCACGATACCAACGATAATAGCCCAAACAATGTTAAGCTTGCCGGTAGGAACGAAGGAAAAGATAGCCAAAGTAAATACCAATGATGATACGCCGCCTACAAAAAACATTTTTACCAGATCAAATATACTTATATTCCGCGGAATGTTGGTCTCCCAAAAAAGCACAAGCAGAGTAAACGGCATCATCATGGCGCCGATAAAGATAAGCCCCGGAATGGAAAGCAGATTTTGAAATATCCAGGTGCAGATAAGCAACAGCGCAAAGGTCGTGGCCAGCACCGCAAAAACTCTGGAATAGAGCCAGGGGCGAGTCCATTTATCGGCCATTTCCGCGGGTGATGGCGTGGTTTTTGATGTTCCACTGATAAGCAGATCTTCGCTTTCCTCTGTAGAGTGCTTTTGCATCACGTTGCTCCAAAGATCCTTTAGCTTGAACTGTACATCCTTAATTACTGCCGCCTGTGATATTTTCAAATGTGGACTTTACCCTGTCGGTAAACTCTGTGGCGATGTTTTCCGACTCCTTTGGGTCGGTGCCGGTTTCTTTTGATTTTGAGTTGTGTGTCGGATTTTTAGAATCCGTGCCGCATTTGGGGCAAAAACGAGAATCCCCAATGTCCGTCCCGCAGTTTCTGCAAAACATATGTAGCCTCCGTTAAGCAGGTAGCTGTCAAATATTGCGTTGACAAAGCACCTGATTTATAACCATATTTATAATTATACCCACTGCGTGCAAGCTTGTCAAGCGATTTGTAAAACAGTTTAAGCTACAAATGTATGCGAAAAAATGATGTGGCCCCAAAGCAGTGATTGGGGACACATATATTTACATACAGATTAAATTATGTATACTTAAATTCATCTTGGAACAAGCAGAGTAAAACAACTTAAGAATCAGATATACCTTGACATGTGATGTATAACGTGATATAATGTATCTCAGACAAATAATGGAGGTATATTATGTCAATTACTGCAGACCTGCTTCGCGGTAATACTGACGCGATAATCCTTGCGCGGCTTACCGAGTCGGACAGCTACGGTTATCAGATCAACAAGTCTATACGCGAAGCAACAAACGGCCGATATGAGCTTAAGGAGGCCACACTGTATACGGCGTTCCGACGGCTCGAGGAGGCAGGCTGTATATGCTCCTATTGGGGAGACGGTGACAGCGGTGCCCGGCGGCGTTATTATTCCATAACACGGCATGGAACTGAAGTATACAACAACTATGTAAGCGATTGGAATGAAGCCTGTGATATTATAAGCAGGCTGGTTTCGGTCAAAAGTGGAGGGGACAAATGAAAAACGATATAAAGCAACTGGTTGATTCAATTTTTGAAAAAGCCCCTGATACGCGCAAGGCGCGTGAGCTGCATGAGGAAATGTACACCAATCTTTGCGACCGCTACGACGAGCTTACCCGGGGAGGTAAGAGCGATGACGAAGCTATGCGGCTTATACGTTCGGAAATCGGTGATTTTACACCCATTATAAATTCACTTGCAGAGGAAAGCGGCAATGCTCACGGCGGTGATGTGAAAGACAGTGTAAGCGATACATGCGGAGCGTCAGATGCCGCGGATACTGAACCCTATGCCAAGGACGATGAAAAATCGGATCGTGACGATAATCACAAAGGAACAGCTTCTTCGCCAGCTCCATCGCAAAGATCACGGACACAGGATACAAACCGGATTGAGAACGGTCGCAAACACATGAGTCCCGGTGCGATAGCAGCCATTGTCGTAGCTGCAGTGTTGGTATTTGTGTTGCTTGTGTCACTTGCGGTGATAGCAGGGCTTATGGCGGTCAAGACTACGGTCAACATTGCGGGATTTATCGGATATTCATACCCTGAAAGCGATAAATACACGCTTATGACCGCTGACGAGCAACAGATAACCGGAAATATTGATTCTATAGACATAGGTTGGTTCGGCGGGAATGTCACGGTAGTAGCCGCGGGCGTTGATGCGATTACAATTGTTGAGCGCAGCGAGACGGATTTTGACAACGGTCTGTGCTATCGGGTTGAAAACGGCAAACTGTATGTTCGCTTCAGCAAGCCGATACGGTTATGGGAATTTATCAGGCTCAGCCACCTGAATAAAGATGTCACAATTTATGTCCCGCGTACTATCGATGTGCTGAATGACGTTGAAATCAGCAGCATATCGGCTGACGTGAATATTGACGGCGGTAATATGCTCGGCGTGACTGACCTGGAGATCCAGAGCGTTTCCGGTAACGTAAATATTGAGCGGCTGATGCCGCTTGCCGTCAATGAAATTGAGGTTGAGACGGTCAGCGGTCAGATAATGCTGACAGCTTGTTACGGTGAAAAAATAACTCTTAAATCGGTAAGCGGGAATATTTGCTGTATGGATGAGTGCTTTTTCACATACGGAGATTTCAGCTGCGTGAGCGGTAATGTTTCGTACAGCGGAGATCTAAACAATATCGATGTTGAAATGGTTTCAGGACGTATTTTGCTTGACCTTGCAACATTCAGCAATATTGATATAGAGAGCGTTTCCGGTAATATCGATATATGCGTGGGTATTTGTGACAATATCACGCTCGAGCTGGAATCGGTGTCATCGTCAGTGAATTTCATTGGCTTTGGCGAGGTAAAACGTGACGGCAAGCGATACATAGTCGGCAACGGAAGCCGCTATATTTCGGTGAGTTCTGTCAGCTCCGGCGTTACTTTCGGACCGCGACCTGAAAATTGACTGCTGTTAATTGACAAGATAAGTCTTATGTGATATAATAATGCCAAATTTTTGATTAAGGAGATACCGCAATGCTTGCGACAATAGTTTCGGTTGATGTTCGCCCCGAGTGCATCGAGGCCTTTAAAAAGATCAGTGAGTACAACCATGATAATTCCCGCAGAGAGCAGGGAAATGTTCGGTTCGACGTGCTTCAGAGCAACGATGACCCCACAAAATTCTTCCTTTATGAAGTATATGAGGACGCCGCGGCAGCCGCGGAGCATAAGAAAACGGAGCATTATCTGCGCTGGCGTGACGAGGTTGCCGCTTATATGGCGTCACCGCGGCACGGCATACCTACCACGCCGATTGCTTTTGACTGATATCACAAAATCAAAATCACCTCGGATTTTATGGACATATATTGCATAACATGACTAAAAAACAAGCATCTGTATGGTTTATACAAATGCTTGTTTTTTTAGGACTATCGTGTCCGTCTACAAGTTCGTGAGCTCCGTTGGTGTGCTGATAGCGATGCAGCTGAAAACGCTCCGGCGGCTGAGAAAGCGAGGCAGATTGAGTGGAGCCCTACCGACAGCCAGCTGGTCCCACCCGGTACCAGCAGTGATGCTACAAGTAATATCAACCAGAATATACCTCCGCCGATCAGTCCCGAAGACAAATCACCGCCGCTTGTCAATACCGAAGTCATGCTTCCCGCAAAGCACGCAATGTACAGTGCGGCGAGCGCAGCCACATGTACCAGCTTACCCGGGTCAGGTGTTGCGTAGACTATTGCCGTGAATATCAGCAGCAGTGCAGGGGAGGACAGCAACGTAACAGCTAGCCCTAAGGCGATACTGCGCGGGAGTGATGATGGAGTTGCCGTATGCGTCCGGCGTGCGGTATGACGTTTGTCCGACATTAAAATACGCCTCCGTGAAAATGATGTTTGGTACATCATATTCAGCAAAGGCGCATTTTATGTCTGATTATTACTGAGCGTCCTCGGCATGAACGTCGATGGAACGGACGGCGCTTTTTAGAATACGTATTTTAGTGCGGTCATGGCCGGTTTCGATCATCACGGTCTCTTCCTTGATGCTAATGACCTTACCGATGATACCGCCGATAGTCGTGATTTCATCGCCGACCTGAAGCGAGTTGCGCATAGCGGCGACTTCTTTTTCCTGCTTTTTCTGCGGACGTATGCCGAAAAAGTAGAAAACCACAAACAGTACGACTATCATTCCTATAGTCATTATCCATTGACCTGCTGGATTTGTAGTGGCCTCAGTGGCCGCAAGTGCGAAATAATTGAACATATTGTTCCTCCAAAATAATATTTGCTTATGCATATATTATAACCTGTATTCACGAAAATTTCAATAGAAACGGGAAAAAAATGCGTTTGCTTTTTCATTTTATGACCAATTGCGGATAAAATCAGAATATATCGTTGCAAAAGCATCAATAATATGGTAAAATAAATAATGAATAAGTATAAAAAGGAGCTTTAGCTGATGCAAAAGGCATACCTTGAATGTGGAAAAATTATCAATACTCACGGCTGTGACGGCGGTGTCAAGCTGGAATGCTGGTGTGACAGCCCGGCTGTTCTGGCCGGACTTGAGCGAGTGTGCCTGCGTGATGAGAATGGCGTATACCGGGATTATCATGTCCGTCGGGCATCGGTAATGAAAAGCTTTGTGCTGGCATGGCTGGACGGAATTGACGACATGGATACAGCTCAGTCTCTGGTCGGCACTGTGGTATATCTTCACCGTGAAGACGTGCCCCTTGGAGAAGGCGACTGCTTTATAGCGGATCTTATCGGCCTTTCGGTGATACATGCCGATACGGGGGAGGAGTTGGGAAAGCTCGCCGATGTTATCAATGCCGGTGCGTCGGATATTTATGTAATAGATACACCGTACGGGCAGCGCATGATGCCGGCGGTGGATGAATTTGTAGTGCGTATAGATCTTGAAAGCGGGATTTATGTCAGGCCGATCGAAGGCATGTTCGGTGAGATATGAGATTTGATATTATGACATTGTTTCCCGGACTGATTGAAAGCGTATTGAGTGAGAGTATAATAGGACGCGCGCGCCGTGCCGGATTTATATCGGTGAATACTTACAATATACGCGATTACAGCCGGGACAAGCACCATCGTGTCGATGACACACCGTATGGCGGCGGCATGGGTATGCTGATGATGGCGCCACCCGTTTATGACTGCTATCAAGCCGTGCTGGCAGATAAAGACGGACAGTCACAGGTACCAACAGAGCTTCGATGCGAGGATGAAGCGCAGACCGAGGACATACTGCCGGATGAGGCTCGGGACACACAAAACGTGCGAACATCCGAACGCAGGCGTGTTATATACATGTCTCCCAAGGGACGTGTACTTACGCAAAATCGTGCCGCAGAGCTGGCTTCTGATTACGATCGGTTAATTATTCTGTGCGGCCACTATGAAGGCATTGACCAACGGGTACTTGATGAAATAGTAGACGAAGACATATCAATAGGAGATTACGTGCTGACGGGAGGAGAGATCCCTGCCTGCATACTCGTTGATTGCGTGGCGAGACTATGTCCGGGGGTGCTGGCAGACGATGCCTGCTTCCGCGATGAGAGCTTAACCGACAATCTGCTTGAGTATCCGCAGTATACGCGTCCCTATGAATTTCACGGAGTCAAGGTACCGGACGTGCTGATTTCCGGGCATCATGCTAATATAGATAAATGGCGGCACGAGGAGGCACTTATGCTGACACAAGCCAAACGGCCGGATCTTCTGAATAGAGAGGAGGAAGATTGTTGATTTCAGGATCAAAAATACGTGAGCGTTTCACGGAGTTGACCAGGACCAGTGTTGTGATATTTGCATTCCGCACAGCCGCAGCTTGGTTGTACTTTAATCTGATACACGGAATTTTCGGGAGATTTTTCACAAGCTATTCCAAGACAGAGCAATGCCTTGATGACAGCCTTACCGGTTCGATCATCGGTGCTCACCCCGGTAAACGGACGCTTATGCGCCGCTTGCGGCGTCGGGTCGCACTGGCGTTTGAAAACAGCCTGATTTTGGAACGGCTCAGCAATGCCTGCGGACAAATGCTCAGCGCCAGTATGCGTACGTACAGCACAATTACTGTTGCGTTTGGACTTTATACCGTGCTGGCGGCGGTTCTGCGGCACGTGATCATGAGAACGCCGGTCGATTATTCAAACCTGATTGTGGGAGCGATCGTTGCTATATCGTCCTTTCCACTTTTGTTTGTCAGAACCCCATTAGGTCAGCTGTTGCTTGATTCGCCGCTGACACGTACGATATTTATTCGTTTGCTGCGCATACCGGAGGATAAGTTTTATCCGAGGTATTCCTCGGACACTCCGCGATACGGTCTGGCACTTGTCTGTGGAATGATCTTGGGGGGGCTCACGTATGTGGTAAGTCCGCTCAAAATAATCATAGTCGTTACACTTGCCATATTGACATGTGTGGTTCTGAATCTGCCGGAGGTAGGAATCATGTTGTTGATGGCAATATTTCCGTTTCTTTCGGTGTTTCCGCACCCTACGGCACTGTTGGCATGCGGGGTGATTTTGGTTTGTATAAGCTATGTTATCAAGTACCTGCGCGGTAAACGGACGCTTAGGTTCGGGCTTATCAGTGTGTTCGTCTCACTGTTTGGCTTTGTTATACTGCTCGGGGGCATTTTCACAACAGGAGGTGTACAGTCGTTTAAATCCGCATTGATATATTTTATATTGATCCAGTCATTTAATCTGATTGTCAATTTGCTTCGTACCCCGGACGACTGCCGTCATGCGCTGATGGTGATAACGGTGTCAGGCGTGTTTGCTGGCGTTTATGGAGTCGTTCAATATCTTCTGGGCGCCGCCTCCTCCGGATGGATTGACACCGAGATGTTTTCATATATTGAGGGGCGGGCAACATCATTTTTTGACAACCCAAACGTGCTTGGCTGTTACCTTATCATGCTCATTCCCCTGATAAACGTGCTGTTGCTTTATCTAAAGGGCTGGAAATCAAAAATGCTGTCGCTGGTTTCGCTTTCAGTGACGTTACTGTGTCTTATCTGGACATGGTCACGCGGAGCGTGGCTTGGAGCAATAGTCGGTATAGTTATATTTTATTTGATCCTGAGCTACCGGACGTTGGCGGTGCTTCTTGCAGGCGGGCTTTGTATGCCGATTGCAGGAATAATGGTTAAGGGTGATGTTGTCAGCCGGTTTTTGAGTATCGGCAATATGAACGATTCCTCCACATATTACCGTGTGTATACCTGGAAGGGGGTTTCAAGAATGTTGAGCGATGTTTGGTTTTCAGGTATAGGTGTCGGACCTGCGGCATTTGAGCAGATATACCCGTTGTATGCCTATGCAGGTATCGAGGTTACGCCGCACGCTCACAATTTAGCAATGGAAGTGCTCACTGAGCTCGGAATTTCCGGATTTGTGATGCTTGCAATAGTGATAGTGCTGTTTGCTCAGAATTGCTTCACATTTATCAGAAATACGACGGGGCAGCAGCGTATGACGGTGGCGGCAGGGCTTTGCGGAATCATCTCTGCGCTGGTCATGGGGCTGGCGGATAATATCTGGTACAATTACCGTGTGTTTTTCGCATTTTGGTCACTTATTGCCTTGACAGTCGCATATATTAACGCTCACCGGTCAAACGGAAACTTTGTTCATGGCAGCATGTCACCTGACGCGGCAGAAATCAGCATGAATATAATGGAATGAAAATAGAGGTGCAGGTTTTATGAAATATTTCAGAGGTACCGAAAGAGCAGAATCACGTGTTCGGCGCATTAATGTTGTCGATGTGGCGCTGATTGCAATATTGTTATGTCTTATACTTGTGGCGGTGGAGTATTTCACCTCGTTTTCACTGTTCAATTTCGGAGGTTCCACACGGACTGTTGAATATACACTTGAGTTTGAAAATGTAGATCAGAATATGGCGTACAGTGTGAATACCGGCAGCTACGCGCTTGGTGTTTCGGGATATCGCAGTATCGGAGAGATTCGCTCGGTGAATGTTTCACCGACGGTGAGGTATGTATACAGCCCGACTACGGGCGGTATGGTCGGGTGTGAATTGCCGGACGGTGCTGACAATAAGGCTCCGGTAACACTGCGTGTCACATTGCGCGCAGAGGCAACTTACAGAGCCGGCGACGGATTTTCGGTCAACGGCAACCGTATTTCCATCGGTGACAGCTTAAACGTCAGCTTCGACGGATATTCCGGAACAGGCCGATGCGTATCAATTTACAGCGTTAACTAAGGAGGCCGTATCATGAACGAACAACCTAAAACCTCAAAGAAAAACATACGCTTCAACTGGCTGGATGCTGCGATAATACTGCTTATAGTGTTGTGTATAGTCGGTATTTGCTTCCGATATACCATTATGGATAAGCTGGGTATGGGTAATGAGCTGTCATCGTTCCGTATTGTGTTTACGGTTTCGGGCGTTGACAGTACACTGCCGAATTTTCTGGTCAAGGGCAATACTCTTTATTTTCCCAGCGGAGAGGTCGCGGGAGAATTGTCGGGCGTTTTTGAGTTTTCATCGATGAGTCCGACACAGGCGGGTAGCTCAACTCTGGTGGTTTCTCCCGCATCTGTTTATGTAGATGACGGTAACGGCGGGGTAGTGCTTGCCACATATCCGAAGGGAACAAAAATAGATGCTACCGGTGCCTTTGAGTGTCGCGGAAGCTATAGCGCAGAAGGATATTTCAGTATTGAGGGGCGCCAGATCGTTTCGGTCGGGCAACAGATAACATTGCATACAGATACCGTAACTTTGCATATCACTATAACCGAAATCCGGCCGATAAGTAAGTAATTATATATATTATGTGTGAAATGGCACATAACACAATGCCGGTATGAACAAAAATTCATGAAAAAGCACAACCAAATAGCTATTGATTTTGAGTTCGGTTTTTGATATACTATTACTAATGGTCGTCAGTCTATTTTTAGTTGAAATAGGAGAGAAATCAGGCAATGGTATCACGCGAAGTAAAAATTACAAACGCAATCGGCCTTCATGCAAGACCCGCTACTTTTTTTGTTCAAAAGGCAAATTGCTATCGCTCGGCAATAAAGGTGGAAAAGGACGACAGAAGTGTCAGCGCCAAGAGCCTGCTGGGGGTGCTGTCTTTGGGAATTGCCAAGGGTATGACAATAACTCTTTGCGCTGATGGTCCCGATGAAAATGACGCTCTTGAAGGGCTGGTAACACTTATTGATTCGGGCTTTTGCGAATAACAATCTTAATAGTATGAGTGTAAGCGATCCTTGCGGCCCATTGAATACGGCTGTGGGGGTCGCTTTGCATTGAATGGGGGTGGCATCTTGCCTCAGGAGAACGAGCGCCGTGAATACCTGCTTCAAAAGGCAAACGCGCTTCCGCTGACACCTGGTGTTTATATTATGCGCGACCGGCAGGGACGGGTCATATATGTCGGGAAATCACGCAAGCTGAAAAACCGGGTATCACAATATTTTCAGAGCGGAGCAAAAAATATTAAAACCCAGCGCATGACCTCGCAGGTATGGGAGTTTGAAACAATACTGTGCGATACCGAGATCGAAGCGCTGACGCTTGAAAACAACTTTATAAAGCAATATGCTCCAAAATATAACATACGGCTTAAGGATGCCAAATCGTATCCGTATATCAAGATCACGTCGGAGGAGTACCCGAGGCTGGTATGTACGCGGCAACGTATTGACGACAAGGCGCGCTATTTCGGGCCTTATTCGGGTACGTCTACCGTGTATTCCGTCATAAATACAGTCAATCATACGCTGGGACTTCCGTCCTGCCGCAGAGCTTTTCCACGTGATATCGGACGTGAGCGCCCCTGCCTGTATTATCAGATGGGCAAGTGCCGCGGCGTCTGTACAGGGCGTGTGACTCAAGAGGAATATGCTGCACAGATAAAGAATGCTACCGACATACTGTCCGGTAATACTGCTGCTGTTAAGCGGACATTGCAGGCCCGCATGACAAAACTTGCCGAAGACGAAAGATTTGAGGAGGCAGCAGTACTGCGCGACACAATATCCGCGCTTGACCGTTTGCGTGAAAAGCAGAAGGTTGTCGGTGCACCGGGTGAGGATCAGGATATAATTGCGTTTTACGACGGTGATGCGGCCTCCTGTGTGTCAATCTTCTGTATACGTGACGGAGTGCTGGTGGACCGTCGGTGTCATATATTTTCGTCGGGTGAGATCGCAGATGCTGAGGGAATGGCCGCATTTGTATGCGAACAGTATAAGCTGTGTGAGTATGTGCCGCCGAGAGTGCTTTTGTCGTTCGACCTGGAAGACGGGGAACGCCACGCACTGGAGGCCTATCTGAGCAGTATTGCGGGACACCGTGTACAGGTTCGTGTACCGGAACGCGGTGAGAACCGTAAGCTTTGTCAGTTGGCCGTTTCTAATGCTGCAGAACGTGTGAGAGAGTATACAGATGGCATCGGACGGGAGCAAGGCGCGCTGACACGGCTTGCCGCGCTGTGCGGACTTGAGGTATACCCCGAGCGCATAGAGGCATACGATATTTCAAACTATGGCAGTGAATATATGAAGGCCGGAATGGTGGTATGTGTAGACGGTAAAATGAAAAAGTCTGATTATCGCAGCTTCAATATAAAAACCGTTGACGGTACCGATGACTATTCTGCTATGCGTGAGGCGCTCAGCCGCCGGCTTGCGCACCTTGGCGATGAGTCCGGTTCATTTTCCAACCGCCCGGATCTGATACTGCTTGACGGCGGGCGCGGTCATGTGGCAGTCATACGTGAACTGCTGTCAGAGCTTGGGCTGGATGACATACCTCTTTTGGGCATGGTCAAGGACGATTTTCACAAAACTCGTGCGCTTACCAACGGCGAAGATGAAATAAATATTGCACGCGAACGCGATGTGTTCACATTTATTTACAAGCTGCAGGAGGAGGTGCACCGCTACACCTTCGGGCAAACAGAAGCAGCCAAACGCAAAAGTGTAAGGACTTCGTCACTGACCGTAATACACGGTATCGGTCCTAAAAAAGCATGTGCACTGCTGACACATTTCGGTGGATTGGCACAGCTGAAAAGTGCTGATAGACGTGATATAGAGGCGGTTAAGGGAATAAGCGCATCCGACGCAGCCGCAGTGTGGGGACATTTTCACGGCAATGAGCAAAAATGATATATTTGGCGCAAATGCTTGAAAATACTTTTGATTTGTGATACAATACAATGTGTATCTGCCTTGATATCCCGTTTTTATGTAGCGGAACATCAATGCTTTTTATAGCCCGAGGTCTTATTTTTAAATGGAGGCGTTATGAGAATAATAACCGGTCGTGCCAGAGGTACAAAGCTGTTTTCACTTGAAGGGGATGCGACTCGTCCTACGTCCGACCGTACCAAGGAAGCCATATTTTCCATGATACAGTTTATGGTAGAGGGGCGGGAGGTACTGGATCTGTTCGGCGGTTCAGGACAGCTGGGACTGGAAGCTGTAAGCCGCGGAGCGGCACACGCGGTTATCTGCGATAACTCTCCGGCTGCATGTGATGTCATACGGCGCAACATCATCAAAACGCACAGTGAAAATGATGTCACACTGATGCAGGCAGATTTCCGTCAGGCACTGGACAGAGTCTGCGGAAGGAGATTTGATATAGTTTTTCTTGATCCGCCATACAACAAAGGGCTGGTGTCCGCTGCACTCGGCGAGCTTTATTGTAAAGGCCTGCTCAAGCCCACATCAATTGTGGTGTGCGAATCGGGCGGGGAGGATATACTTGAATCGGTCATAGACGAGTATGAGGTAATCAAAAGTTCTCGCTACGGCATTGCCACCGTAACATTATTGAAGCCGATTATGACCACAAAACAATAAATTCTGAAAGGAATGTATAGCATAATGAGAAATTGCGTTGTACCCGGTAGCTTTGATCCGTTCACTCTGGGGCATCTTGACATAGTGCGTCGTGCATCAGTGCTGTTTGACAGGGTGTATGTTGCTGTTATGATAAATTCGTCCAAGCAAGGATTTTTTGATTTTGCAGCGCGTAAAAAGATCGCGGAGGTATCCTGCTCCGGTATTCCGAATGTAGAGGTTATTACGGCAGAGGGCGTGCTGTGTGATTTGTGTAGGTCTCTCGGGGCCTGCGCGATCGTCAAGGGTATACGAAATGCTGCTGATTACGTTTACGAATGTGAGCTTGCCGATATAAACCGCCACCTCGACACGGACATTGAAACAGTGTGGCTGGCATCACGTACGGAGCTTGCGTATATAAGCTCAACATGCGTACGTGAGTTTATCAAATATAACAAACCGCTTTACGGTGTAGTTCATCCGGACGCGGCAAAATTGATATACGGCATGTCCGGCCAAACATAATACAAGCGTTGTTCTAAAACGCCGGAGCCTCCCATATATTTAACTGACAAATATATGGGAGGAGTTTTTATGTCTGAACATTCCATTTATCAGGATATCGCCCTTCGCACCGGTGGCGATATCTACATCGGCGTCGTGGGGCCGGTGAGAACGGGTAAATCCACATTTATCAAGCGCTTCATGGAGGCGCTTGTGCTGCCCAACATAGCCGCGGGATATGTCCGTGACCGTGCACGTGACGAAATGCCGCAGAGCGCCGCCGGTAAGACGGTCATGACGACCGAGCCTAAATTTATCCCCGACGAGGCTGTGCCTATCATAATTGATGACTGCGCCTCGTTGCGTGTGAAAATGATCGACTGTGTTGGTTACATTGTTCCCGACGCGCTGGGAACCATTGAAAACGGCCAGCCCCGCATGGTTCACACGCCGTGGCAGGAGCAGCCGATGCCGTTTGTTGAGGCGGCTGAAACCGGCACGCATAAGGTGATAACCGAGCACAGCACGATCGGTATGCTCGTTACTACCGACGGTACAATAGGGGAGATTGGCCGTGAGAGCTATGTTGAAGCTGAACAGCGCGTGGTGAACGAACTGAAAGCACTCGGCAAGCCGTTTGCGATCATACTAAATTCGGCAAATCCTTCGGCGGAAGGGTCAGTTGCTTTGGCGTATGAGCTGGAGGCAAAGTATGGCGTTCCTGTTGCACTGGTCAACTGTCTCGAGCTTGATGCTGAGGACATACGCCACATACTTGAACTTGTATTGCACGAATTTCCGGTTACAGAGGTTAGGATCAAGCTGCCCGACTGGATGGGGGCTTTGGAGCCCGGTCACCGGCTGCGCCAGTCGATAAACGACAGCATACGTGCCTGTGCGGGACGTGTCAGCCGTACCGGTGATATACGTGACGCATTCGGCGCATTGTCAGATAATGAGTATATAGCTTCGTCGCAGGTTACGGACATCGACCTCGGTACTGGGTGTGCGTCCGTATCGGTCAAACTGAAGGACGGACTGTATTACAGCGTTATAAGCGAACTTACCGGTTTCGATATCAAAGGTGAACAGGAGCTTATATGCCTGCTTCGCGAGCTGTCGGGACTGAAGAGCAGCTACGCGCGTGTGGCTGAGGCTATGAAGGATGCCGAGGAGCGCGGATACGGTATCGTTATGCCGGATATCTCCGAGCTACATCTTGAGCAGCCTGAGATCGTCAAGCAAGCGGGGGGATACGGTGTGCGTCTGCGTGCCTCTGCACAGTCGGTTCATCTCATCCGGGCAAATATCGAAACAGAGATCAGTCCGATCGTCGGAACGGAACAGCAGTCGGAGGATCTGGTTAAGTACATGCTTGAGGAATTTTCCGAGTCGCCGGAGCGTATATGGGAATCCAACATGTTCGGTAAGTCGCTTTATGAACTGGTCAACGAAGGACTGCATACCAAGCTTGAGCATATGCCGGAGGAGTCACGTGCCAAACTTTCCGAAACGCTGGAACGCATAATCAATGAAGGAAGCAACGGACTTATATGTATAATTTTATGACGAAACATTAGTATTGACAAGTGCAACGGTATGGTTTATAATATAAATAAATCACATCAATGCGGAGGACAGAGATTAATGAAAAGACTTACACCTGTAATTGTAATTTTCCTTGTCATGGCAATGCTTTTTACATCATGTGAGCAAAAGCTCACCACTTATACCAGCGATACCGGCATTTCTGTCGATATGCCTGCCGGAATGACTGAGCAGAGCGCGGTCAATTTCACCTACATGCTGCAGGGGCTGAAGGTGATCTTTATGGCTAACAAGGAACTCAAATCGCAGTTGGCAGGGTACGCGTCGAATCTTGACGAATACTTCAGTCTGATCCAGACTGCCAACGGTACGACCTATGATCTTAAAGATGCCGACGGAGTAAAGTATTTTACGTATGAGGCCAAGACAGACAAGGAATATTTCTACCTTGCCGTTATTTTAGAAGGAACGGATGCCTTCTGGCTGTGCAACTTTGCTTGTGCCAAGACTGACATGGAGACATATGAGCCTAAATTTATAGAGTGGGCTAAAACAATTAAAGTAAACTGACAGATTATCAATTTTAAACCATAAAGGCTTCAGCCGATTACGGCTGAAGCCTTTATGGCTATAATACGGATAAGCTACGGATCAAAGTCCGGCGTAAAGCGGGAATTCACGGCAAAGCTTGGCCACCTCGGCACGTACTGTGTCTGCATTTCCCTCATAATCCTCGGCTATAAGTGAGAACAGGTGTGCGATTTTGCGCATTTGTTCCTCCTTCATGCCGCGAGTAGTGAGTGCAGGCGTGCCTACACGTATGCCGGATGTTATAAATGGCGACTGGGGGTCATCGGGAATGGCGTTTTTATTTACGGTTATGTGCACATCGTCAAGGCGGTGCTCAAATTCCTTACCGGTTACGTTTTTGTTGCGGAGATCGACAAGCATGAGGTGATTGTCGGTACCTCCAGACACAAGATTGAAGCCCTCGGAGATCAGAGCCTCGGCAAGTGCGTTTGCGTTAGCGATTATCTGATGCTGGTATTGCTTGAACTGCGGCAGCATGGCCTCCTTGAAGCAGACGGCCTTGGCTGCAATTATATGCATAAGCGGACCGCCCTGTATGCCGGGGAATATTGCTTTGTCAATAGCCTTGGCGTACTGTTCACGGCAGAGGATCATACCGCCGCGGGGGCCGCGCAGTGTTTTATGTGTAGTGGTTGTAACAACGTCAGCATAAGGAACAGGCGAGGGGTGCAGTCCGGCAGCTACAAGGCCGGCTATGTGTGCCATGTCGACCATCATATATGCGCCAACTTTGTCACAGATGTTACGGATACGCTCAAAGTCGATGACACGGGGATACGCCGAAGCTCCGGACACTATCATACGCGGCCTGACTTCAAGTGCCTGACGCTCCAGTGCGTCATAATCTATACGGAAATCAGATCCGACTCCGTATGGAACAAAGTTATAATACTTGCCTGACAGGTTAACAGGGCTTCCGTGTGTAAGATGTCCTCCGTGTGCAAGACTCATACCCATAACAGTGTCGCCGTGCTCAAGCAGGGCAACGTAAACCGCGGTATTTGCCTGTGAGCCGCTGTGCGGCTGGACATTGGCATGCTCGGCACCGAACAGCTCGCATGCACGATCTCTTGCGAGATTTTCAACAATGTCAACGCAAGCGCAGCCGCCGTAATAGCGTTTTGCGGGATATCCTTCGGCGTATTTGTTGGTCATTATGCAGCCGGCAGCTGCAAGCACAGCGGGAGAAACAAAATTTTCTGAGGCAATCATTTCAAGACCATCTGTTTCACGGGCGTATTCGGCGCGTATCGCAGATGCAGTTTCAGGATCCACAGTCTCGATAAATCTGAGATTTTCGTTTAACATTGTTGAAATTCCTTTCATTTTGCAACAGCATTGACTTATTATATAACAAAAAACGTATCAAAGCAAGATGCCGGACATATTTTTATCACATTCGACAACAAAAACTCACGGCGGAAAAACAAAATAAAATAAAATGACGGATTATGAATAAAAAGATACAAGTAAATTCAAAACGATATTGACAAACTGCATTTGTATGTGGTATAATTCATTCGTATAAATTTTTCAGAGAGGCGGACGTAATATGGAGATCGCAATAATGGCTCATGACATTAAAAAAGAGCTTATGGCTCAGTTTTGTATTGCATACTGCGGCATACTGAGCAAGCATAATCTGTGTGCTACGAGCATTACTGCAAAATATATTTCCGATGCCACG
>ENA-ORSL01001921-ORSL01001921.1-human-gut-metagenome-genome-assembly--contig:-NODE-1921-length-16175-cov-3.033065_pt1 | contig 16175 bp, 19 predicted proteins | sample MGYA00242190_ERZ509157 | MGnify/ENA primary metagenome ERZ509157 (study PRJEB26280, sample SAMEA2338664) | human gut metagenome | biome: human gut; feature: human-associated habitat; material: faeces...
CAAAATGTTAAATTACAAATGCCTGAAGATGAAATATCAACTGTCCAAACAAATTTAGCGAGATTCAAAGCATCTATAAAAGAAATAAGCAATGGAAAAATATCCATAAACAAAAAAGCCGTATGACCGTAGTATACCGCAAAAAGGGGAGTGCGACAAGAAAAGGAAAAAACTTTTAACGGAAAAACTTTTATTGGGAAAAAACTTTTTGCAATGGAGCACTAAGTGTGTTATGATAAAATGTAGTTATCAAAACTACATGACAAAATATCAAAAAATTCACTGTGTCGAATTCGTCCCTAGTTCAGGAAGGTTTGAAAAAGAGCGGTGATTGGAAATACGAAACGTCCGCAGTGAGAAAAAGCGGAATCAAGTTTGGAGGGACAAAATATATGAGTTTTCACATTGTTGCAGACAGCTGCTGTGAACTGACAGCAGATATGAAAAAAAGAGGAAATATTGAAATTGCACCGCTGACCCTGGAAGTCGGCGGCGAATCCATTCTGGATGACGAAACATTTGATCAGAAGTCATTCCTAAGAAAAGTGGCGGAGTGCCCGGAATGCCCAAAATCCGCATGCCCGTCTCCGGAGTATTTCCGCACGGCATTTCTGAACGGGGCAAAGCACTGCTATGCGGTAACGCTTTCCGCACAGCTCAGCGGATCCTATAACAGTGCAGTGCTTGGAGCCAACCTGGCACAGGAAGAAGATGAGGACCTGAAAATTCATGTGTTTAATTCCAGAAGTGCATCCATCGGTGAGACACTGATTGTGAAAAAAATCGTGGAGTGTGAAGAAGCCGGTATGAGCTTTGAACGTGTAGTTGAGACAGTAGAACTCTACATCAGCACACAGCATACCTATTTTGTGCTGGAAAATCTCGAAACGTTGCGGAAAAACGGCCGCCTTTCCAAAACAAAAGCACTTGTTGCATCCGCGCTTAAGATCAAACCGGTTATGGGAGCCACACCGGAGGGCGATATCGTTCAGCTCGACCAGGCGCGCGGCATCAACAAAGCGCTGATGAAGATGGTTGATGCCGTTGTGAATGACGCACAGCATGTAGAGACAAAGACCCTCGCCGTTTCCCACTGCAACTGCCCGGAGCGCGCCGAGATGGTAAAAGAAGCCCTTCTGGAGCGCCTTGCGGTACAGGATGTCTTCGTACTCGATACCCAGGGCGTCAGCAGTATGTATGCAAATGACGGCGGAATTATCATTGCATTATAACTTTTCTCTTCCCTTTTTGTTGAAAATGTAGTATAATTTTCAACATGTTTGAAAGTGCCGCCGAGCACTTTTTAGAAATCAAAGGAGAAGTAGAACCATGAGTCAGGAAAAAGTTGACCGCTATAAAAAGGAAAAAGCGAACCGTGAGAAAATCATGAGACGTGAAAGATGGATCACGAGACTGGAAGTTACCGCTTTCGTCGTTGTTCTGGCTACCCTGATCGGCTGGTTCTCCGTTGCTGTTTACCAGAACTCGGTAGCAGAGAAAAAGGCGAACCGCACGAAAGAAACCACAACGATGAACGTGACGGATATTCAGAATTATCTGAGCGAGACCAACACATCCAGCGACAGCAGTGCAGATGACACCAGCGACAGCTCTGATGCTTCCGATACATCTTCGGACAGCACAGCAGATACGGCAAGTGACAGCACAGCAGATTCCATCAGCGAAAGTACAGCGGAATAAGCAGAATTGTTAAAGAAAGTAAAAGCGCTTACCACAGACGGGAAAATCCCGGGGTGATAAGCGCTTTTGTTATAGAGATTTAGAAAAAACTATGAGAAACACGCTCCGCGAGTTTCTCAAGTTATCGCGGCAGTCGCCAAGGTCTCGTGCAGGCATGGACTTTGGCTCGTTGCCCGCGTAAATTAAAAAACCGGAGGACATACATCCCCCGGCCTTTCGCTTATGGTTAATTAGCATTTAACAACGTTGGAAGCCTGCATTCCGCGAGCACCCTCGGTAAGATCGTAAGTAACCGCCTGACCTTCGTCAAGAGTTTTGAATCCTTCACCCTGGATAGCGGAGAAATGTACGAATACATCGTTTCCGTCTTCGCCTGTGATGAAGCCATAGCCCTTCTCTGCGTTAAACCATTTCACTGTTCCCTTGTTCATTGTGAGTTACCTCCATAAAATTAAAAAATAAGCATGATGTGGGAATGCATATGTTCCCCCATAAGCGAGTGAACTTTTGGTAAAAAAATTCACTAGCTATTACAGATTATATTGAAGGTGAATGCTAATATAATCTCTAATAGCTAGTGACCACGTATTACATCTCAACATCTTCTCGATTGAGACTATTATAATCTTGCAAATCAAAAAAGTCAAGAAAAAACTCTTTATTTCAGGAAAGATTTCGTGTATTATAAAAAGGAATAAATGGTCGGACGACGGCCAGAAGAAAAGAAAGGATCAGAGAACGTAAGATGAGTATCTTAATCAAAAATGGACAGGTCATCGACCCGGCCACCCAAAAAGACGAAATCAGTGATGTTCTGATCGAAAACGGCGTTATTACACGGGTTGAAAAAGGAATCCGTGTAAAAGATGCGCAGGTAATAGATGCAAAAGGCTGCTATGTAATGCCTGGCATCATCGATATGCATGTACATCTCCGCGACCCGGGGCAGACATATAAAGAAGATATTGAAAGCGGTTCGAAAGCAGCAGCAAAAGGAGGCGTGACAACGCTGGTAGCGATGCCGAATACAAAACCGGTCATCGACAGCCCGGACCGCGTCAACTATGTAACGATCAAAGCAGACCGTTTTTCTCCGATTAATGTACTGCAGGCAGGCGCCATCACAGTAGGACAGAAGGGTGAAGAGCTCGCCGATATCGAGGGCATGGTAAAAGCCGGCATCCCGGCGATCAGCGAGGACGGAAAATCCGTTATGAACGCGCTGCTCTACAAAGAGGCCATGGAGATTGCCGCAGAGAAAAACATTCCGGTGCTGGCTCATTGCGAGGACAAGAACCTCGTAAACGGCGGCTGCATGAATGAGGATGCAAACTCGAGAGAGTGGCATCTGCCGGGCATCACAAACTCCGTAGAGAACACGATTGTTGCAAGAGATATCGTACTTGCCGCAGAGACAGGTGCACACCTGCATCTGTGCCACTGCTCGACCAAAGAGAGCGTGGATATGGTGCGTGAGGCGAGAAAGGCCGGCGTTTCGATTTCCGCCGAGGTCTGCCCGCATCACTTTACCCTCTGCAGCGACGACATCGTAAAGGGCGACACCAACTACAAGATGAATCCGCCGCTCCGTACGAAAGAGGATCTCGAGGCACTGCGCCAGGGTCTGAAAGACGATGTCTTCGATGTCATCAGCACCGATCATGCACCGCATGCGCTGACCGAGAAACAGGAGTCCTTCAAGAAAGCTCCGTTCGGCATCGTCGGACTGGAGACGAGCGTGGCTCTTACCATCACCGAACTTGTGGATACCGAGATCATCACCCCGATGCAGATGGCGGAGAAGATGAGCTACAATCCGGCAAAAATCCTGCACCTGGACAAGAAAGGTTCTCTTGCACCTGGCATGGACGCCGATGTGGTTGTCATCGATCCGGAAGCAGAGTATGTGATCGATCCGAAGGAGTTTGTTTCCAAGGGCAAAAACACTCCGTTCGGCGGCAAGAAAGTCAAAGGAAAAGTTATGGCTACCGTATGCGGCGGCAAGATTGTATACGAAGCTGAGTAATTTCTATAAGAAAAGAAAGAAGAGGGAGAGTAAGCAGATGATTAACAAACTGATTGCAAACATTAAAAAAACAAATGCACCGATCGTCGTAGGTCTGGACCCGATGCTGAACTATGTGCCGGAGCACGTACAGAAAAAGGCATTTGCCGAGTACGGAGAGACACTCGAAGGAGCTGCAGAGGCCGTTTGGCAGTTCAATAAAGCGATTGTCGACGCAACATACGATCTGATTCCGGCTGTAAAACCGCAGGTTGCCATGTATGAGCAGTTTGGCGTTCCGGGAATGGCAGCGTATGAGAAGACCGTTTCCTACTGCCAGGAAAAGGGTCTCGTTGTCATCGGCGATATCAAACGAGGCGATATCGGTTCTACTTCTGAGGCGTATGCAGTCGGCCACCTCGGCCACGTGCAGGTGGGAAGCAAATCCTACGCCGGATTCCATGAGGATTTTGCAACTGTCAATCCGTATCTTGGATCTGACGGCGTAAAACCGTTCATCAAGGTCTGCAAAGAGGAGAAAAAAGGTATCTTTGTTCTGGTAAAAACCTCGAACCCGTCCAGCGGCGAGTTCCAGGACCGCATCATCGACGGACGTCCGCTGTATGAGTGGGTCGGCGAGCAGGTTGCCGCGTGGGGCGAGGAGCACATGGGCGATGATTACAGCTATGTGGGAGCTGTTGTCGGTGCTACGTACCCGGAGATGGGCAAGGTGCTGCGTAAGGTAATGCCGAAATCCTACATCCTGGTACCGGGCTACGGTGCACAGGGCGGAAAGGGAAAAGACCTCGTTCACTTCTTCAATGAGGACGGACTGGGTGCAATCGTAAACTCTTCGAGAGGTATTATCGCTGCTTACAAACAGGAAAAATATGCCGAGTTTGGCACTGAGAACTTTGCGGATGCTTCGAGAGCAGCTGTAAAGGATATGGTTGAGGATATCAGCGGGGCGCTTGCTGCTGCAAAATAAGAATACAGGGTGAAAAGCTCAGAAGGTCTGCCGGGTAGATGTTATGTCCGCCGGAGGATATTTTGGGCTTTTCGCCGATTCAAGAAAATAAAAGGAGTGTTCAGCTTATGAAAATCAAGGAATGCTGTACTGTGGAAAGTCAGGAGTGCATTGCAAAAGGAATTTACAGTATGTGGATTTCCACGAAAGTGATTGCGAAAGAGGCGAAGGCCGGCCAGTTTATTTCTCTGTTTTCGAAAGACGGCAGCCGTCTTCTGCCGCGTCCGATTTCTCTTTGTGAGATCGACCGAGAGGGAGGAAGACTTCGGATTGTCTACCGTGTGGCAGGTGCAGGAACGGAGGAGTTTTCGCATCTGAAAGCGGGGGATGAGGTTGATATTTTAGGGCCGCTTGGAAATGGATTCCCGATCGAGGAAGGTAAGGGAAAACGTGTGATGCTGATGGGCGGCGGTATCGGTGTTCCGCCGATGCTGCAGACGGCGAAGGATCTTGGAACGGACACGATCATCTGCTGTGGTTACCGCGATGAGTTGTTCTTAAATGAGGAGTTTGCTGCGGCAGGCGATCTTCATATTGCAACGGAGGACGGAAGTGCCGGTGTGAAGGGCAATGTGATGGATGCGGTGCGCGAGGATCATCTGGAAGCAGATGTAATTTTTGCCTGCGGTCCGGCTCCGATGCTGCGTGCGATTAAGGCGTACGGTCTGGAAAAGGGAATTCCATGCTGGATTTCGATGGAAGAGAAGATGGCGTGCGGCGTTGGCGCATGTCTTGCGTGTGTCTGCCAGTCGACTGAGGTGGATGGTCATTCACATGTGCACAACAAGCGGATCTGCAAGGACGGACCGGTCTTTTTAAGTACGGAAATTGAGCTGTAAGTGACGCGAGGAGGAGAAAAAGCGATGAAGACAAGTGTGAATCTGGCGGGTGTGGAACTGAAGAATCCGGTTATGACGGCATCTGGTACGTTTGGCTCCGGCGCGGAGTACAGTGAGTTTGTGGATTTGAAGGAGCTTGGCGCGGTTGTGACGAAGGGGGTTGCGAATGTGCCGTGGCCGGGGAATCCGACGCCGCGTATTGCGGAGGTTTACGGCGGAATGCTGAATGCGATCGGGCTGCAGAATCCTGGTATTGATGTGTTCTGTGAGAGGGATATTCCGTTTTTGAAACAGTTTGACACGAAGATTGTGGTGAATGTGTGTGGACGGACGACGGAGGATTACTGTGAGGTTGTGGAGCGATTGACTTCGGAGCCGGTGGATCTGCTGGAGATTAATATTTCGTGCCCGAATGTGAAAGAGGGCGGTATTGCGTTTGGACAGGATCCGAAGGCGGTGGAGGCGATCACCAGAGAAGTTAAAAAATATGCGAAGCAGCCGATTATTATGAAATTGAGCCCGAATGTGACGGATATTACGGAGATGGCGCGGGCTGCGGAAGCCGGCGGGGCGGATGTGCTGTCGCTGATCAATACGCTTACTGGGATGAAGATTGATATTGAACGGCAGAAGTTTGCGATTGCGAATAAGACTGGAGGTATGTCGGGGCCGGCGGTGAAGCCGATTGCGGTGCGGATGGTGTATCAGGTGGCGCAGGCAGTGAAAGTGCCGATTATTGGTATGGGCGGTATTGCGTCGGCGGAGGATGCGCTGGAGTTTATTCTGGCGGGGGCTACGGCGGTTTCGATTGGGACGGCGAATTTCTTTAATCCGTATGCGACTGTTGAAACGGTTCGCGGTATCGAAGAGTATATGAGAAGGCATAAGGTTGACGATATTAATTCGCTGATCGGGGCGGTGAGATAAGACGGACGGCCTCGAGCGGCTTCGCATCTGCGGTGCGGCGGGCGAGAAAAAGAGGGCGGAACTGTGGCTCAGAATGGGCACGGGGAAACGGGAACCATCCCATTTTCCTGCACCTGTTCCGGGCTCACAGTTTCTGCCCTCTTTTTCTATGCCCGCCACACGGCAGGCGCAAATTCCAGTGAGGTCTGGTTGTGTGGAGCTGAAACGAAGTAGGTCTGGATCCGCCGGGGGCGGATCGGCGTGAGAGTGTTGTGGTGGGTGCATAGTATATAGAAAATGGAAGGTGGTATGTGAGATGAAGTATGGGATCATTAAAGTGAAGCGGGCGTTTTTGTATGAGGAGAATGGGGTTGATGTGGTGGATGAGGTGTTTTTTGGATGGAGCGTGATGTGGGAAGATGAGGGGGAGTGGATTGAGGTTTGGACGCATTATGGGTATCGGGGGTGGATGGAGAGGAATTTGATTGAGGAGAAAAGCCGGGAGTGGATGGAGGAGAGGGAAAAGGCAGGGAATACGTATGTGGTGACACGCGGGTTTGCGGATGTGATGAGGGGAGCGCGGGTGCAGTCGCGGATGTTGGAGACGCTGGGACGGGGGTGTTTTGTGGAGAAAATGGAGGAGACGGAGAATGGGTATTGCCGGGTGAAACTGGCGAATGGGATCAGTGGGTTTGTGCCGGAGGTGGCATTAAGAAAAAGACTGGATTCGGATCGGTTTTTGTGGGGAAAATCGGAAGAGAGGTTTTTTGTGGAGCAGGGGATTCCGGAGGGGTGGTCGGAAGAGAAGTTTCGGAGGAAGGTTGTGGAGTGTGCGAAGGGGTATCTTGGATGCCAGTACCGGTGGGGCGGGAAGGCGGCGGATGGGATTGACTGTTCGGGTGTGGTGTTTATGGTGTATTTGATGAATGGGGTTTTGATTTGGCGGGATGCGGATATCAGGGAAGGGTATCCGATGAAGGCGATCTGGAGAGAAGGGGAGGAGATGTGTCTGGTGGAGGAACGGGCGAAGGCCGGGGATCTGCTGTTCTGGAGAGGGCATGTGGGGATGTATCTGGGGGACGGCAGGTATCTGCACTGTACGGGGCATGAGAGGGTGTTTGGGTGCAGGGTGAATAGTCTGCGGAGAGGGGATGAGGATTTTCGGGAGGATCTGGCGGAGGCGCTGAAAGGGGTTGGGAGTGTTTTTTCGTGAAATATCTGGAAGCGGAAAGCGATCATATGATACAGTCCGGCGATTTTCCGACGAGTCTTATTATGGCGGACTGCAATTATCTGAAGCGGACGAACGACACGCTGGGCCACGAGTACGGTGATCTGCTGCTGCAGCGGACGGCACGGAAGTAAATAAGACATATATAATTGACATCAGGAAATATCATTTTTGTATTGGTAATCCCTGAAAAAGTTTGTTATAATAATAACAAAGTCGAAAACAAAAGACAAAAGGCGGCTTAAACAGAGAGTGGAAAAACAGAAAAATCTGCTGATCTGATCTGCCGGAGCCGCCTGATCAGAAGCAAAACAAGAAAGGGGTTCTGAACAATGGCAAGATTTACATTACCAAGAGATTTATACCACGGAAAGGGTGCTTTAGAGGCACTGAAAACATTTGAGGGAAAACGCGCAATGGTCTGTGTAGGCGGCGGTTCCATGAAACGCTTCGGTTTCCTGGATCGTGCAGTGGATTACCTGAAAGAGGCTGGCATGGAAGTACAGCTTTTCGAAGGAATTGAGTCTGACCCGTCTGTAGAGACGGTTATGCGCGGTGCAAAAGCGATGGAAGAGTTCCAGCCGGACTGGATCGTAGCAATGGGCGGCGGATCTCCAATCGACGCAGCAAAGGCAATGTGGATCAAATACGAGTATCCGGACATCACCTTCGAGGAGATGTGCAAAGTATTCGGAATGCCGAAACTTCGTAAGAAAGCTCACTTCTGTGCAATTTCTTCGACATCAGGAACGGCAACGGAGGTAACCGCATTCGCAGTTATCACCGACTATGAAAAAGGTATCAAATACCCGCTGGCAGACTTCGAGATCACACCGGATGTCGCAATTGTTGACCCGGATCTGGCAGAGACCATGCCGCAGAAGTTAGTTGCTCACACCGGTATGGACGCTATGACGCATGCGATCGAGGCATACGTTTCCACTGCAAACTGTGACTTTACCGATCCGCTGGCTCTGTATGCGATCCGTATGATCCAGGCAGATCTTGTAGATTCCTACAACGGAGATATGGCAAAACGTGACAGCATGCACAACGCACAGTGTCTCGCTGGTATGGCATTCTCCAACGCACTGCTTGGTATCGTTCACTCCATGGCACACAAAACAGGCGCAGCATTCGCTGATTACGGCGCTCACCTGATCCATGGAGCAGCAAATGCCATGTATCTGCCGAAAGTTATCGCTTTCAATGCAAAAGATGAGACCGCAGCAAAACGTTACGCAGTCATCGCTGACGAGATGAAACTGGGCGGCGAGACAACCGAAGAGAAAATCAAACTTCTCATCGCTTATCTGCGCGGCATGAACGACAAACTGAACATTCCGCAGTGCATCAAGAACTACGGAAAAGACAGCTATCCGACCGAGCAGGGATTCGTTCCGGAAGACGTATTCCTGGAGAGACTGCACGACATCGCCGTAAATGCCATCGCCGATGCCTGCACCGGATCCAACCCGAGACAGCCATCTGTTGAGGAGATGGAAAAACTGCTGAAATGCTGCTACTATGATACAGAAGTAGATTTCTAAAAAGAAAACATATCAAAATCTCTCCGTTCTCTGGGCGGAGGGATTTTTTGCGTTAGAGAATAAAATTTATCCTCTTCCAGCAAGAAGACTCCGACCTCTAAGGTGAGAGATGAATTGCGTCCGTTATCTTCTTGATATTGGGTTCTAATCATGGTATAATAGAATCAGTCGAATAGAAGAAAGGGGGTCGAAATACAATGGATTTGGATAATAATGCACATTCAGTGTTTTTACTGCACTATCATCTTGTTCTTGTGGTTAAGTACCGCAGACAGGTTTTTGATGACGCAATTTCCGGCAGGGCAAAAGAGATCTTTGCGTATATTGCTCCAAATTACAATATCACCCTTGAAGAATGGAATCACGATAAAGACCATGTGCATATACTTTTCAAGGCCCACCCCAATACGGAAATAAGCAAGTTCATAAACGCATATAAAAGTGCAAGCAGCAGACTTTTGAAAAAAGAATTCCCGCAGATAAAGAAAAAGCTGTGGAAAGAACATTTCTGGAGTCAGAGTTTTTGCCTGCTTACAACGGGCGGTGCCCCGATGGAAGTAATCCAAAAATACATCGAAAGTCAGGGACAAACGGATCGAAAAAGGAAGTGACCAACATGGCAAACAAAGCATATAAATTCAGAATATACCCCGATGATGTGCAGAAAGTTTTGTTTGCCAGAACGTTCGGCTGTGTCCGAATGGTGTACAACCATTGGCTTGCCAGAAAAATCAGGCAGTATGAGGAGAACAAAACCACGGTAACCTACACGGTTTGTGCAAAAGAAATGGCTGAAATGAAGAAAACAGAAGCATACGCATTTTTGAGGGAAGTAGACAGTGTCGCATTACAACAATCGCTTCGGCATCTTGATACGGCATTTCAGAATTTTTTCAAACAGCCGAAGACAGGTTTTCCAAAGTTTAAATCTAAAAAACAGAATAAAAAGAGCTATTCAACGATCTGTATCAACGGAAACATCGCCATATTGAATGGATATTTGAAATTGCCGAAAGCCGGCCAGGTCTGGTTAAAACAACACAGAGCTGTTCCGAAAGAATACAAATTAAAATCTGTAACAGTAAGCCAGACACCAGGCGGAAAATATTATGCAAGTATTCTTTTTGAGTATGAAAATCAAGTACAGGAAAAAGAGATGCAGAGTTTTCTGGGGTTAGATTTTTCCATGCATGAATTATATCGTGACAGCAACGGGAATGAACCTGCATATCCGAAGTATTACAGGAATGCAGAGGAAAAATTAGCGAGGGAGCAGCGCAGACTTTCCAAAATGCAGAAAGGTTCGAACAACCGTAGCAGGCAGAGAATCAAGGTGGCAAAACTCCACGAAAAGGTTTCCAGTCAACGAAAGGATTTTCTGCATAAGCTGTCGAGGCAGACAGCAGATGCTTATGATTGTGTATGTATAGAATCCTTAGATATGAAAGCAATGTCACAGATGCTGAACTTTGGAAAATCTGTTTCAGATAACGGGTGGGGAATGTTCACAGGGTTCTTGAAATACAAACTTGAGGAACAGGGTAAAAAGCTTGTGAAGGTGGACAAATTTTTCGCCAGCAGTCAGATTTGTTCCGTTTGTGGTTACAGGAACGCAGAGACAAAAAATCTTGCGGTCAGAGAGTGGGATTGTCCGCAGTGTGGAACCCATCACGACAGAGATGTAAATGCGGCTGTCAATATCAGAAATGAGGGAATGCGGCTGGTAGTGGCATGACCGTAACGTAATATAATAAAACCGTGGGACACACGGGGATAGCTCGCCTATGCTTAGCACATTGGTGCTATCGAACGAGAACCAAACCTACCGAGGTTAGGGAAGCCCCCACCTCTACAGGTAGGGGAGGATGTCACGTTTTTTATGCGAAATCCTGTGTCTGGACTGGAAAAACAGAGGCGTTTATGGTAGTATAGAAAAGAATAGAAGTAAAAACGGGCGGCATTGCGAAAAAAGATGCCTTCCCCTGAAAATATGGAGGAAAAAAGATGGAACAGTACAAGCAGGAGTTTATCGAGTTCATGGTTATGCTGTTTGAGAGAGTACTGTATTCGCGAAAAACGCCGTATTTGTAGGAATTTGAGAAAAATAAAATGTTATAAAATATCGTAACATAATGTAATTTGTTGATTAAATGGTGTAGTAGATGGTGTAGCAAAAGGAAAAGAATTATTAAATTGAATCAGTAGGAGATTGCCAGTGTTTGAGCAATCTCCTATTTTTGTAGAATAATCAATAGTAATCGAATAGAAGGGCTTATGTCCGTTCTGAAATTCTCGTTTCGAATGATATAAGTGAATGGTAAGTGTGGTTGGCGTTCCATTGATCATGTTGTGTTCTTGAGCGATTTCGTTTATCAGATAATCGATATTTTTCAGATGGTACACCGCTACTTGTAATTCGGTATCACGAATAGAATTATAATTAGATGACAGGCTGTTAAAAATTAAAAAATCTGGTAGTGATAAATAGAGAGCAAAAAGGAAAATAACAGGAAGTAAAAACAAAAAATATTTTTTCAATATAGTATACCTTCTTTCAATAAAATCATACCCCTAACTATATAACACCTCATTAAATAATAACTCATTTTATGGTGAATTACTATATAAAATATTTTTGGGTATAATTCACATTGAGGTGAAGGTATTATGGAATTTGGACATTTGGAGCTTAGAATTGAAGAGTTGCTTCAAAAACATAAAATTAGTAAGAATAAGCTTTGCAAAGACTTAGATATTCCTAGATCAAATTTAAATCGTTATTGCCGGAACGAGTTCCAACGATTGGATGCGCAGTTACTTTGTAAACTGTGTTACTATTTTGAATGTAATATTGAAGAACTGATGAAATACATTAGCGATGATGAAGGCACTGAGCAATGCGAAAGCGGAGGAAAAAAAGAGTAGTGCAGTCAACGGGCAAGTAAAACGAGACGCCGTCAGGGCAACCGTTGACGGCACGGACGGGGAAACAGATAATAGGCTTAAGGGGCTATCTAGGTACAAACTAGATAGCCCCTTGTTGAGGTGCTTTTATAACTGATATACACGATTAGAATTAATCGTTTAGAATCATGGGGCAAGATGTGTTATTGTATAATGAAAGAAAAGAAGGAGACGAAGAAAATGCATTACAAAAGACAAAAACCTAAATACTGCCACTACTGGTCACCAAATAAAACCTTTTTGATCGGCTGCGGAAAGAATTTTCCAGATGACGACATAGAACTTTTGTTTTACACAAGAGTGCTTACTGCTTCTGAGAATATCATGCTGGAATATTTTCAACTTGGACAACGAGATCGAAAGATTGTTGGGTCACTGTTCGAAGAGTACGCTATGAAACCGCGGGACATTGAATGCTACTATCTGGATTCTTTGCTTGACTTCTTTTTAGCGGCATATGAGATTTCATCTATGGACTTGGCGCAGATGCTGAATAAAGATGGGCTGTATGAGAATGGTAGTACAAAGAATATTTTTGACTTGCTGGAATCGCTTCGTAAAAAATATAGAAAAAGAATAAGTGCTCCGGCAAAAGACTTATTGCAGAAAATTTGCTGGTTTTTTAAGATTGAAGAGAGCTTTTTAACAGAAGGCGAGGGGAAGATGTATTTTATAGCGGATGATGATGAAAAATATTCAATGGAAAAAATAATTGCGTATAGTGAAAAAAATAAAGAGGTCGATTTGAAAAAAATGATTTTGGAACTGACAGGAAAAAATGAAACAGAAATCCTTGAAATAACGCTGAAATGCGCTGAAAAAAGAATGCGGTTATCATCAGAAGCGTATACACTAGTGCACAGTTTAATGAAACAAATGCGAAACAACGAAATGTAAAAAAATAAGTTTAGGCATGTCCTAGACTTATTTTTTTTGTCGTCTTACGCCAAAATAGTTCATTTGCTATTATAAATGTGAGCTCAAAAGCGGAGGCGCACCGCAGAAAGGAGGAGTTAAAATGAAGATAGTCGGAATAAACTTCACAACAACGAACGGAATAAAGAAGTACACATTACACATCACAGACGCGTTTGAACCGTATTATATGAATGCTGAATCCGGACGCGGATGTGTAGGCGAAAAAGTTGAGTCGATTTATGTTGGAGAGCAGGATTGTTCTCAGCTTAAAATAGGAGACGAAATCGAAATCATCTATGGGAAAGCAATTACTATCAAAGGTCATATTTACCAGCCGATTAAAAGGATCGACATACTAAACTAAGGAGGAAGCAAATGTTCGAAATTGGTGTATTTTTAATGATGATGTTATGCCTGGGGTTAGTGACGGAAAAAGCAATTCATGTGGAGTATAGCCTTGAGGACACGGTAAACGCATTAAAAAAAGATATAAAACGTGCATTAAAAATTTTGTTCACGGAACCTAAAGTTAGACACACGTTTGACGTAACGTTGGCTAACGATATACAAGTTATTACGAAACCATATGCCAAAAAAGGTTTCGAGATCGAAACCCAGAATGGGATTGTTCGGAATGTTCCCACGATAGGAATAAGATTTGTGCCAGACCATGAATTGGATGATGGTGAGATGCAGGAATTGACGCGCTTGCTGAGGCTTAAATTTAAAGAGTATGTGCAGTTTTATAATTTGAAGTGGAACATCTTTGCAAGATACACAAAGGGTACAGATTACACGTTCATACTTCTTTACTATGCTGAATGGGAAGAAGATATGCGTCCGTTTTTGAACTTGTACAGACAGGAAATCCGGAAAGCTGTAGATAAAAATGGTGGGGTTCTGCGTGATACGGAGCTGGAAGAAGAGCTGCGGCATGTTCATTAATATAGGATATTGTCGTGAGTCCTGGAAAAATGGAATGAAAAGACCATTTCTCTGGGATACCGACAAAGTTCCACATTTATTGATTGCCGGTAGCACAGGCGGCGGAAAGACTGTTTTAGCTCAGTTAATTGTGAAACAGCTTTTGGAAGCGCAAAAAGACATTACGATTTGTGATTTCAAAGCTGGTGGCGACTGGGATGGTATTGTTGACAGTTATGCGGAATATATCGACTGTGATGAGGTATTGAACTCTTTTTATGCGTCTTTTGAAAATGCCATTAAAAATAAACGAAAAGAAGAGAAATATCTGATTTTTGATGAATTCAGCAGCTTTGCTATGAATAAAGACAGCCGCGAATTCAAAAATTTGATGACGAAAATAGGCCACATCGCCTTCATGGGACGCAGTTTTGGATATAAATTAATATTCATTTCCCAGCAGTTCAGTAGTAAAACGATTGATACGGCAATTCGAGAACAATTTGGAATCAGAATTTTTATGGGATCAACGATTTCAAGTGAAAGTGCGGGGATGTTATTTCCAAACTGTGAGATTAATAAGAGTGTGCATCTGCCGAAGTGCTGTGGGTATATTTCGATGCCGGAAAAAGAACTAGCAACATTGCAAATTCCATTTTTAAGCGAACCAGAGAAATTAAAAAAGTTATTGATTCAGAAAGGCAACGGTCAGCGGCAGGCGTTGGGAAAACCATAAGCCGGGCGTTGAACGCATAGGTCATGAGGTAAGTATTACCTCATGACCTATGTAACTGTGAGTATCAGCAAAATTTACTGTAAATATGGGCGTGGAGTAGTCACATTGAGAATGTGACTGGAAAGGAAAGTGTGACAGAATGGGAATTTTTTCAAGCGATACGCGAGGAAGAAGTTGGATGATTACGGTTCATATCAAAAACATGGAAAATGTCGGATTGGATAAAAAAGAATATGAAAATCCAGAATATCTAGCAGAATATCTTGTGTCTTTATGGGAAAATAGTGGAAAAGGTCGTAAAGCAGGTGTTGTAGTTTGCGTATCAAAAGAAGGGCTTTATCATGCGCATATGGCCTGCTATGGGAACACAACAACATTAAAAAAGGTTTCAGAAATTCTTGGAAATGCGCATGTAGAACCACAAATGGGTGGAAAAAAGGCATTGAAAGGGTATCTGTTAAAGGAAGGAAAAAATGAATCTAAAGGCGAACAGGTCTTATGCCAATATGGATTAGAAGCGATACAGGATGTACAGGGAAAAAGAAATGATTTAGATGAAATAGAGGAATTGTTAGAAAATGGCGCAACTCCAAAAGAAATTTTTGAATTATCGATTCATTATCGAAGGTATGAAAAAATAATTAAAAGCGAGTATATAGCAAAGCGGTTAAAGAAAGAGCCATTAAAAAAGAGTACATATAATGAGTGGCACATCGGGGAATCTGGGAGCGGTAAATCAGATTATTATTTTGAATTGTGTGAAAAATATACATCGGATAATGTATATTTATTGACAGATCAAAAAAATGGAGGGTTTGATCTGTATATTGAACAAGGACTTCCGCCGATACTGTTTATTGACGACCTAGAAAGTGACATGTTCACATATAACCAGTTACTCACTATATTGGGAAAATTTAGTAGAGCACAGACCCATTGTAGATATGGAAATACATATAATTTATGGACAACATGTGTTATAACGTCATCATATGGGCCAGAAGAAATTTATGATTTTTTGGTGGATGATTATAGAAAAGGCAGAGATAAAATAGATCAGTTATTAAGAAGATTGGATATTATCGTATATCATTATGTGCAAAATGGGGAATTTAAGAGGTATTCAATTCCAGCAAATGAATATAAAAATATTGAAGATTTAAAACGTAGAGCGCTAGAAGAGAACGAAGGGTTCTATCCTGTAGAAAATGAAGCTAGAAATCCATTTGTCAAAGAATGAAGGGGTGATTAGCATAGAAAAGATATTATTAAATGTGAAAGAAATGGGAGAGTATTTGGGAATAGGTGAAACAAAAACCAGAGAACTATTAAGAAATCCGAAAAATGGCTTTACTGTGCGTATTGGCAATCGTT
>ENA-ORSL01001922-ORSL01001922.1-human-gut-metagenome-genome-assembly--contig:-NODE-1922-length-16173-cov-2.756670_pt1 | contig 16173 bp, 14 predicted proteins | sample MGYA00242190_ERZ509157 | MGnify/ENA primary metagenome ERZ509157 (study PRJEB26280, sample SAMEA2338664) | human gut metagenome | biome: human gut; feature: human-associated habitat; material: faeces...
AAGGCAGTATGTGCAGATCATGGCCATAGTAATTATCGTGGACGTGCGTGCAGCTCACGTAAGGCGCGGCCTTTTCGGGCGCGGGGGCGGCAGGCTTTGCCGCAGCGGGCTTGGGCGCGGGGGCAGCTTCCGCCGCAGGCGCTTTAGGCTGCGCAACCGGGGCCGCAGCAGGCGCTTCCTGCACGGTCTCGTCGTCCGGCATCGTCCATGCCTTGGTATGCTGCTGCACCTGCTGGCGCTTCTGGGCTTCTTCCTTTTCACGCTGCATCTGCGTGCGCTGCTTTTGCAGCGACTGCAGCAGGCTCTCGGCATTGCGCCGGATCCGCGCGGATTCTTCCAGAATCGCGCCCGCCTTCTGATTGATTTCCTTGGTGGCTTCCTTCAGCTTAACCTTCGTCATTCGACGCTTGCACCCCCGCATTTCGCGTTATACTTGAGAATTTTTCTTTATGTAATGCGGCGCGGAAAGAGTTTATTCCGCCTCCGTCATCAGCGCTTGCAGTCTGGACGCAAAGCCAGCGTCGCAAACCGCCGCAATCATGCGGCCCTCACGGCCGCACGCCGCGCCCAGCAGCCCATCAGGCAGCGTAAGCAGCGGCACATGGTAATATATGCACGCATCGGTGATTTTCTTCACCGTGTTTGCGGACGCCTGTCCATCCACAACGGCTACGCGCGCCTTGCCGGAGCGGATGGCGGCCAACGCCATATCCCAACCCGATTGCAGCTTGCCCGCGCGCTGGCACAGACCCAGCAGGCCGCGCATGGCAGCCTCATTCATCTGCGGCATCGGTATCCTCCGGCGCGGGCAGATCGGGCAGCTGCGCCATCAGCGCGTCGCGCACCGCATCGGAGACCGGCGCTGAGAACGCACGCTCCAGCTGATGCTGGCGAACGGCCTTCTGCAGGCAATCCTGGCTGCGGCACACATACGCGCCGCGCCCGCTTTTGCGCCCGATTCTGTCAAAGCTGATCTCGCCCTGCGCGCTGCGAACGATGCGCAGCAGCGCCTTTTTCTCCTTCATCTCGCGGCAGCCCACGCACATGCGCATGGGCACTTTCTTCTGCTTCATCATGGTTGCTTGCTTTCCTTACTGTTCGTAGCCGGCATCCTGATCCTGCTGCGGATAGTAATCATCGGCAAAGTCCACATCCTGCTGCGCAGGGGCTTCTCCACCCATGGCTTCTTCCATCGTCAAGCCCTGCTCACGCAGCTGCTCAGCGAACTGGGTTTCAGACTTGATATCGATCTTCCAGCCGGTCAGCTTGGCGGCAAGGCGGGCGTTCTGGCCCTCTTTGCCAATGGCCAGGGACAGCTGGCTGTCGGGCACCACCACGCGGCAAATCTTCTCCGCATCGGAGATGAACACGCTGACCACATGCGCAGGGTTCAGGGCGTTAGCCACAAACTCGGCCGGGTCGGGCGACCACTTGATGATATCGATCTTCTCGTTGCGCAGCTCGCTGATTACCTTTTCAACGCGGCTGCCGCGCGGGCCAACGCACGCGCCCACGGGATCGATCATCAGCTCGCTGGAATACACAGCAATTTTGGTGCGGCTGCCGGCCTCGCGGGCGATGGACTTGATCTGCACGATGCCGTTAGCAATTTCAGGCACTTCCATCTCAAACAGGCGCTTAACAAGGCCGGGATGAATGCGGCTGACATACACCTGGGGCGTGCGCTGCGCATCGCCGCGCGTGCGCTGCACCTGCAGCACATATACCTTGATGTGGTCGTTTACGCGGTATTCCTCGCCCGGCATAAACTCGCTGCTTTCCATGATGCCTTCGGTGAGGCCCAGCTCCACATACACGGCCTTGGGCTCCACGCGCTGCACGATGGCAGTGAGAATTTCATTTTCCTTTTCCACGTACTCGTCATAGATCTTGCCGCGCTCAGCCTCGCGGATGCGCTGCACGATCACCTGCTTGGCGGTCTGCGCGGCCACGCGGCCAAAGTCCTTTGGCGTTACGTCAATTTCAACGATATCGCCCAGTTGGAAATCGGGGCGCACGGCGCGGGCTTCGGCCAGGGAAATCTGGATGTTGGGATCCTCGACCTCTTCCACAATCACCTTGCGCGCAATCACCTGCACAGGCTTTTTACGGGCGATGATCACGCTCAGGTTCATGGGCGCGCCGGGGCCCTGCTTGCCGCTGCGGCGGAAGGCGGCCTTGCAGGCCTCCTCCACGGTAGACAAAAGCATATCTTCGCTGATGTCGCGCACGCGCGCCAAAGCGCTGATCGCCTCTACGATATCGTCTTGATTATTATTGTTTTTATTGGCTGTGCTGCTGGCCATTTGATTTACATCCTTTCAGGATCGTCGGAGAGATCCGCATTTTCTACTTCTTCCATATCGATCGCGCAGCGCGCGACGGCAACGTCTTTTTTGAGAAATTTGCGCTCACTTTCATCGGCGCAGCGAATGGTGATATCGCCCCGATCGTAGGCGACAAACTGGCCGTTAAACACCTTCTGCCCATCCTGAGGCTTATAGAGGCGCACCTCGATATCCAGGCCCAGGCAGCGGTCGGCGTCGCGCTGATTTTTGATAGGACGGTCGATGCCCGGTGAGCAGACCTCCAGGAAATCATATTCCAGCTGGTCTGCCAGCGGCTGCACGGCGCGATGGTAGCGCTCGCAGTCGTCCAGGGTGATTCCGCCCTCCTTATCCAGGTAAAAGCGCAGGTACAGCCCCGTATTCTCCCGCTCAAAGGCGGCCTCCACCAGCTCGTAGCCCAGCGTATCCGCCAGCTGCTGACCGATGCGCTCCGCCTGCGATTGCTGATTGCCGGTTTTCTTTGCCATAATCGCTCTAATCCCCCTGAATAAGCGTAAAGAGCGGGCATAGCCAGCTAAGGGGCTGATATATGGATACGCGAAGAAAGCCCGCGTTCCCATACACTCCCCAAGCAGCTCCCACTCTTCGTTAAACCCTTCTTTCCGAAAAAAGACGCATTGTAAACAGAATACGCTGACAGTATAGCACAGTCCGACGCGGAATACAAGCGTTTTTCAGCGAATATCCGGGCGTTTTTTGCGCTTATCAGGCGTGTTCAATCGCCTTTACCGTATATCCCTGCTTTTCAACAGCCTCGCGCAGGGCATTATCGTCCGCGCCGGCGGCGTCGCTGATGAGGGCGCACTTGTTTTCCAGCTCGATCTCCACCTTGCAGCCAAGCGCTTCCAGCGCCTTGCGAACGCGGCTCGCGCAATGCTGGCACATCATGCCTTCAATGGTCATCTTAATCATGGTTATCTTCTCCTTTTTGATTGAAATTTATAGCAGCGAGGTTTGCGCCCCGCCGGGATCGCCCATCAGTTCGGTCAGCGTGACCTGGTTGGTATCCTTTAGTCCCTCCAGCGCGCCCGCCGCGCGCAGCAGCTCCACCACGGCGCTGGATACATGGCCGCGGTTTTTCAGATCCTCCACCGACAGGAATGGCTGTGAGCGCGCATCCACAATGCCCTGCGCCGCGGCCTCGCCCAGGCCGCCGATGGCGGTAAAGGGCACGCGCAGGCAACCGTCCTCCATGGTAAAGTCCTTCACGTCGCTCTTGTACAGATCGGCAGGCAGGAAGCGGAAGCCGCGCATCACAAATTCCAGCACCATTTCAAGCGCCGTCTGCGCGTCCTTTTCCTTGGCGGTGGCTTTCTGATCGTTTTCCTGACATTCGCGCAGGCGTTCACGCACAAGCTCGGGCGGCAGGATCATCGTGGCCGCGTCAAAGCCCGTGGCGCGAATGGTAAAGTACGCTGCATAGTATGCCAAAGGCATGTGCACCTTAAACCATCCCACGCGCAAGGCCATGGTCACATAAGCCACGGCGTGACCCTTGGGGAACATGTACTTGATCTTTTTGCAGCTGTCAACAAACCACTGCGGCACGTTGTGCTCGGCCATGGCGGCTTCCATCTCGGGCTTGAGGCCGCGGCCTTTGCGCACGCTTTCCATGGTATCAAAGGATATCTTGGCGGGCACGCCCTTGGATATCAGGTAATTCATGATATCATCGCGCGTGCAGATGCATTCCTTCAGCGTAGCCGTGCCGCTGTTGATCAAATCCTTTGCGTTGCCCAGCCACACGTCCGTGCCATGGGACAGCCCCGAAATGCGGATCAGCTCCTCCATGGTGGAGGGCTTGGTTTCATCCAGCATGCCGCGCACGAAGGCCGTGCCAAATTCGGGCAGCCCCAGCGTTCCGGTGGTGCAGTTGATCTGCTCGGGGGTAACGCCCAGCGCCTCCGGCCCCTGGAACAGGGACATAACGTCCTTATCGTCCAGCGGAATCGTCTTGTAGTTGATGCCGGTAATGCGCTCAAGCATATGCATCATGGTCGGATCGTCGTGACCCAGGATATCCAGCTTGACCAGGATGTCATGCATGGAGTTAAAGTCGTAGTGAGTGGTGATGATGCTGCTTTCGTTATCGTCCGCCGGGTGCTGAATGGCGGTAAACTGGCAGATATCGTAAGCGCGTGGAAGCACCACCATGCCGCCAGGATGCTGTCCTGTAGTGCGCTTTACCCCCACGCAGCCAGCGACAAGGCGGTTTTTTTCAGCTTCGCTCGCCACCATGCCGCGTTTTTCCAGATATTTCATTACATAACCATAGGCTGTTTTATCCGCCAGCGTGCCGATGGTGCCGGCGCGGAATACATAGCCCGTGCCAAACAGCTCCTCCACGTAGGCGCGCGCCTGGGGCTGATACTCGCCGGAGAAGTTCAGGTCAATATCCGGCACCTTGTCGCCCTTGAAGCCCAGAAACACCTCAAACGGGATATCGAAGCCATCCTTGGTCAGCTTCTGCCCGCAGATGGGGCAATCGCGATCGGGCAAATCCACGCCCACTGTATAGCCTTCCGGAATATCAAACCATGCCTTGCGGCAATGCTTGCAGCGATAGTGCGGCGGCAGCGCGTTCACCTCGGTGATGCCGCACATGGTAGCCACCAGCGACGAGCCAACCGAGCCGCGGCTGCCCACCAGGTAGCCGTCTGAGTTGGACTTTTTTACCAGCTTACTGGCGATATCATACAGCGTAGCGTAGCCATAGCCGATGATAGAGCCCAGCTCCTTATCCAATCTCTTTTGTACAATTTCAGGCAGCTCGTCCCCGTACATTTCGCGCGAGGTAGCTTCTACCATGCCTTTGATATCATCCGGCGCGTAATCCCATACGGGCGAAAAAGTGGTTTTCCCCTCCGGATGCTTGGGAAACAGCGAGATATCGCCGATGCGCTCCATGATTTTGCGCGGATTGTCAATGACCACCTCGTGCGCCTTTTCGGGGCCCAGATAGCTGAACTCCTCCAGCATTTCAGCGGTGGTCTTCAGATACAGCGGCGGCTGCTGATCGCAATCATCATAGCCCATGCCATCCTGCAGGATGGCGCGGAATACGCTGTCCTCGGGATCGAGAAAATGCACGTCGCCCGTAGCCACCACAGGCAGGCCCAGCTTTTCGCCCAGGCGTACGATCACGCGGTTCAGCTCCCGCAGCTCCTCCACATCCTTCACCCGGCCCTCGCGGATCAAAAAGGCGTTGTTGCCCACGGGCTGGATTTCCAGATAGTCATAAAACCGTGCGATGCGGGACAGCTTTTTCTCGTCCGCCCCTTCCAGCACAGCGCGAAACAGCTCCCCCGCCTCGCAAGCCGAGCCTACGATCACGCCTTCGCGGTATTTTTGAATATTCGCGCGCGGCATATGCGGGCGGCGGCGGAAATACTTGAGATGTCCGTCGCTGACCAGATGGTTGATGTTCCAAAGGCCCTGCTGCGAGGCGGCCAGCAACACGATATGATAGCTGCTGCCCAGGGTGTAGCCTGCCACACGGTCGTCGATATCGGCCAGCGTGACCGCGCCGCGCTTGCGCGTTTCCTCCAGCATTTGCTGCAGACACTTGGCCGTCGCTTCAGCGTCATGCACGGCACGATGGGCGTTTTTCAGCGATACGCCCAGGCGCTTGCACACCACGCCTAACTTATGCGTTTTCATATCGGGATAGAGCTTGCGCGCGAAGGTCAGGGTGTCAATCACCGTGTATTCGCGCGTCAAACCCTGGCGGTGCAGCTCGCTTTGCAGGATATTGTAGTCAAAATCCGCGTTATGGGCGGCAATGGGACAATCGCCAATAAACTCTATCAGCTGCGGCAGCGCCTGGGTAATAGGCGGCTGATCGCGCAGCATCTGATCGGTAATGCCCGTGATTTCGGTGATTTTGGGCTTTAGAATCTGCTCCGGATTAACCAGCACCGACAGGCTGTCCGTCACCTGACCGCTGCTTAGACGCACCGCGCCAATTTCAATGATGCGGTCGTTGCGCGTATCCAGGCCTGTGGTTTCAAAGTCCAGCACCACGATGGGCGTATCCAGCAAGCGCTTGTCCTCGTTTTCACTGCGGACAATCTGATCTTCATCCGTCAGATATCCTTCCACGCCGGGAATGAGCTTGATGCCGAACTTCTTGGCCGCGCCGAAGGCCTCGGGGTATGCCTGCACCACGCCGTGATCGGTAACGGCCACGGCGGGATGCCCCCACTCGGCGGCGCGCTGAATCAGAGCCGTGGCGGAAGACACCGCGTCCAAGTTGCTCATCTGGGTATGCAGATGCAGCTCGATACGCTTTTCCTCGCTGTTATCCTCGCGCTTGGGAATATCGTATTTCACCAGCGAATTGACCATCAGCGTGGTCTCGTGGGCAAAGGTATCGTAGCGGCAATCGCCCTTGACCATCACGCCGTCGCACTCTTGCAGGCGCTTGACGATATCGGCCACATAGGCGCGCTGCTCGTCGGTAATGGGCGGCGGCTCCTCGGTATCATCCTTCTTGGGCTTTGGACGATAGCGCAGGAACATTTTGCACTTGATGGTATTGGTATAGTCCGATACGTTGAAGGACACCAGCAGGCAATCACCGCCGCTGATTTCCTTTTCCTCGTAATCCAGCCTGCGCCCGGCGATGACCACCTCGCCCGAATCGCTGGTCAGCTCCTTGATGGGAATGGGCTTTTCGGTGATGGGACGGCCACGGATCAGGCGGCGCTTTTTCTCCTCGGCGGCTTCGCGGCGCTTGCGCAGGGCTTCCTCGTGCTTGCGCGCCAGCTCGCGCCGCTGCTCGGCGATGGCTTCCTCGGCGCGGCGTTCGCGCTCCATGCGGGCGGTAGTTTCCTCCCGCACGCCCACCACGCGGCAGCTTACCTCGGTCTGCGTACAGAAAATATCATAAATCGCCTGGTTGATCTTATCCGTCAGTCCGCGTTCCTTGAGGTAGCTCATGGCAAAGTCGTCGGGCAGCTCCAGCACCACGCGGCCATCCTCGGCCACATAGCGCATATCATACTCCCAGGCAGACAGCGCGGGATGATCGCGCAGCAGGATATCGTTGATCACATGCGCGTAGCGATCGGGATTTTGTAAAAAGTCCTCCTGCAGCGAGGGGCTGGCAATGCGCAGCGACAGCCGCACGCCCGGAAACGCCGCGCGCAGTGCCTTGCGGATAGCGGTGTACTCGCGCTCCCCAGCCACATTTTCGGACAGAAGATAAAAATACGCATGCCTGGAAGCGCGCTTATAGATTACGCGATCCACCTTCAGGCCGCCCTTCAATTCCGGGGCGGCCTTTTCCAGCGTGGCAAGCAGCTCGTCATAGCTCATCGATAATCTCTCCGGCCGCGCGGATAAACTCCTGCGCGATATCCCCCGTCAGCTTGCGCACAAACTGCCCGCGCACATACAGCGCGCCGCAGTTATCGCCGCCGCACAGGGCGATATCCGCCCCGCGCGCCTCGCCGGGGCCGTTGACCACGCAGCCCATTACGGCGATGGTCACATCCTTCTGGCAATCGCAAAACGCCTTTTCAACCGCGCGGGCAATCTGCGGCACATCCACGCGCGTACGCCCGCAGGTGGGGCAGGATACAAACTGCACGCCGCCGCGCAGCCCGATGGCGCGCAGGATATCCAGCCCGGCCTTGGCCTCGGGAATAGGCGAACCGGTCAGGGATACGCGAATGGTATCGCCGATGCCGTCCAGCAGCAGCGCACCAATGCCGATGGCCGATTTGATGTTGCCCTGTCCGGGCAGGCCGGCCTCGGTCACGCCCACGTGCAAGGGATAATCGCACAGCTGCGAGGCCATGCGATAGGCTTCCACCGTCATGCGCACATCGCTGCTTTTCAGCGACAGCACAATATCCTCAAAGCCCTCTTTTTCCAGCATCGCCGCGTGGCGCAGGGCGCTGTCCACCATGCCCTTGGCCGTCACACCGCCGTCGCGCGCCAGAATATCCCTTTCAAGCGATCCAGAATTAACCCCGATGCGGATGGGCACATGGTGCGCGCGGGCGCAGTCGGCCACGCGGCGCACGTTTTCCTCGCCGCCGATATTGCCGGGATTGATGCGCAGCTTGGCAATGCCGTTTTCTATCGCGCCGATGGCCAAACGATAATCAAAATGAATATCCGCCACCAGCGGCACAGGGCTTTTATCCACCAGCTCGCGCACGGCGGCCACGCACGCATCGTCATATACGGATACGCGCACGATATCGCAGCCCTCGCGCGCCAGGGCGCGAATCTGCAAAAGCGTACCCGCCGCATCGCGGGTGTCGGTATTGGTCATGGATTGTACGGATACGCGCGCGCCGCCGCCCAGCGGCACGGCGCCCACCATCATCGCTCGCGTTTTCATGGGCATTTCCTCGGTTCTTTATGCAAAGATATTGATTACATCGTGGAAGGTGAAGTACACCATCACGCCCAGCAGCAGCAAATAGCCCGCCAGGTGAATATAGGCTTCCACCTTGCGGTTGACCGGGCGGCGGAAGATCATTTCAAACAGCACAAACAGAATGCGGCAGCCGTCCAGGCCAGGAATGGGCAGCAGGTTGACCAGACCCAGGTTGATGGAAATCATGATCAGCACGTTCAGATAGCCCATCAGCTTGTATTCGCGGGTCTGCTCGGCAATCTGGGTGATCACGCCCACCGGGCCGGACATCTGATCCACGCCCTCGCCGCGCGTAATCAGGCGGCCCAGCGCGTCCAGCATCGCCCCGCCGGCGGATACGCACACATCCCAGGTATGCGACAGCGTCGTCCTAAAGGGCGCGCGCCGCCACACGGTTTCGCCCTGCCGCGTCAGCAGGATGTTCACGCCGATCAGCTTGCGGCCCTCGGCTTCCGAGTCAAAGGGCGTTACCTGCAATTCCACTTGCTCTCCACCTCGCTGCACGGTCACGCGCAGGGGCGCATCGCCCGTCTGCCAGGCGTCCACATAGGCAGAGAGATTGCCGTTGATCGCCTGGTCGTTGACAGACAGGATCACATCGTTTGCCTGAAAGCCCGCCTGCTCGGCCGGGCTGCCTGCGCTGACTGACTGCACCGTGGTCACGATGGGGCCGTCGGCATAGGGCAGGCCGTAGCCCATAAAGAAGGCCAGCGCTACCGCAAAGGCCAGCACAAAGTTCATGACCGGCCCTGCCGCAATGGTGATCAGCCGTTTCCAGGCAGGCTGCAGCAGCATCGAGCGAGGGTCTTCTTTATCCTTGCCCTGCGCGTCGTCCTCTCCATAAAAAGCGCAAAAGCCGCCGCAAGGAACGAGCCGCAGTGAATACTCCGTGCCGCTCTTTTTGCCAGTCCAGCTCAGAAGCTTTGGGCCAAAGCCCACGCCGAACGCGCGCACGGCGATGCCGCAGGCACGCGCCGCGCAGAAGTGCCCCAGCTCGTGCACTGTGACCATAATGCCCAGCAGCAGCAACGCCAGCAAAATATAGATAATCGTCCCCATGGTTCCTCCTGTCAGCTCAGCTTCGCCATGATTTCGCCCGCCCTGCGGCGCGCCAGCGCGTCGGCAGCGTACACCTGCTCAATGGTATCAGCAGGCAGATCGCCCACAGCGGACAGCGTATCGCGCACCACATCGCCAATCTGCAAAAAGCGCAGGCCGCCTGCCCGGAAGCGCGCGTTGGCCTCTTCGTTGGCGGCGTTCATCACGCAGGCCGCCGCGCCCCCGGCGCGCAGCGCATCATAGGCCACATGAACGGCTGGGAAGCGCGCATCGTCCACCTCACTGAACGTGCATTGACCGATCGCGGCAAAATCCGCCCGCGGAGCGTTCGTCTCTATTCTATGCGGATAGGCCATGGCATACGCAATGGGCACACGCATATCGGGCGCGCCCAGCTGCGCCAACACTGCGCCGTCACGGAATTCCACCATGGAATGCACAATGCTTTGGGGATGGATGAGCACATGGATCTGTTCAGGCTGGGCGTTAAAGAGCCATTTAGCCTCGATCACCTCCAGCGCTTTATTGAACATCGAGGCCGAATCCACAGTGATCTTCGCGCCCATCGACCAGTTGGGATGCGTTAGCGCCTGGGCCAGGGTGGCGTTTTGAAGCTGCTCCAGCGTGTAATTGCGGAATGCGCCGCCCGAGGCGGTCAGCAATATCCGCGCGTAGGGGTTGCCCTGCGCACCCTTCAGGCACTGATAGATGGCGCTGTGCTCGCTATCCACGGGAATCAGAGTCGGATTGCCGTCATCCTCCGGGCAGGCAGCCATGACAATGCGCCCGCCCGCGACCAGCGCCTCCTTGTTGGCCAGCAGCACGCGGCGATTCGCCCCGCGCGCAGCCATCACGGCAGGCAGGCCCACCATGCCTACCACCGATACCAGCACATCGTCGCAGGGCACGTCGCGCGCGGCAGTCAGCAGCGCGTCCTGGCCAAAATGCCAATCGCAAAAGCGCAGCTCCTGCGGGATTTCCACCTCATCCGCCGTCATGCCGGTCAAGCCCGCCATGCGCGGACGAAAGGCGCGCACCTGCGCAAACAGCGCATCGACGCTGCGGTGCGCTGTCAGGGCGTTTATTTTGAATTTGTCGGGATGTAATGCCGCAATTTGCAGCGCCTGCGTGCCGATGGAGCCGGTGCTGCCCAGGATATTGATTACGCGCATGAAAGAGACCTTTCTATCACCACATCAGCGATTGATACAGATAAATCAGCACCGACACAAACAGCACGCTGTCCAGCCGATCCATCATACCGCCGTGGCCGGGGAAGATATTGCCATAGTCCTTGATGCCGCAGTGGCGCTTAACCAGCGAGGCAAACAGATCGCCCAGCTCGCCCGCAATGCCGCCTACAAAACCGATAATGACAAAATGCCAGATCGAGGGCATCAGCGATACGTCCGCCGCGGGCATAAAGGTCAGGGTCATGCCATAGATGATCAGCGCTGTCAGCGTGCTGCCAATCAGCCCCGCCACCGCGCCGGCCACCGTTTTATTGGGGCTGACAGCAGGAATGAGCTTGCGCTTGCCAAAGCGGCTGCCGACAAAATACGCCGCGGTATCGCCCAGCGTGGGCACCAGGAAAGACAGGCACAGCAGCATCACCTGCAGCCAGCGGAAGGGCGCGTTAATCTGCGCCAGCAGGCACATGCCCGGCAAGGATACGGCAAAGAAGGGCATCAGCGACAGCAGGATATCCTCCAGCTTCGGCTCGCCGTGGAACAGCACATAGGCCGTCGTTACCATACAGGTGAACACGGCGATGGGCAGCAGCAGGCGATTTTGCCACATCAAAAAGCAGGGAATGCTGGCAATCGTCGCCGCCCACACCGGCCAGCGGACAATCTGATGCCCGCGCTGGCGCAGGGCATGCATCATCTCGTACAGGGCAATGCCGATGCACAATATGCAGATGACCGAAAACACCCAGCCGCCCATGATGATGGCAAACGCCAGGGCGCTTAGCAGGATCGCCCCCGTGATGATGCGGGCTTTCAGGTTTTGTTTCATTGCTTTCGTCCTCCAAAGCGGCGGTCGCGCGCGGCAAAGGCCTCCAGCGCCGCATGATAATCCGCCAGTGAAAAATCAGGCCACAGCACGGTGGGAAACTCCATCTCGGCATAGGCGCACTGATACAGCAAAAAATTGCTCAGCCGCATCTCGCCGCTGGTGCGGATCAGCAAATCCACATCGGGCAGATCATGGGTGTACAGCGCTGCGGCAAAGGCGTTTTCGTCGATATCCTCGGGCGTGATTTCGCCGGAGACGGCCTTTTGAGCCAGCATCCGCGCCGCGCGCACGATTTCCGGCTGCCGTAGTTGAGGGCGATGTTGAGCTTGAGCCCCGTGTTGCGCGCCGTGCGCGTCTCGGCCGCAATCAGCGCATCCCGCTGCGGGGCAGGCAGGCCGTCCTTATCCCCCAGGATGCGGATGCACACGTTTTTTTCATCCAGCTCGTCAATTTCGCTGGTAAAATACTCCAGCAGCAGGCTCATCAGCGCCGAGACTTCCGCGCGGCTGCGCCGCCAGTTCTCCGTGGAAAAGGCATAAATTGTCAGGGCTTCAATGCCGATATCGCTGCTTTCGCGGATGATGGCGCGCAGTGCCTCCGTGCCCTGACGATGCCCCTGGACGACGGCCAGCTTATGCGCCTTGGCCCAGCGGCCGTTGCCATCCATGATGATAGCCACATGGCGCGGCAGGCGCGTGGTATTCGTTTCGCTCACGCTTGTTCCTCCCTGTCCGGCAGCTTTGGATCGCCATCGCAAAAATAGGCTGCGATCAACGTATCCTCCCGCACCGCAATCACCCGCGGCGTAAAGCGCGGATCCGCCTGCCTTTCGCCGGTAAAAATCACTTGCGGCGTCCAATCCATGGAACAGCAAACAGCCAGCGCCTGCTCAAGCGGCAGGCCCTGGCATGCTGCGCGCGAAGGACGCATTTGTTCCTTCCCGGTCATCAGACCATCATAATCTCCTTTTCCTTATCGGCGGCGATCTTATCGATATCCTTGATGGCAGCGTCGGTGACCTTCTGCATTTCGTCCTCGGCCTTGCGCTGATCGTCCTCGGTGATTTCGCCGTCCTTCTTGAGCTTCTTAAACTGCTCCATGGCGTCGCGGCGGATGTTGCGGCTGGCCCCCTTGGCGTCCTCGGCAGTCTTGCGCACCAGCTTGGTCAGCTCCTTGCGGCGCTCCTCGTTCAGCTCGGGCACAATCAGGCGCACCACATGGCCGTCGTTGGAGGGATTGAGGCCCAGGTCGCTCTTCTGGATGGCCTTTTCCACGGCGGGGATGGCCTTAGCGTCCCACAGGGAGATCACCAGCATACGCGGTTCGGGCGCAGAGATGTTACCCATCTGATTCAGCGGGGTCTGCACGCCGTAATAGTCCACGGTGATGCGATCCAGAATCTGAGGATTGGCGCGGCCGGCGCGCATGGACTGCATTTCGCGCTTAAAGGCTTCGCGGGTCTTGGACATACGATCCTTCGCGTCGGTAATAATTTCCTTATAAGTAGGCATGGTTCATCCTCCCATCAATCAAGATTGTCCGGTACTATTTTACAGGTTTTCCGTCCATATGGCAAGACAAAAATATCCCGCCCGCAAAGAAATGATCTTTTCGGACGGGATTTGCACTATTCTGCGATAAAATTACTCTTCTTCAGGCGGATCGCTGATGGTCACCTTCAGCTTTTCCACACGCATGCCGTTGGTTTCCAGGACGCGCACGGTATAGCGGTCAAAGGTGAATTCATCCCCCGCCTTGGGGAAGCGATCCAACTGCTCGGTGGCCCAGCCGCCCACGGTGTTGTATTCGGAGTCGAAATCCTGCGGCTCGTAATCGAAGATATCAAACAGATCGTCCAGGTTCGCGTCGCCATCCACAATGCAGGTATGCGCGTCGATCTGGACGATTTCATTCTCCACCGCGTCGCGCTCATCGTAGATTTCACCCACGATTTCTTCCATGATATCCTCCATGGTCACCATACCCAGCGTGCCGCCGTATTCATCCACCACGATGGCGGCCTGCATGTGCTTATCGCGGAACTCGCGAATGATGGAGGATACCATGCGCGTTTTATGCACAAACAACGGCGGCACCATCACATCCTGCAGCGTCACATGCTCGCCCGCGGCAATGGCCTTGATCAGCTTCTTGGTGGACATGATGCCCACAATGTTGTCGATCGTGCCCTGATAGACGGGAATACGGGTGTACTGCATCAGCTCGTCCGTCAGCTCCGGCACACCGTCGTCCAGATCGATGGCCAGCAGATCCACGCGGGGCGTAAGCACCTCCATGGCCATGGTATCGGTGATTTCGATGGCGGATTTGATCAATTCGCCCTCTTTTTCGGTGAAAACGCCCTCATCCTCAATGTTATCCAGCAGCTCCACCAATTCCTCAGTGGTCACGTCAGGCGTCTCCTCCTTGGGCGTCCACAGGGGCGACAGCTTGCCAACCAGCTTTTCCACCACAAACACAATGGGCGAAAAGACCTTCATGACCACCTTAAGCGGATAGGCAAACAGGCGAGCCAGGGTATCGGCCATGCTGGCGGCCACGATCTTGGGCAGGGTTTCGCCAAAGAGCAGCAGCAGTGCTGTAATGACCGCCGTAGCAATGGCCGCGCCGTTTTTTAGCTGCAGCACGCGCACAAACAGCATGGTGCCGGCAGAGGAAGCAGCGATATTAACCAGGTTGTTGCCCACCAGCACCGCGGACAGCGTGCGCACATAGTGATCGCAGATATACTGCTCCAGCTTTGCGACCTTGCTGCCCTCCTCCGCCGCCTTATCGATACGGAAGCGGTTGGCCTTGGCATAGGTGATTTCGGAGGCCGAGAAGAAGGCGGAGAACATAATCAGCACGCAAATTAGCAATATCAATACCAGCGCCATTACTTACCCGCCTCCTTTTTCTGAGGCTTCTGCGGCGCAGCGGCCGATTTGCCCTCGTTATCGTCCTCATCGTAGATTTCGCCGACGATTTCCTCCAGAATATCCTCCATCGTCAGCATGCCGATGGTGTGCCCGCCCTCATCCTGCACAATAGCCATATGGGCGCGCCGCGCGCTCATGCCCTCAAACACATGGCTGATGGGCATATCCGGGCGGACAAAATAGGGGCGGGTGAGCGTCTCGCGCACGTCAAAGCGCGTGCCGTTCATCAGCTTCCACAGGCAGCGCACAGAGCGCAGGATGCCCACGATATGATCGGGGTTGCCATCGTATACAGGGAACCTGGAATACTTGTTGTCCAGCAGAATTTTCCTGAGCGATTCATGGTCAATATTGACCGGAATCGTCACCATGTTTTCCCTGCGCGTCATCACCTCGCCCGCCACGATGTCTCCAAAATCGATAGCAGATTTGATGATGGTCGATTCATCATGATCGATTACGCCGTCTTCCTCCGCGTCCGTCACGATGGACGCAAACTCATCCTCCGTTACGCTGGGCACGCTGTCGCCATGACGATTGACGATTTTTTTCACAAACGAGCCTAAGCCTGTCAGCAGCAGGGCGACAGGCTTGAGTATCGTCATGAAAAATTTAAGCGGCAGCGATACCCGCAGAATATAGGCGTCGCTGTTGGCGCGCGCAAAATTCTTGGGGATGGTCTCACAGCAAAGGAAGACAGCCAGCGTGGAAAAGACCGTGGCAATCACAGAACCGATGTTGCCCATGGCGTTTACCGCCACGATGGTAGCGACAGAAGCCGCCGTGGTATAGATCACGTTGATGGCGATCAGCAGGGTGACGACCGCGCGATCAAACTGATCCAGAATGCTTACCACGCGCTTGGCGCGTTTATCGCCATCGTCGGCAAGCACCTGCATGCGTATGCGATTGCAGTAGGAGAGCGCCGTTTCCGTACCGGCAAAGAATCCGCCCGCCAGCAGCAGGCAGATAAAGAGAAGACTTCGTGGAACCGCATCGTCCATAGGACTTGATCACTATCCTTTGCTGAAAAATTAGATTTACTTATCTATTATGTCACAACACAGGCGCAAATGCAATACCTTGAGCAAAAAACCCTTCCCGGCGCAAAAAACGCAAAAAACCTTGCAATTAATGCTTGCAATCTGGCAAAAGCTGTGCTATAATACTTTTGCTCTTGTGAGCATGGGATTATAGCTCAGTTGGTTAGAGCGCCACGTTGACATCGTGGAGGTCATAGGTTCGAGTCCTACTAATCCCACTTACACCTGTTTTTCGTGAATACACGGGGGATGGGTGCTTTTTTTATGTCAACATGCTTCATGAATCATGGTTTTGAAACATTGCTAAGAGCATAAGCTAGAGTGTGTCTCAAAAATTCCTGAGTACGCAATTTCGGGCGTCGCTGCGCCAT
>ENA-ORSL01001925-ORSL01001925.1-human-gut-metagenome-genome-assembly--contig:-NODE-1925-length-16160-cov-3.760137_pt1 | contig 16160 bp, 13 predicted proteins | sample MGYA00242190_ERZ509157 | MGnify/ENA primary metagenome ERZ509157 (study PRJEB26280, sample SAMEA2338664) | human gut metagenome | biome: human gut; feature: human-associated habitat; material: faeces...
AACGCCTGGGGCAAGGTCTGGCCGCAGGACAACTACCGCCTCCAGCCCGTCGAAGGCCAGTTCAACACCTTCTCCATCGACGTCAACCTCTACACGGGCGATGAATTCAAAATCGCCGTGATCGGCGAGGGCTACGCCTGGTCGGAGGTGGACAGCCTGGACAGCCGCAATGTGGTCAAGTCCGAATACGTGACCGGCGGCGAGGACGCCTTTGACACCGGCGCAAACATCAAGGTGCTTCAGGACGGCTTCTATCGCCTGACCCTGACCACCGACGCGGAAACCATCTCCCTGTGCAAGATCAGCGCCGAGCGCCTGGGCGATGCGGCGGCGGCCGAGTATTCCTTTGACCTGCAGGTGCACGCCTCCTTCCTCGGCTGGGATGTGGAGCAGAACGTAAAGCTCCAGCAGAACGGCTCGGACTACGTCTGGTACGGCGAATTTGACTGCAACGACGACGAGGGCGAATTCGGCGTGAAGAATTACGCCTCCGATGCGTGGTTTGCTGCCCCCGACGGCAACATCAAGGTCACCAGGGGACACTACATGGTCTTCGTCAAGCTGACGGAGGATAACAAGCTGGCCGCGCCCATCGTCTGCGAGACTCCCGCGTACTATGTAGTCGGCACCTGCGGCAACGGCGGCTGGGCCGCGGACGCGAACGCCGAGAACGAGGCCTATAAAATGGCCGATAACGGCGACGGCACCTATTCCCTGAAGGTAAGCTTCACCGATAAGGAAACCGCCGAATGGGCGGGCGGCAAGGTCGCCTTCAAGTGCGTTTACGGCTGCGGCGGCAACGTAGCGAACGAATACTGGTTCAGCGCGGAAAACGGCGATAACTTCCTCGTCGCCCCCGGCGAATACACCATCACCCTCAATCCCGCCGAAAAGACCGTTACGGTTAAGTAAGGCAAAACAATCCAGCGCTCCGGCCGCAGGCAGCTATTGTCTGTAAGCCGGAGCGCTTTTATATATTTCAATAAGTGCATACTTCCATTTGCACACGATGAAAGCCACGCTGGATTTCTCTTCAGCGTGGCTTTTTCGCAGTGTTTTATATGCTTTTCATTAGCAATCGTGATGATCATGGATCGGGGCCACCCAGGCTCCGGAATCATAGAAATCAAGGATCTCCTGCTGGAGCGCCGGATCCTCAGCGGTAAAAAACTGCTTGAATGAGTATGGAAACGCAAAGACGTATTCCTCACCCGTTTCGTCCAGCTTCACCTTCATGGCAATGTTGGTGCAGGCGCTCACCACGCCCGCGCCCAGGCCAACCAGGATCACGTTGAGCGCGGCGGTCAGCAGCAGCGGCTTGCGCCGTGCCCACGGCAGCCAACGCAACGCCCGCGTTATATGCGCCGTTTCCGCAGCCCACAGCCGTAACGGCCAGGCCCGCAGCGGAGAGGGCATTGAGCCAATCAAAAAATCCCAGCTTGGTGCACAAGCCGCCGCCCAGCACCATCAGCAGAATCGCCAGCAGTGGAAAGGGAACCTTCAGGCTGCTCAGGCACTGCGTCAGCGCGCAGATGCAGCCCGCGATCAGGAATGCGTAAACAAAAGCCATTCTAACCCAACCTTTCCGCGCGCGCGTCAGCGCAGCAGCAGTCCCAGGGCAAGGGCCAGCACATAGCCCGTACCCAGCACCTTGATTACGCCCCAGAAGCCAGCCAGGAAAGCCTGACCCTTGGATTTTCCGGCCGCGCCCGTGGCCGCGCCAAGCATCAGACCGCATACGGGAATCGCCGCACCTTCCTCGCCAAGCTTCGCAATTTTGAAGTACAGTCCGGATGCAATCAGCCCCACCGCGACGATACCAAACAGCAGAATGCCCGCCATCATGGCCATCGTAGGATCCTTGATAAACAGACCGGCAAGCTGAATCAGCGCTTCACCTGCCAGGCCGATGCAGCCGCCCACCAGGAAAGCCTTTCCGAACTTTTTAAGCATATCGTCCCCTTTCTGCCCGGCAAAGAGTCATGCGGCTCCCTGCCGGGCAATCGTCATTCTTGCTTATTTGACCAGGCTGGCGACAAAGCGCTCCACCATAGCCTGAATGCCGTTTACCTTGTAGGCGTTCTTCTCCATGTGCATGGCTTTGCTGATTGTCAACTCGCCCGCCTGCGCCGCCAGCTCAGCCGTGGGCTTTTTGCCCTTGAGCAGAGCCGCCACGTCACCTGTGCTTTGGCAAAAACCTGCTGGCCATCTTCAATAACGATCCCGAGGTGGTGGAGACCAGCTTTATCCGCCTGATGATGGTAATGCTATCTCACTCGCTGTGCCTGATGTACGAGGTGATGTCGGGCTATCTGCGCGGCTTTGGCATATCGCTGCCGCCCGCGCTGCTGACCATGCTGGGCGTATGCGGCGTGCGTATCGCCTGGATTCAGGGGGTATTTCCGCAAAGCCGCACCTTCAAAACCATCATGACGGCCTATCCTATCAGCCTGTCCACAACGGCGCTGCTGGTGCTGATCGCGCTGCTGTATTATCATCCCAGCCGGCGGATAGAAAGCGCCCGTGCATAAAATAAGCGCCCCTTGACAGGCAGTTACTTTCAGGTGCGTACCTAATAAAAAAGTGCGTACTTGTTTCTCCTCCGAGAATTGTGTATCCTATGGTCGTGGCCACAAGATCAGAACACTGAAACGACCAACCCACTCGGAGGATACCACCCATGAAGAAACTCATTTCGATTCTGCTTGCCTGCATGTTGCTCTTTGCCGCCGCTTATGCTGAAACGAACGCCGCAGCTTATCAAGCCGTCGCGCTGGAAACAGGCAGCGTTCAGGTTTATGATTTTGACGAAAACCGCCTGCACGCCTATGTTTCCAGCGACGCGCTGGGCGATGTGTGCTATGCTGTTGAAAGCCCGGAGGGGGTGGTGCTGCTGGAAAGCACCGCGTTTACCGCTGGCAACAACGCCTGGAAAGCCTATATAGACAGTCTGGGCAAGCCCGTAGCGGGCAAGCTGATGGCCTATCATCCCAACGGCTCCGATGCTTATAGCGCCGACGCGCCCTATGCCACCGAAAACGCCGTGGCCAACTGGGCAGAGAATGGCTCTATCCGCGCGCTGACGGACGGCTTTATCGTGGCCTTTGGCGATACGGTAGCTGCGGATCATCCGGCGAACGCGCAGATCATTTTCTTTGGCGATACCGTCACGCTAGCGGGGCTGGACTTCGTGATTCGCAATGAGGGCGATGACGCTTACGGCGTGGAGATCCCCGCGATGAACGTCATTTACATTCACATGATGGGATCGGCCACGCACAACATCCTCACCAGCATCGATCATATCAAAGCCTTCAAGGCGGAGCTGGAAGGCTTTGATTATGACCTGGTGCTGACGGGCCACAATATGCCCGAGGGCAGGGACGCCGTGCAGACCAAGATCGAATATCTGACGAAGACTGCCGAAATCGCGGAAAGTGCGGAATCCGCCGACAATTTCATCGCACAGATGCACGAAGCCTTCCCGGATTACGCGGGTGACAACTACCTGGAAATGACCGCTGGCTTCCTATTCCCCGCGGCGCAGTAATAGCAGAACACATGGGGGCGTGAAAAAAAGGCCCCAACACGACAAAGAAGGATTTGGAGCCCGCAAGCGGGACAAATCCTTCTTTGTGTGATATAATTTACTTGACATGAAAACAACACCACGAAGATATTATACACCACGGCAGGGACAAATACCAGTATTTGTTTCAGATTTTCTTTCGATACCTATATTGTATCCGCTTTTCCTTTTCTCTACAATAAACGCGTCAATTTCTGGAATCATTAAAACATGTGGAAAATTGCTGCATTAGTGGGAATAATGAGTCTTGCAGATATGCCTGCGATATGCTTATACTTTCTATCAAAGGAGGGTGTTACCATGTTTAAAGCAGAACAATTACGAACGCGATTTGCAAATGGAGAATTAGTAGTAGGTGGTGCGGTAGGATTGACTGACCATGTTTCCGCAGAAGCTTTAGGTTTTTTGGGAGCAGACTTTGTGTGGATAGATGGCGAGCATGCACCTTTTGATAAACGAACTATCTTGGACCACATCACGGCAATTGATGCAACGAGCGCAGCGTCTATTGTTCGCGTACCTTGGAACGATCCTGTGATCATCAAGCCTATCTTGGAAATGGGACCAGATGGCATTCTTTGCCCGATGGTCAACACTGTTGAACAGGCAGAGAAATTTGTAGCAGCATGTACATATCCGCCTCGCGGCATTCGCGGATTTGGACCACGACGGGCTGCGCATTACGGCTCTATATCAGACAGCGAGTATATCGCCACTGCCAATTCTCGTCTTTTGCGCATGATTCAAATTGAACATGTGGAAGCAGTAAAAAATCTCGAGGCAATCTGCGATGTGCCTGGTATCGATTTATTGATAATCGGGCCACATGATTTGTCGGGTTCGATGGGAATACTGGCTCAGATGCGGCATCCGGAGTTGCTGGCGATGTTTGATCATATTACAACAGTTTGCAGAAAAAAAGGGAAACCCTTTGGCGTTGCTATCGGTCCGCATCAGCCAACGATCGAAGAATGGGTAAAACGAGGGATCTGTTTTCTGAATTGCGGAAATGATATTGCATTTATCAATGTAGGAGCTCGTCAAACAATCAACTTTGCACGCAGCCTTGCCCCAAAGTAACATACAACGATAGAACTAAAGAAGGAGCTTTCCCGGCAGGAAAGCTCCTTCTGATATTTTAGATATGCAAGTTTTCCATTAATTGCACCTCTTCAACGCCAAAGAAGTCATGTAAACGACGATAGTTCTTCATAATGGCATCATACTTAGCAGTTTGTGTTTTATCTGGATATACTGTTTTACTCGCATTACTGCTCATGTGTCTAACAGCATCCTCCAGACAAGCATACCCGCCTTCTTTAATTCCAAGACCGGCTGCTGCACACATTCCCGCTCCCAACGCAGTAGCTTGATTTGTCGAGGATATTTCAACAGGCATTCCAAGGACGTCGGCCATGATTTGGCACATCAATGGACTTTTTGCGGCGATACCACCGCACAATATTACACGACCGACAGATAAACCGTGCATTTCATACTGATCGCGAATCATGCGCTGTCCAAACGCAATGGATTCCATTAGTGCGCGGTATATATCCGCGCGGCTTGTGTGGAGCGTCATGCCCATCATCAATCCCGAAAGACGGTTGTTTCCAAGTAGGCAGCGATTTCCGTTCCACCAATCAAGTGCAAGCAAGCCGCAATCCCCTGCATTCAGCAGAGCAGCTTCTTTTTCTAATTGTACATAGGTTTCGCTGCTTTTTTTAGGGTCTATCAGACGTACAAACCATTCAAGCATATCGCCAACACACGCTTGTCCAGCGGTATAGCAGGTGAGATTCGGCAATAAGCCATTCTTTACGCAAGCATTTACACCAGGAACCAGCTTGTGCTCATGATGCAAAAAGTGAGTAACAGATGAAGTGCCTATAACTATCAGATAATCGCCGGATTGTAAAACACCCGCCCCTAAAGCAGCGGCATGTGCATCGGTATGGCCGGATGCCACGGAAACTCCGGGCAGCAAACCAAGAGTTTCGGCGGCATGCGGGGTCAGTTCTCCGGCTTTTTCGCCCGGAAAGACCATTTTACCACGTAGTTTATACTTAACAGCATTTGGTAACAGCGGATGTACATGTGTGAGATAGTCTTGTGAGGGATAGCCGCTTTCGCGGTTGTAGAGGGCCTTGAATGAGGAGATACCGCCGCCCCGAATCATTTGCCCCGTCAGAAGGCTGTCAAGCCAATCGGATATTTGCATGAACGCATCTGTTGATTGAAATACCTCTGGTGCCTCGCGCATTACTTCTAAAATTTTGGGCATAACCCATTCCGAAGAAATTGCACCACCAAACGCACCGATAAAATCCTCCCCGCGTTCCTTTGCGATTCGTGTCATGCAGCGCGCATATTCTTCGGCTCGGTGATGCTTCCAAAGCTTTGCATAAGCATGTGGTTCCTGCAAAAAAGCATTTGAATAGCACAAAGGGGTGAGGCTGGCATCCACCGGTACAAGCGTGCATGCGGTGGCAGCGATGGACAGTCCCTTGATGAATGCTTTATCAACCTGGCTGCGAAGCAGCAAATCGTGGATCAGTTGTACAAGTGCTTCCCAATAATCCTGCGGATGTACAAGCGCCCAATGCTCTCCCACAAGCGGTGTTCCGTCTGGAAGAGATTGATTCATTACTCCGTGAGGATAAGAAAAAACAGCTTCGCTTAACACCTCGCCGGTAGCTGCTGTAAGCAACTGAGCCCGGGCAGATTGTGTTCCATAGTCTACGCCAATTACGTAAACCGGATTTTCTTTCTTCTTCATAACTGCTCCTATCTATAGATTATAAGCTATAAGCAATATGTATTATAAGCATTCGCAAAGCAATATGTCAATTTCGGGAAGAAAATAGCCGCATATATCAAGAAAAAAAGCGTCTTTATAATGCGCAATGGTAGAAATCTTATGCGTAAAAGAAGAATTTTGCACAATTGACAAATGCATAATAAATGATAGACTAAAAGCGAAACAAAGCTGAGTTTGCCCAAATAAAAAAAGGAGAAGAGATATTCATGGCGCGCGAAGACTTCATGCAACGTTACATCATCGGTGTTCCTCGGAGAAAACGCTGGCGTCTGCTGCTTAGAGATTGGCAACTCTATTTAATGCTTCTTTTGCCCGTTGCGTTTTATGTTCTTTTCAAGTACATGCCCATGTATGGCACCATTATAGCCTTTAAAAAATACAGTGCAAAGCGGGGTATCTGGGGGAGCAAATGGGTGGGTTTGACTAATTTCAGCAAGTTTCTTGCCGATCCTTATTTTTACAAGCTGCTTCGCAATACGCTTCTGATTAACCTCTACAGCTTGCTTTTTGCTTTTCCTTCCTCAATCCTTTTCGCTCTTTTGCTAAACGAAATTAAACATCAGAATTATCGAAAAATTGTGCAAACAATTGCCTATCTTCCTCATTTTATTTCCACTGTGGTAGTTTGCGGCCTTGTTACCAACTTCCTTCGCAGCAACGGCGGATTAATCAACGATCTGATAATACTGCTGGGCGGAGAAAGAGTCGCATTCATGAATAAGCCTGAGTATTTCCGAGGGATTTATGTTGTCTCTGAAATTTGGCAGCATCTTGGCTGGGACGCCATTATCTACATTGCTGCACTGACAGCGATTGATCCGCAGCTGTACGAAGCCGCGCGCGTAGAAGGCGCAAACCGCTTTCAGCAAACAATATATGTAACGCTTCCCTGCATCGCCTCCACTGTTATCATTATGCTGATCATGCGTATTGGCAATTTGATAAACCTTGGACAAGAAAAGATCTTGCTGCTATACAATGGTGCAACCTATGAGACAGCCGACGTAATTTCTACGTATGTATATCGCCGCGGCTTGCAGACCGCAGATTTCAGCTACGGAACAGCCATCGGGCTTTTCCAGTCGCTGATTGCATTTGTTCTTATTATCAGCACAAATTGTTTGAGCAAAAAGCTCAACGACACCAGCCTGTGGTAAGGAGGAACGCATGAGCACGATTGTTACTCGGAAAGCAAAGCATAAACTGAGCCAAATGAATGGCTTTGACTATCTCAACTATATGCTGATGTCTGTAATCGTTATCCTTATGCTTTTTCCGCTGTATTACTGCTTTATTGTTTCTATCAGCGACGGCGGCGCTGTCACACGGGGCGAAGTGCTGTTCTGGCCTAAAGGCTCGGACTATACAGCATATGGGACGGTAGCAGAGAATTCGCAAGTTGGCGGCGCTTACTTAAATACGATCTGGTATACAGCTTTGGGTACGTGTGTAAACATGTTTCTTACAAGCATGTGCGCTTATCCGCTGTGCCGTCCGCATCTTAAAGGACGCAAATTGCTTAACGCCCTGTTCGTTGCAACTATGTTCATCAGTGGCGGGATGATTCCCCTCTATTTGCAGGTAAAAGCGCTGCATTTGATCGATACGGTTTGGGCAGTGATTCTTCCTACCGGCATCAGCACCTACAATATGATTATTATGCGAGCCTTTTTCTCATCAATTCCGGAAGAATTGCACGAAGCTGCAGAAATCGACGGCGCAAGCCAATTTCAGACTTTCCGGCTCATCGTTTTGCCCCTGTCAACAACCATTCTGGCTACTCTCATTCTTTTCTATGCTGTATCCCATTGGAACAGCTATATGCCGGCTCTTCTGTACTTGAATTCCATGGACAAAATGCCCCTGCAAATGGTAATCAGGAAAATGGTTATCGACAGTGACATCGCCAGCATGACAACAACAAGCTCATCCTCTTCGGAAACGCTGCTCACTGAAAGCAAAATTAAATATGCTGTGGTTATCATTTCTGTTTTGCCCATGCTGCTTATTTACCCCTTCCTGCAAAAGTATTTTGTCAAAGGCGTAATGATCGGCTCTGTAAAAGGATAACAGGAGGAAAAATATGCGAAGCACCTATTCTGTTCAATGTGCCAAAAGGATCGAATCAGCAAGAACATGTCTCTATGACGCCGCTCAAAACGAGCATCATTTCTGTCACCATCCGCATATTACGGCGTATAAAGATAGACTGTATGCTATGTGGTCAAATGGAAAGCAAGGTGAGGGAGAAATCGGGCAGCGCGTCCTTTATACTGTCAGTGAAGACGGCGAAACATGGGCCAAGCCTTGCGTATTGCTGGAAAACATGCAGGGTTCGGCAGGCCCTCTCACCCTGGTTGCCGCCGGTTGGCTGGCACAAAAAGATATGCTGATTGCCTATATCGGCGCTTTCAACTATGCATTTCCCGAGCGCAGGCAGACGGACGGTTCCGGGCAATGGAGACTTGGCGTAAAATGCATCAATACGCAGCTGATGGCAATGACAAGTGCTGATGGAACAACCTGGTCTTCGCCTATTAATCAAGAGATCCCAATATGTCCCAATATGGGCCCGCAAAGAATCGGAAATGGGAAATTGCTGATTGCTGGCAACTGGGCGCATGCAGTATCGTACAATGCGTCGGGGCTTGGCCCTTGGCATTTGACCAGCTTCTGTGATGATCAGGCCGCTTATCCAGTGCCGATTCGGGACGATCCTTTTGCTTTCTGGGAAGTGAGCAGAGCGATGGGAATTCACGGAAGCATGTGCGAAGGCGCATTTATCGAAACAGATGACGGCAAGCTGCATATGCTGCATCGCAGCTATGGAAATAGGCTGTATGAATCTATAAGCTGTGATGTGGGAGAATCCTGGAGCTTTCCCGTTAAGACGGATTTTTCCGATGGAAACTCAAAGTTTTTCCTAGGCAGATTGCCGGATGGACGCTATCTCTATATTGGAAATCCCGGTCCAGATAACGCTCGGTGTCCGCTGGTTCTGTCTCTTTCTCAGGATGGCTGCGGCTTTGATTCCCATTATCTGCTGGAGGATGAGCCGATGCCGCGTAAATTCCCTGGCGTATTCAAAAATGGAATGTACGCATACCCGCACGCCGTGGTACAAGGCAATTATCTCTATGTGATTTATTCTCTATGGAAAGAGGATATATATGTCCAGAAAATTCCGCTTGGAGCGCTATGAGCGGAATATGGAATAGAAACTTAATTTAAAAGGAGGCCCTACGATGAAACGATTAACTTCCCTGCTGCTGGCGGCAATAATGCTTGCCGCGTTGATTCCCGCCGCAATGGCAGACTCCCCTGTTACCCTGACCATCATGCGCTCGGAGCATGCGTCCTTCTCCTACAACATGGAACAGCCCGTCATTAAAGAGCTGGAAAAGCGCCTGGGCATCAACATTGAACTGCTGATTTACCCTGCCAGCGACTACAACACAAAGCTGTCCATGCTCTTGGGCTCTAATGATCTGCCTGACATCACCTTCTCTACCTATACGAAGTTAGCTGATTACGTTGCAGAAGATATGTTCGTCAATCTCAGCAAAAACTGGGATAAGTTGCCCAACTACGCTGCGACCATTGAACGTTTTCCTGCACTGGCGAATGCTTTCAAGGTAGAAGGTAATCTGTACTGGTTCATCATGACCGCAGAAGATGCAGAAGCCTACGGCAATACGCCCCTGATCCGTCAGGACGTGGTCAAGGCGATTGGTCGTGAACTGCCCACCAGCTTTGATGAACTGTACGAGACGCTTAAGGCAATCAAAGCTTACGATCCCGATAGCATTCCCTTCGTTACTCGCGGAACTGATGTTTTGTGGCGTATGGGTTATTCCTACGGTACCTACAACGGCATCTATTTCGAACCCGATAGCAGCAAGTACGAATATGGTCCGCTGTATGACCGTTACCGTTCCTTCATGGAGTACATGAATAAACTCTATAATGAAGGTTTGCTTGATCCCGATTTCTCCACTTCCAATAAGACGATTTGGATGGAAAATCTTACCAGCGGAAAGAGCTACTTCTTCTATGACAATGGTTCCTTTACGACTGACATTAACATGGTCACCACGGCTACCAATCCCGAAGCAAAGTTCGTGCCCATGACCACGTTGAAGAATCCCTTCGGTGGGCAGCGCAATCAATTCTTCGAAGGCGTTGGCTACATTTCTCCCTTCCGCAATGACGTATGGGTTATCAACAATGAATCCAAGCATGTAGACGAAGCACTTAAGTTCATGGATTACCTGTACAGCGAAGAGGGCGCGATGCTTTGCTCTTACGGCATTGAGGGCTTGCACTACACTGTGGACGCCGACAAGAATGTAAGTCTTGAAATGGATTTGGTGAACTACTATAAGAAAAATGCCAACGATCCCTACCGCGAGTACAAGAACTCTTTGGGCACTGGTGCGCTGGCTGTTTCCGGTCGTTTCTACGAGACTCGCAAGTGGTTCCTGGATGATGATTCCAACGCTATGTATCAGTTCTGGCTCAATGATCCCTATATGACCGCTTACACTTATACACTGTGCCTGAGTGCCGATCAGAGCGAAGCGGTGGTCGATAAGAAGACGGCCTGCGATACTTACGTTGCTACCGAATCTCTGAAGTTCATCATGGGTACGCGTTCTTTGGCCGAGTTTGACGACTTCGTTGCTGAACTGATTCGTCTGGGTGCACAGGATGTGGAAGCGATCTACAATGAAGCTTATCAGAACTCCCTGAAATAAAGCTTCTGGTAAATTTCTATCCCTTGCCGCGACGCATAAAGCGTCGCGGCTCTCGCCGTCTTATTACTGAATTGGCAGAAAGGTTGGATTGTATGCCTTCCTTGCGTTCCGGCAGGCTGTATCCCCGCTTTATTGCATTATTTTTACTGATGGTTGTTTTCAGCAGCATAATTCTCGCCGGTGTTACAGGCTATTTTTCCCTTAAGAATGAAGATGCCCTCTATACCCGAATCGAGGAAAACACAGAAACTGTTACCAAACGCCTTTCCAGCGATATTCTGACACTGTTTGATCTTTGCGGACTGGTAGCGGAAAATTCGATTATACAGGAGAATTTTCGTCCCTACGAAGTGCTGAAACTGAATCAGAAGTATTACTCTAATGATATCGTCGATCTTTTGTGGCAATGCCGTTTGCAGTTCAGCGGATTGATAGAAAGTGTTTTTCTATACGCGGACAGCGAACGAGTGCTTTACTCCGCAAATGAAAACGGGATGACAAGCGGCGATACTTTCTTTTCGCGCATTATGCTGTATGAAAAGATGAAAAAAGAAGATTGGCTTTCTTTGCTGGAGCGTAAAAATGTAGGAATCAGTATCTTGCCGCCTGACAGTTATTCCACAGTTTATGTTAGTGATTCGCATGCGGTAATTCCTATCGCTTATAGATTTGTCAATCATGGGTATTCCAATGTTTTGATTATGAATATTTCACTAAAAAAAATGTGTGCCCTGTACGAAGCAAATGCCATAATGGAGCAATCCTCATTTTCCATATTAGACAATACAGGGAACTGGCTATACGGTGAAGACAACATCGACTACAATGCAGCTATTTCTGCATCTGACCATGTGTTTATATCCGGGGAAAAATACTATGTGTATTCTTCGCCGCAGCAAACACTAAGTATAAACATCTTTTGCCTGACACCGCGATCCGAGCTTTTGAAAATGACCAATTCTTTTCATTATCTCATTTTTGCGTTGCCGATGATTTTTGCATTGTGCGGAGCACTGCTGGCTATTATTCTTTCGCGAAAAATGTACGAACCTTTCCGCATTGTACACGAATCAATGCCGCAAAGCACAGGCAATGACTGTTTCCAGAACGAGCTGGAAGCCATAAAAAGTAGCATAGCCTCTCTTGCGGAAGACAGGCAAACCTACCTGAATAAAAGCCGAGAACATCTGAATCACTATATTTCTCAAACATTGGCCAATTTGTTAAGCAACAGAACGCTTGATAACGAAGCATATTTTGCGCAAATCATGAACAGTGAATACGGCTTTGTAAAATCTTCGTATCGCGTAATAGACGTGTTATTTGACATTTCCAGTTCTTCTGGATATCTAACTATCCACGAAACTATGAAAAACTTTGCACAAATTATTGAGGAAGTTTTTTCGGTTTATGGACCTTTCGTTCGCATTCGTTATGAAGAAAACATGTACGTGCTGGTACTTGCGGATAACGGTCCGTGCGACAGCGACATTCGATTGCTATGCGAAAATTTTTCAAAACGGATTGCTGAAATTTCCGGATTGTCAGCCTCTGTTCGCTATGGCATAGGTCATTGCGTGCCGTATTATTCCGAACTTTCGGAATCTTTCGAAGCGGCAAACAGTGCTGTGCTTGCATTACCTCCGCCGAACGGCTGGACAGATGTCCCTCTGCATGAAGAGGAATTTCATTACGATCAGCGAGATGTTATCAGAGCATTGTCTTCTTGTGATGTACGCTTGATTGAAGAAACATGCGGAGAGATCCTCAATTCAGCAAAACGCTGTGGCGTTCCTTATAATATAACTTGCTCTGTTCTCAGGGATATTTGCCATACAGCCATGACCCTGCAAAAAAAACTGTCATCCAATTGTCTGTTGCCTGTGGAATCCGTTGATCCGCTGCCAATATTGCTTCTTTCACCGGAGATCAACATTGCACCGCTCATTTCTATGCTTTTGCCGTATATTCCTCGTTTGTCAATAGAAAAGAACGATGATGGCATGGAAAGAATAACGCGAAAAATTATGCTGTACATTGATTCGAATTATACACAGGATGTGAGCCTGGATATTCTTGCAGATTATCTAGGGCTTTCTGCAAAATATGTTTCCAGGGTATTCAAAGTGACAATGAATGTTAAGCTTTCTGATTATCTTGCGCATGTTCGTATCGAAAAAGCAAAAGAACTTTTGCTTATGGAACAGCCGTTGGAGCGTATAGCAGAGCAGGTAGGAATCACAAACAGAACAACGTTTACCCGTATCTTCCGAAAACTTGAGGGAGTAACTCCAAGCGAGTGGCGCAGAATACATCGTGATCGAATCACTCTTGCACCAACAGAAAAGGAAGATAATGAATAAAAACAAGTCGCTTCCGTTATAGAATCTGAATGATAGAATACAAATCACTAAAAAGAGAAAGGAAATCCGTGTTGCTATGAAAGAAAGAAAACAGCTTGTCTTTATCATGACCGACACCCAGCGCTATGACATGGTGTCCTGCTATAAGGATACGGGGCTCAAAACGCCGTGCATTGACGCGCTGGCAGCAAGCGGTGTGCGCTATGAGCGCGCCTATACTGCCCAGCCCGTGTGTGGCCCGGCAAGATCTGCGCTGTTCACCGGTCTTTTCCCCGCCTGCAATGGCTCATGGGGCAATTCTATGGCGCTTGGCGATAACGTCAAGACCGTTGGCCAGCGCCTGCACGATAGCGGCTTCCGCTGTGCTTACATCGGCAAGTGGCATCTGGACGGCTGCGATTACTTTGGCAATGGCATCTGCCCAGACGGCTGGGACGAGGATTACTGGTACGACATGCGCCGGTATCTGGAGGAAAAAACTGAGGATGAGCGCATCATGAGCCGTCTGCCGCAGATGATGGACTTTACCGACGTGCCTGAGGATTTTACCTACGGTGCGCAGGTGTTGAAACGCGCCAAGGATTTCATGGAGCGCTACAAGGATGAGGATTATCTGTTGGTCGTCTCCTTTGACGAGCCGCATTTTCCCTTTCTGTGCCCGCCGCCCTACGATGATATGTACAAAGATTACGAGTTTCCCAAGAATCCGGCAGTATACGATACGCTGGAGGGCAAGCCGTCCTACCAGAAGGTATGGGCTGCGGAAAGATGGCAGGGCGATCGCGAGAACCTCAAAATCAGGCAGGCGCATTTCTTCGGCTGCAATTCCTATGTGGATGAGTTGATCGGCAAGGTGGTGGATGCCGCGCCCAAGGATGCGATGATCATGTACACCTCCGACCACGGCGATCTTTTGCAAAGCCATTGCCTGTTTGCCAAGGGCCCGGCGGCATATGACGACGTGACGAGGATTCCCTTTATTATCCGCCATCCAAAAGGCAAGGTCGGCGTATACGACAAGGAGCCAGTATCGCATATTTCGGTAACGCCCACGATTCTGGAATACTTCGGTGTGCCGATTCCCAGGCAATTGCAGGGCGAGAGTATTCTCAATACGGCGCTGGATCTGGAGGCTAACGCGGCGGAATACACCTTCATGGAGTTCAACCGTTTTGAGCTGGATCACGATCATTACGGTGGCTTCCAGCCCATGCGCGCGGTGACGGACAAGCGCTACAAGCTGAGCATCAACCTGATGAGCGAGGATGAATTCTACGACTTGGAGCAGGATCCGTATGAACTCAACAACCTGATCAACGATCCTGCGTATGCCGCCGAGCGCGACCGCCTGCACGATGCTTTGTGCGACCGGATGTGCCGAGACCGTGATCCCTTCCGCGGCTATTACTGGGAGTGCCGTCCGTGGCGCAAGGACGCCAAGGCACCCAACTGGCGCTACCGCGGCTGGACGCGTCAACGCGAGAACGAAGAATACGAACCGAGGCAATTAGACTTTGTCAACGGCCTCCCCATGATACATGCGCAGAGGAAAAAAATAAGCGGAGGAAATATTTCTTTTGATAACTTGGAACAAATGATTAACTGGCTACGACATTACGATGATGTCGAATAAGAAGGCGGGCGAAATCTCGCCTTTTTCAATAGATAATAGCAAGCAAATATCAGATTGTCGAGGAAATGGATTCCGGTTTTCAAATGGTTGAGGCTTTTCGCGAAAGAAATGGGATTCAATGAACACAACCACCGGCGTAGCCGGTGGTTGTCACTATGCGGGCATAGCCCTCCGTCCTGCGCGAACGCGTTAACGCGTAAGTACGATCTGCCAGCTGCGTAGGTTTTCTTTACTTGCTGACCGTAAACGGGCCGTTTAAGGGCATCTTAATCTGCTCCCCTAACTCGTCTTCTTTTAATTGGTTCCTCACATACTCTTCGATTCGTTTTTCGTTTTTTCCTACCGTGTCTACATAATACCCCCTGCACCAAAATTCTCGATTCCGGTATTTGTATTTTAATTCTCCAAATTGTTCGTACAGCATTGTACTGCTTTTTCCTTTCAAGTACCCCATAAAATGCGATACTGAAATCTTTGGCGGGATTTCAACATATAAATGTATATGATTCGGACATGCTTCTGCTTCTATTATCTTTACTCCCTTCCATTCGCATAGCTGCCGCAATATTTTTCCTATTGCCGTCCGCTTCTCTTTATAAAACACTTTTCGCCGGTATTTTGGTGCAAACACTATATGATATTTACAATTCCATCGCGTATGTGATAGACTATTCATGTCATTCATTCCCATTATGAATGCCTCCTGTTAGTTTATTGGCGCAGTTGGCAGACCGCGTCTTTATCCTATCAGGATTTTTTATTCACCGCCATAGGCTTCTCTGAACCACTCGCTTAGCGAGTGGTTTTCGTTATACAACAAAACCGTTGCGGAATGAAGCTTCCGCAACGGTTTTAGAATGCATTGGAACCGGATTACGCCACCGGGATCAGACGAAGCAGCAGCGCATCATGCTGGGATTGCGCAAAATCCAGCGTGAACACGGCGGATTCACCATCGACCGTGCAATCAACCGCCGTTTCCGTGCCGTCCGCATTG
>ENA-ORSL01001927-ORSL01001927.1-human-gut-metagenome-genome-assembly--contig:-NODE-1927-length-16095-cov-3.689027_pt1 | contig 16095 bp, 19 predicted proteins | sample MGYA00242190_ERZ509157 | MGnify/ENA primary metagenome ERZ509157 (study PRJEB26280, sample SAMEA2338664) | human gut metagenome | biome: human gut; feature: human-associated habitat; material: faeces...
ATCCTGGGAGTTGTACTTGTAAAAACGAAGCCCAGTATCTTTCTCAAAGAATTCGGCTACTTTCGCCATTCGCTTTAGGACTTTTGTACAATGATCACAATAAGCACTGTAGAATATGACTACCACATCCTCCTTACTCTCCACCACCTTTGACACGAATTCCGTTCCTACGACCGAACGCAGAGGCCCAGATTCGTTGGTGAATGGAGGTTGACTCTTCATGATCATGGGAATACTCTTGCTCATCACACCCTCTTGGAAGAATGCCATTGACTCTAATGACTCATTATCCACTGATGAAAGAATCGCTCTGAAATAATAGCCACGAACATGATGAGCCACAATCATGACTGGATACATAACTGCCTGACCCTTGACGAAGAATTCATACATACCCTTCTCGTTGTTCCCCACATAGAAACAGACCGATTCAGTATTTTTCTTACAAAGCTAAACATGAAAAACCAGAGATATTCAGACCTCCACAAATCGCTCTGATAATGGTGAAGGATAAGGTGCATTCACTTTGTCTACTAGTAGAGTGACCCATTCATATCCATGTGAATAGAAGTAGCTATTATACTATTTCTTAGGATCTACGGATAGACTTACACGAGGATTAGCAGTAGGATACACAATAGGAATGCTATTCTGGATGTTGAATTGTTTCACATTCTCTGTTGTAAACTCTATAGATGAATCCTCTAATCAAGTTCAACCTTGATCAAAGAAAACATGACTATCATCATAGGACTTTTCGAAAAAGATGGTTGGTACTGTCTTTTCTTCCTAGATTTCGATCTCAAAATAAAGGAATACTTGTTGAAGAACCTCATCTCGAACTTCGGGAGTTGGAAGAATGAAAAGAACATTCTGATCACGAAGAATTGTCTGCTTAAAAATCTCTTCTTCCTTACTCTATATTGTTATTAGAACAGAATACGAATCACATCAGGATTGACTAGACCAATACTAATGGCATTGCCATGATCTTTCAAGTAGGTAATCATACTGTAATCGTTAACACGAAGAATACCATCATTCGTGCGATTAACAACAAACTGGAGAAGATCCCTATTTATGAGTAGAATAAATGAACCCAACCCAGCTTCCTTTTTACCTGTATATCGGTAATAGGTACTATTGACAAAGACTCCAAAATCAGGGAACGCATTGACCATGTATCGGTCCTTCCATTCCTTATCATCTCCCAGTTCCACTTTTACGAGTTTAAAATCGTTTTCAGATTCATAGACAATATCACTCATCTTACTCCATGTGGGAGCGAATTCTTTGCAAAAGGAGCACCACTAATTTTTATTCCACTTCTTATATATTACGGAAGCAAACCAATGAACAAGAACAATGGGATGCTGTCCAACATATACATCAATATCTTCTTTGTCAATAAATATAACATTTCCATCAGAAAGATCCTTGGAAAGAACCTACATTCGTGAAAGAGAGAAGTATCTTACGAATTGTAATGCAACAAGGAGAATTAGAATTCTCGATCCATATATCTTCATTCCTGTACTTGATGTATTGAAAGAGTGGATATCCAGCGAGATTATCGAGTTCGTTGGTCCCCCATTTTGCGGACCGCAAATAGCCCAATGCCCTCTTGGCTCAATATCGACGATTCCAATGGACGACTCTGATGGTAATGATGGAATTGATGGTTGAGTGAATAGACGTTCTGAATTTTGATAGTGTGTCTGAGGATGATCTTGGACCAGTCGATACCCATATCGAAGTGGATGAAGTGTCGAGTAGCAGCGATGACACAATGTTGACGTCATCGGATGAAGATGAAACAAAGGATCAACTTCATGCTTGGGGAACAAGGAAAAGCAACTACTATGGTGGAATTGAAGATGTTGGTTTGGTTGTTGAGAGTGAAAGAATAGGACATTGACGAAGAAGGTCTGGAACTCAAGGAAGCGAAGGAATTGGAACAGAATCAGATGCAGGCATTGCACGATGAAGATTTTGCAGTCTCTGAAGATGAAGAGGAGGAGCGAGAGAGGGAGGAAGATGCGAAATTGAACTTAGGAGTAGGCAATTGATAGAATTTCGTAAGGATCAGTTTGGAATCATGGAGGAGGAAGTAAGAAAGGACATTGCAGATTTGTCAGATAAAGATTTACAGAAGTTGCTTCGGAAAGAGAATCCCGAACTGTTGGTAATGCTTCCAGATCTCCAGAAGAGATTGGAATCATTGAAAGTGGATGTGAAGCCATTGGTAGATTCGGCACGAAAGGAACCTGGCGAGCTTCCAAATGGTCATCCGATCTCTGAAGTTGGTACAAAAATAGTGGATTGTAAAACTCAACTTCACTTGAACTATTGTATGATGTTGTTGAGTTATATGTTTCTGAAAGCAGAGAATCAGGATGTGAAAGAGCATCCAGTTATGCCTCTATTGGTGAAGTCACGGTAGGTTCTGATACCAGTATTAATGGCAGAGCTCTTTCTGATAAACTCGAAGAAATTGAGGTGAAGTTGGCTCCAATGATGGAAAAGCGGACAGGGAAGAAGAGAGAGGAGCCTGAAGAGGAAGAGGAGGTGGAAGAGGAGAGAGTAGGATTAGTGGATGGAAATGAGATGTAGAATGAGGGAGAAGAGATTTCTATGGATCCTGCACTATTGTAGAGATGTGGAAGAGGAATGATTCATAGAGAAGAAGAAGATATGTTTAGTAGACCTGTGCACTCTCAGCGAGACATTCTTCCAACACAAGAAGCTGATTCTGAATCAGCATCTGATTTGGAGCAATCGCTTGAAAGGATGGAGGAAGAGGAGGAAGATCCTTTCTATGAAGAGATGATCGAGAGACGTAACAAGAAGAAACAAGAGAAGGAGGAACGGAAGAAGTATCAGGAGCTGCATGTTAATGACGACTATGTAGGATTGTGATGAGGGAATGAAGAATAGACACTAGAGGAGGGTGAGAGTCGTAAGGCTACACAGAAGATCTTGAAGAATCGGGGTCTTGTAGCAAGTCGACCTAAGGAAAATCGGAATCCTCGTGTTAAGAAAAGAATGCGATATGAAAAGGCTCTCAAACGCAGAAAGGGACAAGTGGCTGCTCTCCGAACCAATGAAGCAGATCAATACATGGGAGAGAAGTCCGGTATTCGCAGTGATGTCATTCATGCTAGACAATTCAGATGAAATTGATGGTCATTTGATCTGTTTGTTTGATATTCTTTGAATTCTGTTCCTTATTGGGAATCACGGGAATCACGATGATTCTGCAAACATGAGATTGATAATCATTAGTTTCTTCCTTAATAGGATCTTCATCAATTCGAACTATGGCAAGTATTATGAAAGCTTTGAAGACGTCAAAGAGACGTATCACTCAACAAATGAAGGTTGCTACTGGTACTTGTTTAGGAGGATTCTTTCATGGATAGGACAGTCTGATATGACTTCGGATGCGACTTTTGATCTGGCATATCGTCAATTTGCTGATGTTGAGAAGAATTTGTCTACTCTTCACACTCAATGTGTGAACTTGGTTAGGAATATGGACACATGGTGTGATACGAATCGTAAACTGGCTGATGAACTGAAACGTTTCACCAACACAGCCAACAATCATTCAGAGGAGATGCAAGTGTACTCTGATACAGTGAACAATCTTCATGCTGCCCTTCAAACGGAGTATGAGCAGACTCGTCGAGCAGTCACAGTGATTCTCCGTACTCGTGTGATGTCACGTATTGATCATTTGCTGAAGGACGATTTTGCTCAAGTCCAGAAGATTGTGAAGACTCGTCGTAACATCATTACTGATTATGATTCTCATCGTCAAAAGTGTTCATCGTTTGAGCGCAAAGGTGATAATGACAAAGCAAATCGTTTCCGTCATAAGGCAGAGCATGATAAGGAAATGCTAGATGAACACACCAGCTATCTTGAGCAACGTTTTAATGAGTTGATTGAGATTGGCTCTATCATTCTGAATAAGGAAACAGCCACATTGATTACATGTGAGATGTACCTTGTGAAGCGTCAGTATGAGGCAATGGTTGGAATTTGCAACAATTTTGGTGAGGATGTGGTTGGTGCTGTGACATATGATATTGATGATGTTGTTGAGCGTATTCAGCAGGGAGAGAATGTTGAGATGACTTATGTTCCTCCTGAACTGGAGTTACCTGAACCGCTCAATCTGGAGATTCCCCGTGTTACCGAGTTTACGGATGTTCCTGTTCGTAGAGAGTCAGTGCATGATAGTGGGAATTATGATAACAGTGCTTATGAGAGTCGTCGTGAGCCACCTCGTAAGCCTTTGCCTCCAGGTCGACCCAAGACGTATGTTATTGCGATGTATGCATTAGAAGCGGAGGAAGAAGGAGAACTATCATTCAATGAGGGTGATCGAATTGAAGTGCTGCATAAGGATCCAAGTGGTTGGTGGGAAGGAAAGTTGAATGGTGTTACTGGGTTATTCCCAGAGAACTATACACAACCAGCTTAGGTGACCTGCTTTCACTGTTTTTCTCTCAGTGAAGGTTGAACTTTGTGTTTGTTTCTATTCATCTTATTCATTAACAACAAACACACCACATCTAAATCCCCAACTCATTCTCCTGATTCGCCAGCTCTAACAACATCGCTTCATCGAAAAACTTCTTCAAACTCACATCTTCACTCAATCCCTATTATTCATCCTTCTCTCTCTTCCTTACCTTTCGACGTCGTGTCTTTAACATGAAGTCTCGAGCTAATGCATAACCTGATGAAGCCTCCAGTGGCAGAATCGTCACTGACTTGTCCAGAGGATCTCCAGGAACAATCTCCCAATGTGAGAACATCTATCTCATACTCTCTCTTCACACCTACAGTCTGAGGGAATGCCAGACCACTTGTAGCCACTCGTAGATCGGTCTCAAAGCCAAACGAATCCATGACAGGCAAATATCCTTTCATTGAAATGAATGGTGTACCTGGCTTTGGAACACTCTATCACTCATTCTCTCTCTCATTCTCTACTTGTCGAACAAAGCCTCGTCGTCGACTCAATACTTCTTCACATGTATTCACCAGATCTGGAGGTGCTTGAATCTCCACCTGATAGAAAGGCTCCATTAGTCGTGGTGATGCCAATAAGAAGGATGAATAGGCCACACGTCGTGCTGTTGGGATGATTTGACCACCTCCTCGATGAACAGGATTTGAAGCCAGTGTTGCATCCAAGATTTTGAACTTCACATTCCGCAGTGGTTCTTCACACAATGGACCTTCACGACATGCCCAACGGAATCCCTGAACGATACTGTTACGAACATCCTGCAAGAGATTCTTATCCACCTCGCCAGGGAGAGTATCATCCAGAAGCACGTTTGCACCTTGTACCTCAGGACCGAAAGCCCAAAATGACCGTACCGCAAGTTTATCCCAAGCATATTTCTCCTGAAGGAACTCATTCAGACGGTGTGGATCTGAGTCTACACAAATCACCTTATTCTCCACATCATCAGCCAAACCCTTCTCCATTGGTTCTGCTGTCATGGCTAAGCGATTTGCTTTGTTAGGAGTTTCAGCAAAGCATAATAAGGAAGATTTCTCTTGAACCGTTTCTGTGAAGCGAACCACAGGAGTAGCTACTTTCACATCGATCGTACTGTACACATGTGTCAGGTCATACATCGCACAGTCCAACTGCAACTCACCTGTAGCGAACAACACATATTCACCACTTTCTTCCACTTTGGTACTCACAAGAGGATAGGTTCGTGTTACCTTCAATCAGACTCATCAATTATTCTTACCTTCCGTAGAGCTTCTACCATGATAGGCAACTCACTTGGCTTGCGTGGTTCGATTGCCAGTTTAACAACAGCTTGAGTATTGAACTCAAGAGGTCGGAAGATGGCTGCATCTTCGATATTGCGAGCAATCACAGTTGCTGTACATCGTACAGCCTCACCAAGACCTCGAAGTAATACCCAGTTGCCTGCCTTGCATCGTGTGATATCAAGCATATAACGACCTTGAGCAATGGACACACCTGAGATTGTTGTATGGACCATATCCTCTGTATCATCCATTGAATAACTACAATGAGAGACAACGATCATGATTACGATTCACCACACACATCCACTTCTTGACCTGCTTGAACAGTTCCACTCATCACACGACCAAACGCATAGAAATCAGACGCATCCTGATTACGATACATCTTCACCACATTGATCACCAATGGACCAGCTGGATCACAACGAACCATTGCCTTTGCCACCTCACTAGTCTGATCACCTTGCCAGAACCGATGGACCTTCTCAGAGGCAGCAGTAATTGGGTCAGGGAAGGAAGTGAGCAACGCATCAACAAACCCACCATGATTCCCGAAGAACTGACTCATCACTAACTTGAGTAGAGGTGCAGGATCCAATTGTAACTGCTTCTTTGTTAGTGAGATGTGAAGTTCATCCAATACACGAGTTAGATCATTCACTTCACTTCCCAGCACCTGAGCATACACCTTCCAACTACACTCACAATCAATACATATCCTTACATCGGTTCTAAACAGAATTGAACAAAACTCCTTGGAGAACGAGTATCTGCTGTCTTTCCTTCAAATCGTCGTGTTTGATAGTTGAACCAGACATTCCCCCAAAGACGTTTAGCCAGATTCTCGACAGGAATATCAATCCCAAAGACTTTCTGATAATGTCTAGCATAAGAGAGAAGAGTGAATGACCAGCGATGTGTTCCACTACAGAATATGACATTGTTATTTATAGGATTAATTCGAGGTAAAGAGAGACCTTGAGAACATGAGTCAATGATAGTATTCACGTCCTCTAACATTGCTACTAATTTGTAATAAGCATCATTAGGAGGGAGCTTCAGATCAGTAATAAGTCGATCCATCTTTGTGAAGGCTACAATGATAGAAACTCCTTGAGAGATAGCATGTCGAATACACCGTTCTGTGTTCATCATCACACCTTCTACAACATCGATACACACAATACAACCATCAGATACACGCAGACCTAGAGATGACTGAAGTGAATATATGTGTACTGGCTGTAACCTCACCTGTGAGAGATACATGACCTGGAGTATCGATGAAGTTCATCAAATGCGATTTGTCACGGGAATCAGGAAGAACCAGGGAAATGGGTGTAGAGATGATACTAATGCCTCGTTCTTGTTCTGCGACAGTTACATCGGTGTACCGAATCTCCTTATTCAGATTCCATGGTTCTACACGAGTTGTTTCGATCAACATGTCTAGAAGTGTTGTTTTTCCTTCCTATGAGAATCCATGAATTCACATACCATGATGAATATTTCCTACAACAGCGATATTCCTTGCCAGAGCTGGATTATCCATAAGACCAGCAAGAAACTCCGAGGAATACTACTCATCAAAATGTACTTCATTTGATGTACCCTTGTTTCAGGAATATTCTTTTCGAGAATAGAGAAGGTTTGATGACTCAGAGGTTTGATCAAAGGTTCTTTGATATCTTGTGTATCTTCTTCTTGTACAACCACTTCAGCTCCTTTGAATACCTAGATCTTACTTCCACTTCCTTCACTCACATCCTCAGCATCAGGATAATACTGTTTATCTTCATACAGTGTTACTGCATTTTCATATGTTCGAACATTTGTATCTTCAGCTTCTTCTTCAGCTTCTAGACATAAGAATACACTCGCTTCCATTTCCTACCGGGAATATTCTCTTCCATATTCCAGTTCTCCTCCTCTTCCTCTTGCTACATGATAAAACCATTTCTATATCGAAAACGCCCTACAGTCTCATTTTCCTCTTCTGAATCATTGATTTCAGGACCTATATAGTTTCCGAACTCATCATATAATTCTTCCTCCATAGTATTGGAAAATCGCTCAAATCTTTGAGAAGAAAACTAATAAATGAAAACCGCGGTTCTGTTTGTTCATCTGTTTCTTCAAAGAACTGACTTATTGACAATTTGATTCATGAATCAACAAACAATCATGCAGAAACTTCAATAGAACTGCAAAATCATATCTACAAAAGACGCTCCTCTTCTTGTTTCACAGTCTTAGATTTCTTCAGACGCTTTACAGATGGAATCTTTCCAGAAGCCAAATTAGAACGGACAGAAAGTCTTCCACAGAATACAGCCAACACCAGTAACATAATGTTAAGGACAACACCAATCGCAATCCAACACACTATACTCCAAGGGAAAGGAGAACGATAAGTCGCTTTCAAATCAAATTCAACTGTGAATGGACGAACATGGCTCTTGTCCATCTTATCAGCAGCTTCAATTCCCAAATGAGGAAGAATTGGAATGAGCTTCATTTCAACATAATCACCCAATTCTTCTTCAAGAGTGAAACGCATCATTACTTCTCTTGAACAATCATAGATATTCTGATACTTCATAATAGGATAACTGATATCATCATTCCATACAGTCAGATTTGATGTAACCACTGTATTGATCTTCTCAAATAGAGAATCATACCAACCATAAGGAAGATTAGTGACAGTGAATACAGTATCAACATATGAAATGCCTTTAGGAGCATATCGATTGATACACATTGAATCATCTATTTCCCAAATAGGTTTCCTTTCAACATCCAATGTACAATGTTTAACACGATATCCAATATACTTGAAAGAACACTTCTCAATTTGACTGTCTCCAACACGAATCTTCTTTCCCCAACTTCCTTTACACATTCGATTTGAACGAACATAGAACTGAATATCTCTCATACTGACAGCTTCACTATTGTTGTAACCCTTATAGAATACGAAACGGAAACCATCATATGCACGAGATGGAGTGAAATCTACTTTGTAGAGATCTTGCATATATAAGAATGTATCATCTTGAACATGTACCAAATCATCTGCTTGAACAATCACATAACTTCCATTCTTATCAGGTACTGTCACTAATCCTTGAATCATGAAATCTACAGGAACAGAATTAGATGTTCCATAGAAGGATATCTGATTGATCCAACTCTGATCTCCATTAGTAAACAAATATGTCAGATTCACAGGAACTGCAATACTTTCCCACCATATGTATTGACGTTCGAATGCATTCTTAGCAGCATATGCTGAATTTGTTTGTAAAGGTTGATCATTAGCAATACCCTTTAAACTACGTAGAAGAGTTTCTGCTGGAATAGTCTTCAATTTCAAATCAAAATCAATCATATCTGTTGATGAGGTTGATGAGCTTCGTGTCAAACATACACATATCACATTTGTTCCTTTCGATATCATATCTGAAGGAATTGTTGTTCGAATTGAAGTCAGATTTCGAGAAGACATATCAACATATGATATCTGAATACCATTCAAGAATACAGTCACTTGATCATGACCTTTGATTGTTACATGAACAATAGATACTTGAGAGATATCATTGACAGAGAATTGTTTTCGGAAATACACAGTAGAATGAGAGAATGATCCCCAACTTCCTGTTTTTCCTTCTTTCCAATTCTTATCACGATACTTCTTCATATTCCAATTCTTATCAGGATTATCACTTATCAAATACTTGAGACTACTTCCAAAAGGAATATCATCACCCAAAGTAATCATTTGTACTTGAGAATCTCCCTTCACATTCCATATCATCATATCATTAACATCATCATATTCATCGAGAAAGTACATTTCATATTCTCCTGAATCTTCACCTCTTGTTACATTGACATAGTATCTTCCAGGATCTAAGCAAAGGGTTTGGTCAAATTCGCCATCCATATAAGAATTGAATACAAGATTCTGATTGATATCATAGAGATATAGATAGTCTGAATTTCCATTAGGACGACTGATATGAAGATAAGAAAGCTGAGAAGGACATTGATTAATATGGATGTTCAACACAACCTCAGAACTGCCTTTCTCATTCGATGCTCTCATTGTGAAAGTGTGTACTCCCTTTGACATTTGTCGTCCCCAATTCTGAGTAATATCGTCCCGGTGAATCGTTAGGGTATTTGTATCAAAGACCAGACCTTCAGGAAGAGCTGGATTGATACTCCAGGTTCCATTCGTTACAGTACTTAACACGTGGTAAACTGCATTATTGTCTCTAGCAATGAAGTGAAGTTGAGTAGTCACTTGACCCTGATAGTCAGTGACGGTAATTGACTCATTGTCAGGAACTAAGGATCTATCACACCCACATATGTTACCTTCAACGACTGCTTCAGTATTCACCACAAAGGAACAAACTACAACATCATTCACAGAGACTAATCTGTACATAGCAAAGCCAACACAAAGTGATGGAACATCATAGAAAGAAGATTATGTGGCGGAACCAGTAAACACAGGTTCGCGGGAATCTTACATTCTATTCTGAAGATGAAGTTCTTTGTTCAAATCACTTCAGTGATGTACTAAAATTCATTTCACAGTCTCAGATGAGTCGATCTGAGATGAGCTTCAAAACAACAAATAGGGTGTCTCCTAAGCACAAAATGGACTGTTAAGAACCAATAGTGAGATCGCAACAATCATTTCCATCTAGTATACAAAAGAAACGTGAATAGCGAGAAACCGCGGTTCTGTATTATTAGCTATTTTTTCAAGATTTGATCATTGAGCGATACGATTCATGAGTCAATTATCAGAAATAATTCATGAATCGGTTAGTGAGAAAGATGTTGATTCATCAACCACACAAGGAGTAGCAAGTCCCTTTTACGAGGTATCATCACTCATAGATCGTATAAACAATATTCTTCCTGAAAATCCATTTTTGAAGAGTCGGTGTTAGAAGGGAGTATAACCGCTTTAGATCGTTTAGCAAATGTAATCCGAATGCCTCCACCAGTAGTGAATCCATTTACACGAAAGCCGGTTGCATTATCAAAGGGTTTGTGTTGTCTTGTTGTTGTCATCATTTGTAGAGTCAACTGAACTTTACAAATCAACTGACGATAATGCCTTGAAGGATTTCGTTGGAAGATGTGAAGTGCTTCCTGAAGAAGTGAATTTGGAAGATATTGACTCATTGTATGAACATCAAATGATACGATCTATTGTGGATCATTTCTATCCCATTTCTCTGTCTCTGGAAACGAGTAACAAGAAGTTCTTTATCCATCAGAGTGTATATCATTAGTTGGTGTATGATTGTAAGGCAATTGTTGCTGATGCTCTATTCAAGTTACAGCGTTTTCAAGAGGCTCGAGTTGTAGTTGAAAAGGCTCTTGCAGTTCCTACCGACTCTCCAGCTAGTGAAGTGGATTCGTTACCAGGAGAGGTTTCAACACCTGTGAATGACAAAGACACCGAGTTTTCCATGTTACTTTCAATCCTAAACTGTGAGATTTCAATTTCAGAAGGCAAGGTTCCTCTCACGCAACTCTACACTCTCCTCGAAGAATTGGGATCCGGATCATTGATAGATACACATTTGATATTCCGGATTCAGAAGGATATTTGTACGATTCTTCTCAAGGAATGTGATAATGATTGATAAGAATAAGAAGTAGATGACTATGATTCTCTCTGTTGTCTCTTGAATGAGTGGATGAATAGACAGTCATCTGAGTATTGTTCTCTCTATTTGTTAGCAATTTGTATCTTTGGATCGGAAGGAGATTCAAAGCGATTAGAAGAGATGAAGAAACGATTTAGTGATTCAAATGATGATTTTCCTGTTGTGCATCTGATTGATGGAGTTCTGGATTCAATGAAGGGAGAAATGAAAAGTGCCTTAGAACACTTTGAACGGACTATAAATTCTTCCATGTAAGTATTCGAGTAGGAATTGAGAATAGGATTCCTGAGTTGATCTGTGCTGCTTCTCTGAATGCTTCTGCATGTTACTATCATAGTAATGATTTGACTCAAGCTGTGAATACATTGGAATCTCTCATTCTTCGTGATCCTGTAAACTGTTTTGATTCTTCTGTTCTTTCAAACTTGATCTGTGTGTACAATGAACTCTATATTCCAGAAGAATGGTTGTTCTTGTAATCCAGTTTGATAAATAGTGAATTGAAGTGTCGAGCACTCTTCTCTCTATCACAACAGTATCATTTGGAACGATATACCCAAAAGGATTTTGGCTTAATGTTCTGTGTTTATTTGACAGATGTGTAGGTCATTTTCACAAACACTTCTAGATAGATTACTTTGATAAATGATTATGAACACATATTTCAATAGAACTGCAAAATCATATCTACAAAAGACGCTCCTCTTCTTGTTTCACAGTCTTAGATTTCTTCAGACGCTTTACAGATGGAATCTTTCCAGAAGCCAAATTAGAACGGACAGAAAGTCTTCCACAGAATACAGCCAACACCAGTAACATAATGTTAAGGACAACACCAATCGCAATCCAACACACTATACTCCAAGGGAAAGGAGAACGATAAGTCGCTTTCAAATCAAATTCAACTGTGAATGGACGAACATGGCTCTTGTCCATCTTATCAGCAGCTTCAATTCCCAAATGAGGAAGAATTGGAATGAGCTTCATTTCAACATAATCACCCAATTCTTCTTCAAGAGTGAAACGCATCATTACTTCTCTTGAACAATCATAGATATTCTGATACTTCATAATAGGATAACTGATATCATCATTCCATACAGTCAGATTTGATGTAACCACTGTATTGATCTTCTCAAATAGAGAATCATACCAACCATAAGGAAGATTAGTGACAGTGAATACAGTATCAACATATGAAATGCCTTTAGGAGCATATCGATTGATACACATTGAATCATCTATTTCCCAAATAGGTTTCCTTTCAACATCCAATGTACAATGTTTAACACGATATCCAATATACTTGAAAGAACACTTCTCAATTTGACTGTCTCCAACACGAATCTTCTTTCCCCAACTTCCTTTACACATTCGATTTGAACGAACATAGAACTGAATATCTCTCATACTGACAGCTTCACTATTGTTGTAACCCTTATAGAATACGAAACGGAAACCATCATATGCACGAGATGGAGTGAAATCTACTTTGTAGAGATCTTGCATATATAAGAATGTATCATCTTGAACATGTACCAAATCATCTGCTTGAACAATCACATAACTTCCATTCTTATCAGGTACTGTCACTAATCCTTGAATCATGAAATCTACAGGAACAGAATTAGATGTTCCATAGAAGGATATCTGATTGATCCAACTCTGATCTCCATTAGTAAACAAATATGTCAGATTCACAGGAACTGCAATACTTTCCCACCATATGTATTGACGTTCGAATGCATTCTTAGCAGCATATGCTGAATTTGTTTGTAAAGGTTGATCATTAGCAATACCCTTTAAACTACGTAGAAGAGTTTCTGCTGGAATAGTCTTCAATTTCAAATCAAAATCAATCATATCTGTTGATGAGGTTGATGAGCTTCGTGTCAAACATACACATATCACATTTGTTCCTTTCGATATCATATCTGAAGGAATTGTTGTTCGAATTGAAGTCAGATTTCGAGAAGACATATCAACATATGATATCTGAATACCATTCAAGAATACAGTCACTTGATCATGACCTTTGATTGTTACATGAACAATAGATACTTGAGAGATATCATTGACAGAGAATTGTTTTCGGAAATACACAGTAGAATGAGAGAATGATCCCCAACTTCCTGTTTTTCCTTCTTTCCAATTCTTATCACGATACTTCTTCATATTCCAATTCTTATCAGGATTATCACTTATCAAATACTTCAAACTACTTCCAAAAGGAATATCATCACCCAAAGTAATCATTTGTACCTGAAAATCTCCTACCACATTCCAAAACATCGTATCCTGGATATTATCATATTCATCAAGGAATTTCATTTCATCTGATGTTTCCATCTCCTTTGTCATATTGAGATAGTACCTTCCAGGATCCATACATAGGGCTATGTCATACTCATCTGTCCAAACAGTGCGTACAAGATTCTGATTGATATCATAGATATAGAGATAGATTCTATGCCCATAAGGATGTTTGATATGAAGATAAGAAAGCTGAGGAGGACACTGGTTGATATAAATGTTCAATACAACCTCAGAATTACCCTTCTCATTCGATGCTCTCATTGTGAAAGTGTGTACTCCGTATGGTAATCGCACTCTCAATTCCTGATAAATGTCATTCCATCGCACATTTGAACTAGATGGTTCAATGACAACTGGATAGTAATGATCTGAAATAGGAATAGAGAATTTGACATCCTGATTTGTCAAGCCTACCATATACTCTGGAGTAGTAATCACAGGAACTCCTGAAGAATGATAAGAGAGTGTATTCTGAGATGACTGTTGATAATCCACAACAGTTCGCATCAAAATGAGATTGTCTTCACCATAAATAGTGACATAGCAATTGAATACAGCAGTTCGTGGACAATACACAATAACATCCATATCATCTTCATACAAACACAAATCTCTAGAACTCGTTAGGGTCACATTCCGAAGGAAAGTGGAGTGATAGTTGATTGTCATAGTCACACCACCTGACTGAATTACATGATAATAGAAACCAGAGGGACAAGTAATCACATCCAAACTGAACGAAGCACTAACAACCACTGTTGATTCCACTGAAATTGTATACTCCTTTGTTTCATTAGTGTATAGTGGGTATCCATGAATCGTCAGAGTAGTTGTATCAAAAGTCAAACCATCAGGAAGGGATGGAACAATACTCCATTTTCCACCTGGTACAGTACTTGATACATAGTAAACAACATAGTCGTCTCTAGCAATGAAGTGGAGTTGAGTAGTCTCTTGACCCTTATCATCTCGGATTATAATTGAATCATCGTTAGTAACTATATATCAATTGAATCCATATTGATTACTTCCAACTACAGACTTTGCAGAAACTAACGTACAACTAACTATACATCATAACCAGAGACTATTCGATACGTAGCAAAGTCAATACAAGATGATGAAACAACATCGATAAATAGATTACAAGCTAACAATCATCAGAATTGTCCCGCGGGAATCTGATATTGTAGTAACATGATAATCTTTGTTCAATTCATTTCAATAATGTACTATCATTCACTTCAGAATCTCAAATGAATGAATCAAAGTTGAAACCAAGAACAAACAGATTTCTATTGTTAACAATTCAAATGGAATGTGAGAACTGAATATGAGATCAGATACAACCATTTCAAAGAAATCATTAAAGAATGATGAATGAACGAAAACCGCGATTATTGTATTTGATGTCTTTCGTTATTATTCTTGCATCCAAACCGGTTTGCTTGGGGGATCTTTTCTCATTTCAGATCACTCATAACATTTCGACAAAATGCAGTAGGACTAACTGGAACAATGGTAACTTTTCATAGACTGGTGACCAGGAAATCTTCAGTGTTGTGGCAACAGTATCCAGTTGAAGAGATAGAAACGTAGTACTACTGACATGTTCTCGATAATATAGGGATCCTTCGACGGAGGCTCTTTTTATAAAGCGAATGGTAGAGTTGTTGTCATCAGATCGTATGGATTTTTTATTTTTGTTCATTTTGCAGTCCAGGGAACGGATGAATTGGTCAGTGAAGTTAACAAGACAGTACAAGATGTTCTATTCAGGGATGTAAAGAGTGGATTTGAATTTTGACTTGTAGTTATCGGAAGCAATTATGTCGCCCAAAGCGAATGAATTTGTGAATTCAATGTCAGAACCACCATCTTGGTTGATTGAATTGTGTAATAGTCCGTTGGGTCGATCTCTCTTCTTGTATATTCTCAAGGATGCATCACTAAGGGACCGTCTATATACAGGAGATTATAATGGTCTGATTGACTTCTTCGTCTCTTCTCTCATTCTGAACTCTTCAACTGTTTATACCGATATTAAGGGTATATCACTCTCAAATTGCACGCTGTCAACATTGCTTCTTCTGTACGAGCGTGTTCTTAAGGAGATTGCAATGTGTTCATCTTATCATGATTGTGATACTCTAATATCTTCGTTCGTAGAACAGTTTACATTTACGACAGCTGAAGAGTTGTGTATCTTTTTAAACTATATGGCGGAGATTGAGAATGCAGTAACTAACGATAATGTAAG
>ENA-ORSL01001934-ORSL01001934.1-human-gut-metagenome-genome-assembly--contig:-NODE-1934-length-16038-cov-2.322780_pt1 | contig 16038 bp, 19 predicted proteins | sample MGYA00242190_ERZ509157 | MGnify/ENA primary metagenome ERZ509157 (study PRJEB26280, sample SAMEA2338664) | human gut metagenome | biome: human gut; feature: human-associated habitat; material: faeces...
ATATAAATCAAAACCACTCATAGTTCTTTCTGCTCCACAAATTGGGCATACAACTTCTATCGCTTTATGGCTCATATATGTTATTTTTGACGCTTCATTTTTATTTTTAAAAAATTGGACTAAATGCGGAGCTTTAGTGGCAAAATCATTTTCTCCAGTATGAACGTATTTTTTATTGCATTCCGGACATCCAAGACTAGTATGTAAAACATAATGTGGCTTATCCTCCCATTTTATTCCACAAATATTGCAAGACAATAATATTGGAGTACTATCATTAATATATTCACCAATTACATTTATCGTTGGATGTTTTTCTGCGACATCTTTAATAAATTCATCTGTTGTTTTTCTTTTTGGCATTTTAACCTCCTCATTTCATTAACAATTATATACAAGGTGAGCCGTTAAACTCACCTTATATATAAATGATAGGATTAACCAATGATGCTAGAGGCTGTCCCACAATCAAAAATAATGTAAGTTTCCTGATTTAAATCCTCAATCTTATGATTGTGGTCTAGCTTAGAATAAACGGTGTCATGGTTGTGACCAGCGGCAGCAAACTCAGAAACATTGTGGGAAATAATGTCACCACAATCATCAGAGTTAACCTTGCCTTCTATCTCAGTTTTTAGATCTGCAGCTAGGTCAGTCTTAGCTACTTCGTTCTTATCAGCAAGAGCGCCAGTAGGTACAGTAACGTCAACGGCTTTATCGGCAGGAGTTAGTGCGACGCCATTAACCTTAACAGTCTCAATGACGTTGACCTGAGCGCCAGCGGCGATGCCTTCTAGCTTGGTCTTCTCGTCAGTGGTATAGTCATTGGTAGATAGGCCCTTACCTTCTACCTTGTCAACCTTCTTGTCGATGTTACCCTGAAGGGTAGCCTGTGCGGCATCAACGGCATCCTTAACAGTCTTTGCTACAGAACCAGCTGCATTATCTTTGCCGTTTAGAGTGGCAATAGCAGTCTTGTTAGCCTGAACTTCGCCAGACAGAGTGCTATATTCGCCTTGGTGAGCAGCGGCATAATCAATTAGCTCCTTAAAGGTATTAACAGTCTGGTCATCGCTAACCTTAGTAGCAAACTCATTAATAGCATCTGCCACCTTCTTATCAACAGAACCTTCAACTGCAGAAGTGCCATTTAGCTTAGTAATAGCATCAGCATTGGCCTTGATACCGGCCTTAACCTCGGTATCATTATAAGTTGCAGTAGCCTGAGCATCAGAAATCATTTCAACAACAGTCTTGCCCTCGGCGACTGTGCCCACCTTACCAGATAGAGCGTTAACAGCATCCTGAGCATCAGTGCCAGCCTTCTTAGCTGCTGCAATAGCAGTGTCCTTGCCGTCAGCATAAGCCTTAGCATTGTCTTCTGCGGTCTGAGCGGCACCCTTAGTATCATAAGCAGTAGAGTCGGTATAAGCGGCAGAACCTAGACCAGCAACAGCAACGTCAGTACCATTAAACTTAACAGTACCATTGGCAGTACCAGTAGCTAGAGTATATACAGTCTCAGGAATAGTGATAGTGCTTACAGGCGTAGTACCAAAAGCCTCATCACCCTTGGCTTTAGAATATAGATAAAACTTGTGGCCATCTTCAGCATCAGCCTCTAGTTTATACTGAGTATCAGTATCCTGAATCTTCTCACCAATATAAGCTTCTAGACCAGTAATTTCGGTAGCAGAATATGTTGGCTTATTAGCAGCCTTAGCCCAACTATGAACATCAGCAGCCTTTGCACCAATAAATTCTAGCTGACTAAATTTCTTAGTGCCATCGCCAACCTTAAAAAGAGTCACAGGCTCTCCCTGTACTGCACCAGTGTCAGCAGGAATAACTACAACAGCGATTTCACCTTTTAAGAGAATAGGATTTTTTTCAACCCACTGTGCGTAGGTATCATTTTTCATACAAATTCTTGTATTAAAAGTCTTATTAGCCATATATGTCAATCTCCTTTAAATCATAAAATAATAATTAAGCATTACCGCCGTCCATAACAAGCTCAACACCATCCTCGACGAAGACCTTGCTAATGCCAACAGCCTTAACACTGAGTACACCGTCGGTGGACTCAATGGTCGTTCCGTCTGCCCTAGCAAGACCAAGGGCCTCAGCAGTTGCAGCAGGAATACTTACGGCCTTATCTGCACCAACAGTTAAAGCGGTTCCGCCAATCTTGATAGACTCGATAACGTTTGGCTGAGCGGTATCCCAAGAATTAACCTTATCCTCAGTAATAAGGTCAAGAACAGTTTTGTTGGCGTGCTCATGTGCCTTTGCACTTAGTCCATCAACAGTAGACTGTATGATCTGTACATCATCAGCAGAAGCCTTGCCATCAAGTATGCCCTGAAGACCAGTAACATTAGCGATCTCATGAGTGTGAGAAGCTAGTGCATACTTTTCAGCACCGTCGACCTTTAGAGCAGAGTCAAGTGCGGTAGAAATCTGAGTTTCAACCTTTGTTTCTCCAACTAGTTCCTGTAGGGAAGTAATCTTGCCATTAGCAGTATCTAAGTCAGAGCTTAGTGCATACTTATTGCTATCACCATCTTTTAGAGCAGCGTCAATTTGATCTGCGACAGAAGTATCACCAACTTTTGTTTTTAAAGCTGAAATATCATCCTTGTTGGTGTTAATCTGAGAATTCATTGTAGCCGCATCGGTCTTATGAGTCGTAATCCAACCTGCGATTTCTTTTAGAGTATCAAAACTCTCATCTGCACCGGCAACAATCTGTGCAATCTGATAAGCGACAGAACCAGATACAGTTTTGTCACCATTAAGTGTATCAATAGCTGCCTTGTTGTCAGAAACCTGCTTTACAAGACCACCCTTATCATCACCAACAACAGTCTTTAGTGACTCGATAGCAGTAGATAGACCTTCAACGGTAGTGGTATCTGGTTTAACCCAAGAAATCTTACCGTCTTCAGTCTTTACTAGCTGAGCGCCACCAACTGCATCGGCAAAACCAAGTAGATTCAAAACGCCATTTTCGTCCTTGGCAAAAACATTCTCATTGATAAGAATATTTCCTCCAACCTCTTTCAGAGTCTTATCAGGTTGAATTACATAAAGAGTAGCCTTACCACCCTCAACAACAGCAATAGTCTGACCAAAATAATAAGTAGTTTCAGAACTACCAGCCTCTTGTGCGGAAGCAGCGGCGGCGGTAGCAAGTTCTAAGCTTTCAAAATAGCTTTTAGCATCCAGAGGGAAAGCCGTCTGGCGGTTAAAAGCAACAGCAAAATCAAGTGTACCAAAAGTCATAGCCATAATCTTTCTCCTCCTTTATCAGATTTTCACCGTATAAGAATTGGCCTTTGCAACAGGTTCTGCAAAGTCAGTTACATATACCTTATATTCAATACCAGCATCAGCACCGGCACCAGCTACAGTTACCGCAGACTTGGTGAAAGCACTCTTAATCTCAGCGTTTAGGCCATTTACGTCCTTTACAGAGCTGACATCCTGTAGGGTAGCAGGATATGCAAAAATTACACGAACTGCACCAACAGGAATATTAACAGTAAAAGAACTACCGTTTGCAAGAGCCTTGTTGGACTTGGTTAATCCGCGAATAATAGTGCTCGTGACTTGAGCTTTTTCAGTTACAGTGCCATAGAAGGTATTACGATAGCCAGTAATGGCACCAGAAGTCTTAGTGACAGAACCAGCAGCAATTTTAACTACAGGATTGGAATCAGAACCTAGATTATCCTTAGCAACTGCACCTTCACCATAATTAGCCTTTGCGGTAATCTTATAATTGGTATTATCAGCAACAACCACATCAGCAAAAGAACCCGTAGCAGTATCCGCAGTATTACCTGCGGTATCAGTAATTTCCCAAGAAGTGGCAGTAATACCGGTAGCAGGGCCATAGGTATAAGAACCAGCGCTTAAAGAAGCAGAATAAGTGGGAGATACGGTAGTACCAACCTCGTAAGCTTTGGCCTGACCAAAGGTTAGAGTTACAGCAGGAGCGGTAGGAGTACCGGGCTGTAGACGCTTGGAGAAAATGTCGGTTAGAGCCTCAGCAATAGACTTACCCTTCGTAGCAAAAGTAGCGGTGCCATTCTGAGTCTTAGTTAAGTTACCAACCTGAGTATAGTTACCAGCCATTTTAATATCAGCATCAAGGTAAACATTGTTTGCATTATAGTTACCATCCATAGCAGACCAAGCAGAACCAGTATAAACATAAGCAGTATAAGACTTATGAGTATCATCAATGGCCTTGCGAACAATAGCGGTATCACCCTGCTTTGGAGAGGTGATAGTGGCTAGGCCATCTGCATCTTCCTGCCCTTCGGTTAGGTCAACATAAGTACAGGCGTCACGGTTTGCATTAATAATAGACTTGATAACGGTTTCATCTGCACCAGCATAGGCTAGTTCCTTCCATGCAGTAGCTCCGTCACCAATCTTAAACTTGTTGGTATCATTTTCGACACCAAATTCGCCCTTTGACAGAGTTGGATTCTTAGTAGTCCAATTCTCTGCGGTGTCGTTTCTCATAATAATTCTCGTATTTAGTGTTTTAGTCGCCATATGAATAAAACCCTCCTTTAAAAATTAGGCTCCGCCACCAGAAAGAATAATTTCATCGCCTTCTGATTGCATAATTTTATCAAAAGTCAGTGAATTAACTTCAAGTGTTCCATCTTCAGCAATAGAAACTTTATTTGCAGCAGAAGAAGGCGTAATTAGGTCTGAAGCTGCAATATTAACTACTCCAGTTTGACCATTTACGGACTCTACAGCAGAAGATCCGCCGCTTCCACCAGTAGCACTAATAACGCCATCTACAATGGTAATATTGTTACCGGCAGTGAGTTTGTCTTGCTTTGCATTAAGATCAGCTTTAGTAGCGTAGTTTGATAAACTTTGTCCAGTAAGATAATTTGCATCATTCTCAAAAGCACTTACTTTGGTAGGCTTATTTTCGATATCATCCCAAGTAACAGTACCCCCACTTGCTGCTGCTTCTTCAATCATTTTGATTATAGTTTTTCCTTCTGGAATATTACCAATTTGAGCTTTTAAATTCTCCAGCTCTTGAGAAGTTTCTCCGGCCTTATTTGCATATTTTAAATCCTTAAAAACATCAGTTCCATTACCAATTTTGAATAAACCAGTATCATTTTCTACGGCAAATTCACCAGGCAGTAGCACCACAGTGGAATTTTGCCAATTGGCGGCGGTATCATTTCTGAGTTGAATTCTAACATTATTCAATGTCTTACTCATTGCTGTCACCTCCGTTTATTAGTGTAATTTCGCAAGTACAACTTATTACATTATTTCCATCGATGCTTATTCCATCACCGGGAATTAATGCATCCTGCTTTTTATCTATTAAAGCAATGATTTCTGCATAATCACTGGGAGTAGTGCCACCAGGTGTAGATCCAATGCAATAGCAGCCTTTATCACATTTAAATGCCAAAAAGTTTGAAACGATTCTACTATTGTTATCATATACACCAAATACACCAATTAAAAATTCTCCTTGGCCAGTCATAACATCGGCAGGAACATAACATTCCCCTTGCTCATTTAATGGAACAATAACTTTATTTTCATCTTTATGCTTTACATAATCACTCATGCTCTGAAATACTGCCATCTTTTGAATGCCAGCCCAATCGGTGGTTCTAAATTCAAATTTGCACATTAATGTGTCAATAATTCCACTCGTTCCAATAGCACTTCTCACTACAGATAATCTATTATGCTTAACACCAATTATAATAGTTGCAAAAGTTGAATCTTGATTTGCCAATTACACCACCTCCCTTATAAATTATTCAAGTTCATGATTATTCCATTTCTTATATAATTCCCGCAGGTCATCATTCTTCTCAAATACAAAGACTAGTGAGTCTGCCTTTGTATTAAAATAAAGAATATCAAGCAGATTTGCTCCATTACGAAGATACAAATATGACTGTTTCATATTAGCGATATATGCGACAGAATCTGTTTGATATTGTACGCCTGGGATTATATTGCTTTTTGCAATCGACATTGTTCTTTCTCCTTTTAATCTATGTAAAAAAAATAAGGTGTTGAGTTCCACACGAAACTTCAACACCTTGTTATTTTATTTGCAACTACTTCGTGTGTGGCTTATTCGGCCTTGTCTGAATACTTTGCCTTCTTAAAGGAAAAGTTCTCAGTAGAATTCTCTTCTGTCATAATGGCATCTACGTCACGCTTTACGCAGTCACTAAAGCTGGCACGATTAGATAGATCACAATTAGATAGTGCCTTCTTGGCCTGCTCTTTGGTGATTAGCTTAAAATTATAATTTGTACATGTTTCAAAAATATTCTTGCAGTTCTCATTATGGAAGGAGTTCATCCATAGTGGGAGATTGCGATAGTCATAGCATGAAGGACAATACTCATATGTGGTATTGCAACATAGACATCTGCGTGGATATCTCATTCGCTATCACTCCTTTATGTTAAATTGCTTCTCTTTTTATTTTACACAAAGGCCCCTGAGAGATAACAGGGGCCTTTACGAATTAAGTACCTTAAATTATTCCTCACTAGGAATGACGATGGAGAATAGTCTCTTCTCCTTATCGCAATAAGCCTGCTGAGCCTTACCACTGAAGGGGTGAGCACCATCGGTTGCAATGCTCCAGTCAAAATCAGGAGATAGCTTAAAGTTATTGAAAATTACGTAAGCGTGGACCAAAGTAGTCTGGTCACATACGTCGCAACCAAGAACTTCCATGATGAACTTGCAGCCGACAGGGAACTCAGTAGCAGAGTTGACAACCTCGACGGCATTCTCGGTCTCATAATCGTACATTACAAATAGTTCATCATCGGCATTTAGACCAATAGGTAGCTTCACCGTCTTGTCAGCAATAGAGAACTCAGACTCAGAAGCATTAGTACCTTTCTTGAATTTCTTACCAAATGTGCTATCGCCGTTTAGTACATAAATCTCATTTGGTGCAACCTTTGGAGCGTGCTTTAGCTCATAAGTACCAGTGCCATAAGTAAAGCTCTCCATGGCGGGAGCGGTAATCTTAGAACCAGAGCTAGCAACTCTCTTAGCAGTACCTAGCTGGGTAGCCATTAGATTCATATCAAAGATAGCGTTCTCGGCAGAAAACTCTGCGCTCTTAGCACGATAGAAGGTAGCAATAGGAGTACCTAGTGCATCAACAGCATCAGTAGACTCAGAAGCACAGTTTAGAGAAACGTTCTGCATCTGGTTAATAGAGAATAGTACGCTATCATCCTTCTGAGATAGGGCAACGCCACGAGTTACTCTATCAATTACAAAGTTATTAATATCAAAAGCCATGATAAAATTCCTCCTATAAAAATATTTTTAATGTAAAAAGAGATTAATTAATCTCTTTCATCCAATTCAATTCTTGTTTATTTATTTTCTTCATATCTATTGTTCCTGCATAACATCCAGCAAGAAGATGGTCTGCGTTGTGGATAATCTGTAGACGACTTACATCATCAAAAAATTCAACAAAGCCCTCATTTCTAACATATTCCTTCGTATATCCCATACGAACTTTTACAGAAGAAATAAGCGGCAATAAATATGATTTAAATGGTTTTTCTTTATTTAACCTAATCTTCATTCTATCTTCATCAATAAGAATTTGTTTTGTTGTTTTATTTGCGGCACGTTCAATTTTTGGCGTAATGTTATGAACCTTTCTTAAATAACTTACGATTCTTAAATAAATCAACTTATCAATCTTTACACCAGATTCTAAATCCGCCAAAACAATATCGCCATTTTCACGGTTTCTATATGGTTTCAATTTAGTAAAATCTAAATCACCAAACAACAATGCCGTTTTTTCTTTTGGCAATGTCGGTGCCAACATTATAAACAAATCAAAATCTTCAATCTCCATCCAGTCAAGACCAAGATCCCATAATTGGGACTTCATGTCTGACGGGATCGCAGTAATTGTATGTACCATACTAAAATATTGAGCTTCTCCAAACTTTACAATATCACCTATAGTTGGTTGCCTAATTTTGATATTGTCATTGATAATATAGTCGTCCCCAAAATATAATTGAAGTTGATCTACATCAAACATATCAGAATTCATACTTATTCCTCGTTATAGCCTTATTTAAAGAATTAGTTCTAGTAAGCTCAAATTTTAAAGTACGAGTAGAGTATGAAGTATCAGTAACGCCCTCTCTATCATATACAAGTTTTGCTTGCATACCAAACATGTTCGACCAATTAAAAATGTCTCTGATAATGTACCCCAACAAATCATGTCGTTCTATTCCATATGGAGTTTTGATATCATCCGCATGACAAAACACAACAAATTGTATATATTGAATTTTCATAACACTATTATATTGATGGTCTTCCATGTCATCTACGCTAAAACAAATAAAATTTCTAGCAACATCCTGTACGTTTGGTACACGTATATATGCAAAGATATTAGTATTCAAATAATCGTCGGGACTAGAAGGATCTAACTCATGATTGTTCAAAGTTTCAATAATATCTGGATCTGACGTAAGCTTCTGACGAATCAAACGCTTCATACTAGATATATCATCATCAATATTTTGAATATCTCTAATCATTAGCTAATCACCTCCATAACCTTTTCTATTGCATATTTTCCATCTTTATTAGCTGCTGATACAACTATTTTTTTACCAACCATACTATATAATTGCAAACAACGTAGCTTAAGCGCATTCCAATCATCTTCTGCTGGAGCAACATTGATTTTGAATATCTCTTTACCATTAGAACTACATGTTATATCACATGCATCAACATCAGATGGCGTAGAAACATCATCTTTAAAACTCAAATCAGATATTACAATATTTCCTGGACAATCATCTGATGGCTCAATTTCCCAATCATCATTATGATAGTGTAGATTTATTGAACACAACAAAACATTATCATCCATAAATGACAATTTCCATATTGGTTTATCAGCCATATATACAAGATTAAATTCATCCCAAAACTCTGCTATAAACACCTTGGGGCTACCTCCAACACGAAGAGTAGAATCCTTGCCGTTATATGTAATTCTTCCACATGGATATTCAACTTGTGGAATCTCAAGACCTGCATCAATATAATGAGGTTCTTCCAATCTACAATATTTACAAACTTCATTTTTAGTAGTAGTGTGGTCCTCGCACTTGCACCATTCTGCAATACCAAATTTACCACAATCAATATGCAATGACGTTTGTTCCTGTGTAAATGTAACTTTCGTAACGCCTTTTGGCTGAAGATCTTCAATTTTAGAAACCTTCCAACGTATAGGTATTTCTCTACCGTCGTCATTCATTAAAACAAACTGTCCATAATTAAGTGTTTGAGAAAAAGGTGCAGTAGGCATCCAGAATTTATTTTGATTCTCTACAGATTCAAATATATAGTCTTGCCACAAACCAGAGTTATAACTATTCTGATTTCGTAAAACACCTAGGCATTTATACACTTTTTCATTAACATACCATTTTAATGTCCAGTTACATTTCAATACATAGTAAAGTGGGAATTGTGGCCTATTGTCTTTTTCGACTATTAGCCACCTTTCATATTTCCCTTCATCATTAGGGATATCAACATATGAACCAATCGGAACTTTTACATGAGGACGAAATTGCAAATAATAATCCTCATTATCACCAGTAATTGACCGATGTGTATGAATCATAAATTTTGCATCCATCTTCTGTAATTCGATTTTATTTAAAGCATGTGTTAAAAAAACCTCCCTATAAGAAGGGTCGCGTTTAAATGTTGCATCTATAACCATATCTGCATTTTGCAAATATGCGTTACCCTGAGTTTTGCCAAGTCTTTCCATACGAGCCTTAAAAGAATCAAGCATCAGACTCACCATCCTTCAAAGCATTAACTAAATTAGCGGCATCGAGTATTGCTTTACGAAACTGCGATGGCTCCACGCGTGCAGTTTCCAAACAGCTAATAATAGTTAAAACTTCCGGCTGATAGTTAAACAATTTGTTTAATCCACAAATCTGATTGATTAAACTTTGAATATGCGCATCGACAAAAGGACTATTTTCTTCTCTTTCATACAATGTAGAAATAATTGCACCATACAAATAGCGTTTTTGAGCAGATATTTGAGAAGATGGAATTTCTCCATAAACATTATTCATTGGGGGCACCTCCTCAAGACCAGTAAGAACCAGAGCTATAAGTATAATCACGACTTAACTTTTGAGCCTCAATCTTTAATTTTTCGTCTAAGGACATAAGACCCGCAAGCATTTCTTTCTGTGAATAAAACTTCGATTCCTTATCTGAAAACACCTGCTTTGTTAAAAGTGCTGAATTTATTTGAGGCTGAAGCCATTGTCTTGCAATCAATACGGCAAGAATCTCCTTTTCTTTATCTAATAAGTCTACATTAAATTGTTTTTCATTCTCATCCCGATCAGAAAGGTCGTTCTTGCATTTTCTAAATTGTGCAATTGAACTCAAAAGATAACCATGAAATGTATCTTCCAACTCTTCTTCTGGGAGTAGTGGAAGCTCAACATCGGTTAACTTTCTACTTGCTAAATCATAAATTTCTTCGTAGGTGGTGCTCATTTAAGTACCTCCTATCAGTCAATCATTAACTTTAGTTCTGTACCAAGAATTTCATCAAGTGCATTAATCTTAGAAATGCTATCTAAAGAACCATCACGAATTTTTGCTCCAGCAATATTCTTGATTGGCTCCTTAAAACCAACAGGAATTTCACGAAGTCTCTTCTTAAATTGATTAATTGGCAAACTAAATAGCTTGTCAACATCAAGAGCCATAGTCTTATCATATAAAGTTTTTAATTCTGGCCACTGCTCTAGTAGTTCTTCATCTTCTATCACAAAATATGGATTCATCAAATAACTAGACCTAGTAGATCTCAAAGCCTGAAGGTCTTGAAATTCTACTTCGGTAGTGTCACCATAATTTGACCAGATATATAAAAGCTTAGACTTCTTTCCTGGTAACAATAGTTCTCCATAAGTAACAGACTTGCACAAAATTAAATCATCCTGTGCAAACTTACGTGGAGTCTTCTTCTGTGGTTTCTCAATAGTTTCCTCGATAGATTCACTCTTCTTGGATCTTGTAGTATTTGCCATATTAAATTTCTCCTTTTATCCTTTATAATTAATTTTGTATTGTACGATTAGGCGTTTAGGATCTTCCAATAACCAAACTTCTGGTTGGTGATTACACCAATACCCATCTTGGTCTGAACCTCGTAATCATACGTCATCCGTTATGTTTAACAATTTTTACTTTCAACTTTTATCCACGATAATGGCTCACCGGTAATAGGATGCTTACCAGTATGTTTTAACTTTCCATTTGCACAACTTGCAATATGATGTCTATTAATCCCATATTTATCTTCTGCCTCTTTTGCTCCCCAAAATGTTTCATTTAATTCGGGGCAATATAGAGGGACTGTAGCTCTAGGATTATTTTTACCACTTACGTCTGAATGATTGTCTGACATTTTCTTTCTTGTTTCTTCGGATATAATTCTTTCATGATTAGCCTTCCCAATTTTAGCCCTATGTTCTTCTGTAAACTCTCTTCCTTTAAGAGACTCGCTAATTTTTGTTCTCGTTTGCTTCGACATTGTTTTAATACTCCGAGAACCTCCTGGCTCAATATTATACCCAAAAGTTTCATTGTCAGATTTATAAAGTAATATATAATATCTCTCTCGTTCATCCAAATGAGCAACATCACATTCTTCTATGATGTTAAATGTAAAATTTTCAAGCCCATATTTATTTACTGCAAATTGTAAATGTCTATTTTTGTGTTTATTATGTTTAAGTTTTGTTTTATGCCCATACAATCTATCTTTTAAATTTACAGATTGCCCAACATATTTTTTTCCATTGACCATATTTTCGATACAATAAATTCCTATTTTCTTTTGCATATCGCCTCCTTCGCAATAATATTAAAATTGAAAGTAAATATAGGGCGCTACCCCTTGTTGATCTTTCGATCCTCTATTTTTCAATAGAGCGCAGACTATATCTTCACCCTTGCGGGTGTGTACCACTTCCACATATCAATCGCTTATATGTGTACTTCCTCTCGGAATAGTCGTTGAACCTTTTTCCATATCAATTTTACACTGTTATATTAATATGAAAACTTGGCTGCTGATTATCCATTATAATAGTGTTTAGGATTTAACCATGCACCATCTTAATACTTTTTTCTGCTTTCGCTGCATTCACGTTTAGTATTTAAACTTCCGTTGTAGCGTACTAAGCTTTAGGAGTTTCCAGCAATTCGATACATTATTTTTCATACTCATTTCTGAATACGTGGACTATTTTGTTAATCCATATGAGTACCGGCATCCTGAACCTGATAGGTCTGAGTGTCGCCCTCATATACTAGCTTAATCATTGGCTCAATACCAACAGGCATAATGAATAGAACATCATTAGCAATTAGATACTGAGTAGTGTCATTTAGCTTGAAGCCCTGCTTGAGTTCCACTAGTCTGATACCCTCCCAGTAACCAAAACGACCGGTAGTATACTTCTCGTTCTTCATGTCACCAGAAGCCCAAGAAACATTAGTTAGGTCATAAACCTTGGATAGAGCAGCATAAGTACCCATGATAACTACCTCGCTACCAGTGGCCATGCTAACATCCATAACTAGAGTACGTAGAGTCTCCTTGGTGGTATCATTAATAGCGGAAGCCTTGTACCACTGAGAACCTAGGGTCGTACCAATACCAATTAGAGTCTCATATAGAGCCTGATTGACATAACGGTCAAAAGCCTCAGTAATCTTACCAACTAGAGTGGAGAAGTCCTCAAGACCAGTAAGTAGTCTCTCGAACTCGGCGTAAACCTTGATGCCGTACCAACTGGTCTCGACGGAGAAGGTCTTACCAGCACCTAGTCTCTGACGTAGCAAATCATGGTGATTACCAGAGACCTTCATTACAGATAGAACACTATCATCTGGAACATAGAACTCATTCTTGTCATGCATAGCTAGGTTACGAACCTCAACAAACTCCTTGAAGAAAGGATTCTCCTGCCAACCACTAATTAGAGCGTCATCAATAACAACCTCAATTAGATCAAAAATTAGATTCTGATTTCTACGAATACCTCTACGAATTTCAGCCTTAGTGGACTTCTCGTCACAACCAATAATATTACGGAAGATTTCTACAATCTTATCATTAGCCTCTCTAGCAGAAATGCCATCTAGCATATCATGAGAGTAGTCTAGCATTAGCTTGTTAAAAGAGTCATAATTGCTCTCATCATTTTCAAATACATTCTTTACATTCATGTCAAACTGCATAAACTTAGCCATAATTATTTTCCTCCTTTCTTAATCCTTCAATTATACGCCAGTCTTAACGACTAGGATTCTGTAAGAAACAGAATTGGTATAATTTACCTTCTCTATAATCTGACCAACAAAACCCGTCTGACCAGGAGTTGCAGCTTCCTGATATAGACCATTGCTTACGCTTACATAGTTCTTAAGAACAGGAGCTTCAGCTAGAGCAGTGATAGCCTCAGAAGAAACGGTAAAAATGTCGCCCTCGCAAAGTTCATAAGCTCTAGCAATCTCGCCAGTAGCATTATAGAAATTGCACTCATCCTGATAACTTCTACGGTCGCTATTGTAACCATAAGGAGGGGTTAGAACTAGTAGGGGCTGCTCGCCAGCAGCATAAGCCTTGGCATTAAAAATTTGATCCTCAACCCAATCACCACGAGAAACAATTGAGCCATTATCAGTATTGGCAATCATCTTTAGAGAATAAATGTGACCAGTGATAGTGGCCTTAAGTAGAGAACTTTCGCAAACAACATGCTTGTCTACAGTAATCTGATCATATACGTTCATACTATTTCATTTCCTTTCTAATTTTAATTTTTTTATAACAAAAAAGCAGCCACAAATGACTGCCTTAAAGTTTTATATTTTAGTCATTTTTAAATAGGTTTCCATAAGCAGAAGTCTTTTTGTCTTCTTTCTTATTAAAGTTAAAACTAATACTATGGGATTTCTTATCCTTTGCAGCAAACTTAATCTTCTTCTCGTTTGCGGCAAATAGTAGGTCGCACTTATCCTGAATTTCCTCAACAGAATACTTTTCTGCATCATTCACAAGTGTTTTAAATTCATCGGACTCACGAATACCATCATAAATTTCATTTGCAAAGATGTCATCTTTCTTTGCCATGATTTCTGCAGTATCATAATTATCCTTAAAAGTCTTTAGCTCATTATACTTTGCCTCAAGTTCAGCATAGTTATCACGTAGCTTATCTACGGCAATCTTTTCAGATTCAGTCAAAAGCATCTGGAATAACTCGGTACGCTCACCGTCGAGAGACACATTGTCACCATCAATAGAGTATCCCTGCTTATAGAACTTGCCGCTACACCAACCTTGCATTACGAAATAATCATCATAAACGGAATAAATACCATACCACTCATTATCGTTTTCTTCGTATTCACCAAGAAGGTTATAAAGAGCATATTTAATATCCTCATGAGAGATCTCAATCTTAAACGTTTTTACGAAGTTATCAAACTTCTTCTTAGATTCATCGTCATCAGAAGAATCATCTCCGTCTTCTGAATCCTCGTCTTCGGTTGGTTCTGGATCCGCGGGCTGTGGGTCTGTTGGTTCTGTGCCTGTAGAGCCTGTGCCTTCGCCATCACTAGCGCCAGGATCAGTTTCACTGCCATCGCCAGTATCAGAACCCGCATCACCTCCATCGTCTGCATATTTCTTATTCTTAAATTCCTCAAAAGCTACATCAAGTTCTTCATTTGACATATTTGCATAATCAAAATCTAACTCTTCTGCAGTAAACCCATACTTCTCTAGAAGTTCCTCAAAATGATTCATTTCTTTTCTCACTCCTTCCTTTGTATTGTTTTTATTGAAATTAGATAGGGTATTATCAAGTCTACCTAATATTTCAACCAATTTTTCTTGATAATTAAAAACGGGTTTTTCATGACAGAAATCTGTAATATCAGCTCTTGCGCCAAGCATTCCTTCACCTATTTCATTTCCGTTTTCATCTGACCCAAGTAAAGTAGTGGCCCCAAAATAAAAATCAGTAAGATCAAGATATTTTTCTTTTGCATTATAAGAAAGTTCGTTAATTACAAGCTCTGTACTAACCTTGGTCCCATTCTTTCTACGAATAATATCTGCAGCATCTGTATATTCTTCAGGAATAACCGCATATGCCATAACATATGTTTTGTCCATTTTTTCATCATATTCGAGCCATGGGTCTTCTGCTGTAAAACAGCCAACTTGTTTTTCTAAATAAACAACTTGTGCGTCTCCATTTTCATCTTCTTCAATTTGAATATTGTGCGCATAAAAATCCTTTGTTCCGTCTTGCAATTCATGAATATATGCTAAAATTGGACGATATTTCAACGTTGGCATAGCTTTTTCCATATTCTCTTTGATCAGTTCATCCATCGGAATCTTATTCAGATGTTCTCTTTAGAAATATGTGAGCCATTACGGTTAGTATCTATGTGACAATTCTTTAGTTTTAGTTTCAACATTCCTGGCATATCGTCATTCTGTTCTTCTGCAAAATTGCCATTAGTTGTGACTACAATTGGCCGACCAGATTCTTTAGAACTAAAATTAAAAGACTTATTTTGCCCAACAAAAAACTTGTATAAATTATCAAGCGTCATAATTTTCTTAGCCATACTCATCCTCCTTTCTTCTAGATTCAAGAATACGCTTATATATTAGAAAGTAAGTTTATCTGTATAAACTAACTTTTTAATATCAATTTCTTCATGGGCCACATTTAGATCGCCTGTGTAAATCACAGGTTTCTTTTCATCCAGTTTTTTCAAATGATTTCTTAAAAGATCTTCCCACATAACACGCGGGAGTTTAGGAGTTGTAAAAAATATCGAATT
>ENA-ORSL01001941-ORSL01001941.1-human-gut-metagenome-genome-assembly--contig:-NODE-1941-length-15989-cov-2.825091_pt1 | contig 15989 bp, 31 predicted proteins | sample MGYA00242190_ERZ509157 | MGnify/ENA primary metagenome ERZ509157 (study PRJEB26280, sample SAMEA2338664) | human gut metagenome | biome: human gut; feature: human-associated habitat; material: faeces...
TATCCGTAATATTATCGAGCAGGTCAATGCATGCATTAGTAGTCTGTATACTGCTGAGGTTATTAGTAATACAGCCACCACAGTATGAACAATCTTCCACTCACTTATCTAGTCCTATATTATCGATAGTGATAAGGAGGAGCAGCTATTTGTATCTCCAGCCAATGGAACTGTGCTATTTGCGAGTGCTGCTCATGGCTGGTGTTTCTCTCTTCGTCAATTTGCTGATCTCTATGCTCCTATTCTAGGTATAAGTAAAGCTAAACTTATGAAGTATATGTGGGGTGACTATGTATACAATGCAAAGACTAAGACTGTCTCTACATGGACCTTAGCTAGTTCATCTCCTCCCATCTTTGTTAAGATGGTGTTATCTACACTGTGGAAAGTATATAAGAGTGTTTATCAACGGAATGAAGAAACATTGAAGACAATTCTCAACACTATTCAAATCACACTCACTCCTCGAGAACTTAAAACTAATGACGATGGAACTCTCGTGAAGCTCATTATGTCGCGATGGCTGCCATTGTATAAGGCAATATTAAGTAAGATCATACTCTTTTGATAACCTGTAGAGACTGTAGTGAAGATTCTTCCATCTCCTTCTTTAGCTCAAATTGCACGATATGATTGGATATGGGATCCGCTTGTACGGAAGCAAGGTAGTCTTTATTGAAACGATTAAATAATAGTTCGGGATCTCGAAGATCAAGCTGATGATACAGCAAACTCTCTTCTTTCCTTTAAAAAGAGTTTTGAGACTTGTCAATGCGATGGTCCTCTTATGGTATATATTTGTAAACTGTTTTCTGTTCGAGGATGTGATATTGTTGGAATGCCTGTTTGTATGTTCATTGATATTTCACATATTAGACAGATCAAAATAAGGATTATGAGATTGCGTTGTGTCGATCTTTCAGTGGTCGAATCACAAAGGATACGCCTCTTTATATCATCCCTTATCATAATGAGTTGAGATTGAAGGATCTTCTTAATCATAGTGATTCATCAGTCATACCTACTGCTATCACAACACCAATTCAACTGTATTTTTATTTCCTCTTCATTATACATAGATTCCTTCTCATGGGAAGAGAAATTATTGCTGTTGATGAAGTACCAGCTGGAAACATATTCGGTGTGTATGGATTGGAAGGATCAATCATGAAAATGGGAACACTTTCAAATAATCCAGATTGTCCTTGTCTATCATCTCTTCGTCTTGCAGTAGGTAATCAATTCTTATTCTTATTCTCAGAGTGATCCAATTGTCCAAATTGCTGTGGAAACAGAGAAACCTAACGATATTCCACTCTTGTTAGAACAGTTACGTATTCTTGATAACAATGACAGTAGTATACGAGTGTTTCAAATGGTATGTGAACTCAATTGAATGTGATTCCTAGAAGACAGGTGAGCACATCATTAGTGCTGTTGGAGAACTTCAATTAGATGTGATTATCCATGATCTCAAAAAACGATTGGCTGGTGTAAGTTTGGTTGTATCACCTCCTATTATCAATATTCGAGAGAGTTGTGATCTATTACCTGCTTTGGAAGAAGGAAAAGAGCGGCGTATTCCTCCTAGTGTTACTAACACTAATAAGATCTATGCTAAGGTTTGAGAACACGCAGGAAATGATTTCTAGATGCGAGTATTGCCCATTCCAGCTGAACTAGCCTCATTGTTGTACAAGGCTTCGAAGAATCAAACCCAATTGGTTAATTCCATTATGACAATGACTCCTCCTTCAGGGTAATCACGAGTGAAGGGTATGATGGATAGAGAGATTATTCTCTTCTTACAGAGTCTACAAGAACAGTTTGAGGCATCACCTCTTCTGAAACCCTTCTTCCCGTTTATTGCTCTATTTGGTTACAAGTCAATCGATACCAACATTCTGGTAGTGGATCCAAAGATTGGAGACAGTAGCGCATTTGTGTTTGGTCGTCAACTTCGTTCTTATTACGAGCAGTTCATCTGGAAGACATCTTCTGTATCGAAGGAGAATGAGGTGAAGGATACATTACAAGGGAACGAAGTGAGTCAGTATATTCTGCAACAGCTCCATACGCCAATTGCAAATGGTTTCAAACTTGCTTGTGAAAGCGGTTGTATTTCTTCTCCTGACTGATCTCTAGGTCCTCTGTGTGGAGAAGTTCTGTGGGGCAATCTGTTCGTTCTGGAAGATTTGTTCTTTTTGCCAGAAGTTGCAAGTACTGATGATGGTATGACGATACCTGAACAAGAACGGATTCTGGGTGAAATCAATGAACTGGAACACGTTTCTTTTACAATTGAGGAAGTACAAGAGCGTCTTCGTTCGATTCAATCAGGTAGTGTGATTACCCTTACTAAGCAGTTGTGTCATCAAGCCTATGAACAGGCTTCAGCTCGTATTGCTGAGCCCATGTATCGATGTGTCCTTCAATGTAGCAGTGATCAACTGGGAAAGTTGTACACTGTCATCAATCAACGAAGAGGTATTGTGCAGAATGAAGATATTTGGGAGGGAACGGATATCTTCACAATCACTTGTTCACTTCCGGTTACTGAAAGTTTGGGTCTTGCAAATGATTTGAGACAGCAGACATCTGGAGCTGTCAATCAACCTCAACTACAATTCTCTCATTGGCAGATCCTAGACGAAGATCCGTTTGCTATTCCAGTAACAGAAGAAGAGAAGGAGGAATGGGGAGAAGCGTTTGGTACTCGTAATCGTGCAAAACAAATTATCGACAGTATTCGTAAGCGAAAGGGAATGCAGACCGATGAGAAGATTGTAGAGAACGCTGAGAAGCAACGAACCTTAAAAAGTAAATGAGGAAATTCAGTTGTGTTTCCTTGATTGTTATAACAAACAAGCAACTTCAAGTCACTACAGAAAATGAGACTGGATAAGAGCTAACCGATTCAGCCACCACGTAATCAGGTAGTGAGTATAATACTCTTGATTACTCTTGCATCCGCTATCCCACAGAGCCATAAACGACTCAATGGTGTTATAAGAATGCAAAAACACTTCACACAGCTTACCTCACTCTTTCACAGCTCAACTTGCCAATTTGTCAAGAAAACAATGACTCTTTTTCATCAACAACAATCACCGCGGGGAAGTGATAATCATCATGAACATGACAAATCCTCAACCAATATGCCTCTCACAACATATCATATCGTATAGAATGAGACTAAGTCATTTCAATGGGCAGATCAAAACACCATTCTTTTTCTTATTTGTCTTATCAATGATTCTTACTCCAAATCCTATTATCTTTCGATTTCTGAGTAGTTCATATCCAGTCATAGAATCCAAGTCACTCCATCTAACCTCTCCTATCCTCTTTTCGTCTCCTCTAGTTTATAGAAATCTCAGTAGAATTGAAATCAAAAAAGAGTCAAATCCCTCGAAAGAATTCCACGTTTCCCTATTTAGTCCACGCAGTTGTTGGCATAGCCTTTTCGTCTTGGTAGCTTTCCACATCGATATGGATGCTCTAAAACCTGGAATTCTCCAAAACATTGCCAAATTCCTCACTTTGCGTTGGTTTGAAAAAGTCAGGTTTTGAGACCTAGGGGAATTGTTCGCCTCCTTTGAGCCTGTTAGTCGGAGTACTAAAGAAGTCGTGAATGAAGTAGAGAATGGTTTTCGTTTGTTCTTGTAGTTGTGTCGACAGATGAAAACACTGAATCTTTGTGGATACCACACCATGTCAGACTCAGAATTCATTTCGTTGATGAGGTTAGGTTGGCTTTGATGAATGAGAGGTAGAAGGTGTTGTGATGTGACATTTCTGTCTCTTGACTACTCTGCCAATATGACTACATGCAATCAAGAGTAAGATTCGAGTGAGGGCTTTAGGAATTAGTCTCTGGGAAGTGAATATCTATTGTCCAAAGCTCCAAATCATTGTAATTCATGGAAGGTATAAATTGGGGGTGGAAATGAAGTGTAGTCCGATCTATGCGAATGAATTTGGAAATGAGGTAGTTGCTCGGTTAGCAGGTATTGATGGGTCAATCCCATCTATTTACCAAGACCGACCGTTGAGTAGAAGTTTGAGGAAGTCTTGAGCATAGTCAATGTGTATCACATCTTTTGTTCAGCTCGTATTGTTCATCTCGTGAGTGTATTCAACTTGCGTGAAACTCCAGTCACAGTACGAGTGTGGTCACTCCTGAAGTATGTGTTATGTAGGAATAGAAGAAAAGAATGATAAATAGCTACAGAGAATATTGAAATGATTCTCCGTAACCTGAGTCTCGATCATCTGGTGATCTGCTCCTTCTTTGCAGTCTGTCGTGTCTATAATATTAATATATCATTTCACAACATTCTAGATGTGTACACAGCCTATCTTGTACCGTTTCAGACAATCAATAGTATTGTTGATTGGGGTGATGTAAATCGATTGTGGTTTGAGGTGGATGTGAAATCCGTGTCGGATTATGCATCCTTTTCTCCTTCCTCTCAAACCAAGGCTTCTTATGTACATGGAACAATGGTAGATCTCTACAATACATCCTTTGTCCCTTTTGTGTATCCTGTTATCCAGTATTATCATGCATCGCTTCAAACAGGAGACTCACGCAATATGAATTCGAGACCCGGAGTTATCTCAGGAGGGGTGAATTAATCCTTTTTGTACCATTTGCATGCCCTAAATTGTTTGTTGTCAGAACATGGATTTCGCAAATGAGTTTCCAGTCTCCCATTACCGATCAGGAGATTTCATGACTAACAACAAACTCAAGATTCACAAAGAAGCGGATTTGAAGAATCTAGCCAATATCCAGTCCTCTGGAAGAGTATTGTTCTGAAATCATTGAATCTAATGAACTAGAATGTTATTGAACAGAATGTAGTGATCCACTCTGATCTTGGCGTTGTCCTCATCGGTCAGGATACAATTATTCAAAATGGAAGTCAAATCACACCTTGTACACAAATAATCAATGAAAAGGGAACAATCCAATTGTAAGTCTTATTTGGTTTCCTAATAGGAAGAAGAGAACGACCATTCATTTCTATAGGACGTGGAGTAATCATTCAAGAGGATTGTCAGATTCAAGCACTTCGAATCGGTGATCAAGTTGGAATAGGAAAAGGATGTGTCTTAGTATCTAATGAATTCTCACTATGAAGTGTAGAATGAGGGATGTGTAATCAAGGATAATTGTGTCATTGATCCTCATACTGTGATTCCTGCCTATTCAGTTATTGGTCCATTCAGTCATATTGGTGGAAATCCATGTTGGTTGCACGTCTTATCGTTCAACTGTAGGTCAGTTGTTAGAAGAGCTTCCTCCTTCCTTCTTTCCGATGATGAGGAACTACACCTCTCAAATCTTCGATAAATATGTGTCTTTTCCTTCTTTCATTGTTTGGAACTCATAAACAGAGAATTGATAGAAATGATTAAAACGATATAAAAGAAGCTTTCCTGACTTTGTACCCAATACTAAATACTCTACAAATCACTCTTCCTATCATTCAATACGATTATCACCACTAATTGATAGAGTACGAACATAATTCAATCCCTCTTGTGGATCTGGCCAATTCGAATATACTGTTAGACTAGGTAGATGAATAATACGAAGTTGATCTTTCTTCTCTCTACTCGCATATACAACGAGTGTATTATCATTATTCACTGCCACAGAACAAATCGAAGTCACCAGATTCTTAAAACACTTCAAAGGATGAATCACACGATACACATCTTCCATCTCCGTTGTATTCAAACATGTTGGTGTGTTGTACACTGATAGAATCCCTGTCTGATCTCTATCTTTCATTTATTCCTTCTTCCTCTACCCAATCGCCATGTAATTCCCGTTGACATGAAGACAACAAGCTCCAAAGAGATCTTTATCCCAATAGTTTGCTACTACTGTATTATGCTGTAAGTCATATTCCACAATATGACTGTCTTCTATTCATCATTCTCCTACTCCAGTTCCAACCACTAATGAAATAACAAGTATCATTATCATAGAAACAACCATCACGAATCGAAGATGCCAATTGACGAGGCTTCTCAGTACGACGTACTGACAGATCCACACAGAAGATAGAGCCTTGATTCCCTAACAACAGAGCTCGACGACCATCAGGTGACACTCGAATCCGTGACTCTTTGATCTCTTGATATCCTATCAATCAACCATCTCTCGAACTCTGACCAGGCATATTGAAGATCTGAGAGGATACATCCCGTTCCAAATCATAATACAGAAGGAACTCTCGATTCATTGGAGTCAATAGCAATCTACTCTTCATTCTTACTTCCATTCATACGTGTTCTTACTCGTCCAACAGACTTCCTTCACTAGGAAGTTTGACAGATGAAGAACCTTACGACATGAACAGATTCCATTGTCAATATCATAGATGTGAATGTAATTCTGACGATTCAAAGCCAGGAAACAAGAAGCCGAACGATGAAATGAAACCAATCGAATTGTCTTCTATTCATCAATATCTAACACAATCTCCACCTTTGTATTCCCTTCCGAATTCTCACCATTATCAGCAGTCATACAAAACGAACTGATACGTTGGATACTGATATGATTAGGACCAATCACTCTACTCTTTCCAAGAAAACGTTTTGTTGTTCGAAGTAACTCAGAAACCTCATCTTCCATACCTTCTTCTTTCAATGCAAACATATCATCAACCTCTTTATTTGTCAACAATCTACATATTAGAATATACAAAACACACTTTACTGAGTCCGAAGTCGTTTACTCAACTCTCCTCCCGTAATTTCGCTCTCTGTTTCTTCTTTACGGAATTTGCGATTGCGAGCAACTCGTTTCAACTCCACTCGAACTTCCTCATCGTCTGAATCATGCCACAATGCAGGAAGTTCCTTTTCATCCTCATCCACAGTTCGATTCACTTCCATAGTGTCAGCTTCCTTCACATCTCCAAACAATAGGTCTGTAAACGCCTCTTCCTCCTTAACCAAATCGTCTCTTCTCTTCTCCTCACTCTTACTCATGAATGATGTCTTGCTGAAGAGAATGAAACAATTGGGATTCTTCGTCTCTTGGGGTGCCTTTTTCTGGGCTGTCCCATTGGGAGCCGAATGCCAGTTTCTTCTTTCTACTTGACAACCTGTATCCATGTATGATCTTATTTTTAATACTTCTAGAAATGCAACCCGTGACAGTATTCAAAGTAGCAAAGACAATAACATGTCATTGTTGGAACAAGGATAGAACTCGTTTTGAATTGATAGAACTCGTTAATCTTGTAGAAATTGCATTGGCTACAAGGAATTCAAATGATATTCTTGTGTATGAGACAGGAAAGTCGTCCAAGTTTGAAGACTGGAAATTGATTCACACTCTAATCGGTGTAAGAATTGACAAGAATTGATTTAGTATAGCATGATCTTCCTGTGACTGCTTTGGACTGGGATCCGAACTATAATCGCATTCTTTCTTGTTCAGAAGATTGCAATGCTTATGTATGGAATTATGAAAATAACAAATGGATTCCAACCCTTGTAGTTTTGAAGATCAAGCGAGCTGCTTTGTGTTGTAAATGGTCACCTAATGGAAAGGCCTTCGCTGTTGGATCAAGTGAAAAGAAGCGTATTCAATGAAGATCAATTATTCTGTAGTTCGTATTTGTACCTTCAATGCAGATCAGAATCTGTGGGTTCATCCCAGTGGTCTCCATGTGAAACAGGAACGTGAAGAAGAACCTGAAGCAGCAGATGGAACTCCTACAGTATCGAATAAAACGCGTGGAAGTATCTTCTGTGTCTGTTGGGATCGAACAGGTCAGTTACTATGCAGAGGATCGTTAGATGGTTCAATGAATATCGTAAGTACATACTATGATCCTTCAGAACCGTAAGAGTAGATGAAAGAATTGATGAAAAGAATCCGAGATTGTCCATTCGATATTTCTACAAAGGAACTGTTCGGATTTGTATTTGGAGATAAGTGTGGAATTGTGGAAGATATTGCTGTGAATCCAAAGAATGATATCATTGCATATACAGGTTAGAAAGAAGAAAGAATGAGATATAGATCGAAATAGTGATACTCATTTCCTTGAATTCAAAGGTCATATAATGACCAAGCAGGTGAGAATGATCAAAGAGGGTAAACAATAGACTGTTCATTGTCCTACTCTTCCTTTCACAAGTCTCTTGTTCATCACAGATAGAATTGTGGCTGCTGGAGGATTTGATAATAATCTTCATATTCTAGCTAAGAAATCGGATGTTTGGTAGAGATAGAGAATGAATATGATTGTAGGGAGTATGTGGGAATTGCAGACACTTCCTCTCCTTCTTCCTCCTCTTCTGTTTCGACTTCCTTTCAAGAGAGAATTCGAGTATTCTTGAGAGAGAGATGTGAGAATAGATGCTTCAATCGAATGCAAATGTGTCAAGTGTGCGAACAGTGAATTCCCGAACAGCTACGGGTTCTACAATGAATGGATGTCATAAGAATATAATTGTGGAGTTACAGATGAAAACATGGGATGGATCTATGTGTACAGAGATATCCTCTTGTGGTAGAATTGAAGGAAGGAATTGAACTCTAGGATTGGATGGTCGCTTGGTAATTTGGAATATAAAGATGATTCTCACCAAAATGAGTCTATTGTAGTTGGATTTGGATTTGTTCAACACATACTCAATCAAATCAAAAAGTCTTCTCCTTCTTTCTTCCAGTTCTTACTCACATGTTGTGTTTTCTTTCCATTTACTACTCGTACTTCACTCAACTTGATTCCTTGTTGAAGTTTCTTTGAAATACTCTATCTCTCATCTTCATCTCTTAATCCCACTTCATATAATAAACCTGCTTTCCCATTCAATGTATCATTGTGATACTTGTGATCACCAATCTCCAATTGTGTCTTATGTGATTTGCTTGGTTTCATATCCTTCGTTGTACTTGGAGCCACATAATATCCACTTGTATTCTGCATCTTTGGTTCTTCAACAGGTTCTTCCATCTGTTTCTTTGTTTCCATCACTAAGTATCATCCTGTTCTTTCAATACCACCTCTCTTCTCATCCATCACTACTCTTCGTCCAGCAAAATCGAATGAAATTGCAATCGGTTGCTATTTCTAATGTCTTCAACACTTATCTACCTTCGATCGTTCCACATACACTGGCTTGTAGGCATCTCCTGATACCTTCCTTCCACTCCATTTATCATTCAAATCGAAATAGTCCTGTTGATCATCATAACTACAGTTCAAGTCAGTAATCTCCTCTTACACTTGAGATCGAGCAGAATTCTCACGATCGTACTGAAGGAGACGATTCTATTCGTCAACTATGACATTCTACTCTCACTTTGCTTTCAATAGCTTTCCGAAGATTCTCATCATCTTCAGCCCGATGGGTTTGACGATATCGACGACTGAAAGCTCCACAGAATGTACACACTTCCAACTGCTCCTCTGTACAGATGATATTCCCACATTCCACACAATTGAACAATACAGGATGAATTGTACCTAGACAATGACACTTTGGCTTTGCTACAGTTAATTCCAAGTTGAATTCTTACGAATCACACTAGATTGAAGAGGTCGTGTATGTCCTCCAATACCAGAATCTTTCTTTGACTTTGAACTCTTGTATTCATCCACCTCCTTCACTTCTGCTGGAGAGTCATCAGATGAAGTAGGAAGAGAACTCACATCATTCTTCTTTGATGGCTCTTGAATCGATTCTACTCCTTTTGGTACACTTTCCAATTGAGAATACTTATTCACTACAGCCACCTCTTTCGGTTTGATTGCTGTTAGTTTCTTTTCTTCTTCTTGGTACTACAAAATTAGAAATACTCAATCTGTTCCCACTTGTCCTCGCGATTTCAGGATTTCAATAGCTATATTGTTTGCAACAGTTTCATTTCCAATAATATCTTTGAGAGTCGATTTAATATCATTTACATCTTGAAACGAAAGAATGTAACTCAATGTTAGTCAAGTCTCCAAGTGCTCACTTTGTCATATCTTCCACGTTTTCCGGACCTACAATGTCCGACAATTCCAACATCAATATCTGACGAAGTGCCATTGAAGAGGAGAAACAAACAATGAAACTAAATCACAACATCACACAAGTCCCACACTCCCTCCATATGATGATAGCAGAGAGGAAGTGTTGCTTCTGTTAGAACCAATTCGCGTGTGTTTGGGAGCTGTTGGAGTTTCTTCTCAAACTCTTCACAAATCATAGGAGATGCACAATTCACTTCAATTCCTCGTATCAGAGTCTTCGATACGACACCAATTATCTCCTATTCCTTACTTCATCTCTCCATTCTTACTGTGAGTGCATGAAGACAACGATGAATCTGAACATGGGCTAATGCGCTCTTCTCACTCTTTACCAACTTCTCTAGATTCATTGACATCTCTCGGAACACAGGAACTAGTAACACTTCAATGGCATTATCTCCCATGCATCGAATACCTACATCTCACTCAACCCATCTTCACTACATTGAATAGCTCCATATACCGAAGGTAACGTCGATTTAGGATTATGCAAGACCTTGTTCAATGTTACATAGATTTGTTTCTGCATTTTCGGGTATTGTGAACTGTATCTAGGCTTAACAAACCACTCTACACCTACTTGAAGTTGATATCAGCAATAATGATAGAAGAGAGATCCCGTAAACTCCAGTGATCCTCTGCAGACGATATACTCAATGTTTTGCTTACACAACACGACAAGATACATGGTAACAGAAGATGCAACTAGAGATTAGAGAGAAGAACAAAAGGGACATAGAGAACTGTATTAAGATGGATATTGAGAATAAGACTATGAGTCACATGCATGATGTAGTCTAAATAGGATAGCATACATTCTGGTTTTGTCCTCAAAATCGATTGAACCTATTATGAACACAAATAACTACTTCTACTTCACTTTGAATCCAATGAACCAGATATGGAAGAATCTGTTTCAATCCTTCATCCACATGGATCTGGTGATACATTTCTGCCTTGGCTGTACTGTTCGTACTGAACATACGAGTCTTGATATTGTTCAGATACAACTCACATTCAAACGATAAAGAATGAATTGAGGAATTGCGGAGGGAAATATCCAACTCATTACTCTCCTCTTGAACCTCATCTTCTCCATGAACTAGATATCACTCTTTTCTCTCAAAAACACATTTAGGAATGTTTGCAATCTGTTTTCCGTTGATTACTAACCAAGAGACATTATAGGTGGTTTCTAGAGGAATCTCAGGAACTTCATTGTTTAGAATATCCTGAACCGAAACAATTGAGTCTTCCATTTGAATAACATTGCTATTTGGCTTCACCATTTTGAACTTGGTTGATATCTCATTTGAATGACCAATAATCCTCTTATTATTACATTCAACCTTCATCTCAAACATCGAAACATAGAATTCGAAGAGCTGTTTGAAGATCACTGATTGTTAGTTTTTCTTTCCTACTATGTTTCATAATCTTCTTAGCCTCCTATCACTAAGTCAATTTCAATAAATTCTACTTGAATGAGCACTCGAGCTTTCATGTCGATAGTTCGTTCAATATATGATGCTGTATCTCTGTCTATATGATAGCTCGAATAGATTGGTAAATCCATGATCTCAGCAATAAGAATGTGAATACTTCAGAAACAAACAAACTCTTAATATGATCTACCCCACAGAGCAAAAGCCGTTGCTTTCTGTCCACAACAGAAACATTTGCAGTCTTCAGGAAGTTCCTCTTGATTGAAAGGCAAACACAGAGTTTTGGCTGAACCACTCAATGCAGGAGCTTCTCCAGCCGTTGTCTTCTTCTCCGTAGCATCGGGAGCAGTTCTCTTCTTCACCTCCTCCTCACAGGCAATCCGCTCACACCAAGGAGCCAGCACCATATTTCCATCCAGAGTCTTCACAAACTCCTCCCAGGTATTCACATAACGAATATGCGAATCACGCTCCTTTCTTGCCTTTTCCAACAATGATGCCTGGATTGTCTCCAACATTTCCTTCGCTCGCTCTCTAATCTCAGTCCATTTCACAGCCACCTTGCCTGTTGGAGTACAGTCATCTCGACGAGCAAATACCACTTGCTCCTGTTCCAGATCCTTCGGACCCAATTCAATACGCAGTGGAACACCCTTCTGCTCCCAATAATTGAACTTCCATCCAGGATTGTAGTGCTCTCGACTATCCAGTTCCACACGGACACCAGCAGCCAACAGTGTGTCTCGCAATTCAGCAGACTAATCATCACCATCTCTTCCTTCTCATACCTTATCACGCAGACGCTGTACATCCTCAGGGGAAGTCTTGGAGTGATAGATGTAGATAATCACAGCTTGAGTAGGAGCCACACGGGGAGGTAACACCAGACCTTTATCATCTCCGTGTACCATGATCATCACACCAATCGAACGAGTCGTAAAACCCCAACTATTCTGCCACACCAATTTCCGTTCTAATAATCACATCTTTCTCTCATCATCACCTCCACTGTCTGTCTCATACGAGATATTGAACATGCGAGAGAAATTCTGACCCAAAGAATGAGATGTAGCAGCCTGGATTGCACGACCATTTGTAGGAATGAAAGCTTCAATTGTTGTAGTGTAATAACCACCAGCAAACTTCTCCTTCTCTGATTTGCGACCTTTGATCACAGGAACAGCCAGAAGCTCTTCATATGTTCGAGCATAATAATCAAGGATCTCCACAACCTCCTTCTCAGCCTCCTCCTTTGTGGCATATGCACTGTGACCTTCTTGCCAGAGGAACTCACGAGTGCGGATAAACGGAGTTGGGTGCTTGAACTCCCAACGAACAATATTCGTCCATTGATTCAGACGAAGAGGAAGATCACGATGACCACGAATCCACCGAGCATAGGCTTTGAATCAGTCAGTCATCTCAAATCGTACCAGGATACATGATTGTTTCCGAAGTTGGACGAATAGCCACTGGTTCTTGTAATTCCGAACTGCCACTTCGTGTAACCCAGGCCACTTCAGGAGCAAATCCTTCTACATGTTCCTTTTCCTTCTCCAAGGCTCCTCGGGATACAAACATGGGAAAATAGGCATTCTACCTCTAACTACATCAAATATATCATACCTTTACTCCACTTGCCTTAATCTTCTCATCCAAAAACTCTTGGATTTGTTCCCAAATGCTGTAAGCCCTAATACTTACTCAAACCACACAAAGCATACAAAGGTCTTAAGATATAGCAACCAGAAACATCATAATAATCGATCAACTCCGAAGCCACAATCACTTGCGAATACCACTCAGAGAAGTTTTCATTCTATTTCAATTACACCATTCATTTCACAATCATACCTTCTTATAGGAAATACTCAAGCCAGTTTCCTTTTTCCTCTGATCTACAATATCATTCATTCTTCATCTTTCTTCACTCTTTCTATTCTATTAGTTCTCTCAATTCAAATCACGTACGAAGACATATTTTAAATGCAAATCCCGCTTGAATGGACAAAAAACTATTCATTGGGATCCTGAAATCGATCTGATTTTGTTCATTAGTTCAAGTCTCATTCTCTCCTTATCTACACATTATGGGATTGTTTTATATTTTGTTTGGAGTTCTTCTAGTGTATTTTGTTTCATTGCGCTCGTATCAGAAACATTCATTATCTCGAGGAGGAGCCTTCACATCTTTTCTTGTTGGTTCAATTCATATTGTTGCTGGATGGAGATATGCCTTTCTATTGATTTTCTTCTTTGTTACAAGGTGAGGAAGATTAGTAAGTAGTGATGTTGTAGTTCGAAGTTGACCAAAATGTGGAGTAATGTGAAGAAACAAAAGGAAGATGATTTCAAGTATGGAGGAGAACGTTCTAGTCTTCAAGTGCTTTCAAATAGCTTTATTCCGACTTTAATTTGTTTATATGTGAGTGTTGCAAAGAATGGTATTAGTCGCCAGTTGTATGATCAAGTTCAAATGGAGGAAGGTAAGTTTTGTTCAAGAATATAATGTAGATTTCGTTCTGCTTCCAATTGTTCTTGCTTATTACTGTGAATGTTGTGCTGACACCTGGGGAAGTGAAGTTGGTATTCTCTCTTCCACTCCTTTTCTTCTCTTTCTCCCATGGATACCAGTTCCAGCAGGGACTAATGGAGGTGTCAGTAGTCTGGGATTAGGTATTGCATGTCTTGCTGGTCTTGTATTAACACTTTTGTATGTTCTGATCCAACCTTCTTCTTCTGTTGTCTAATCATCTTCCTTTAATGTCTAGCTTTCCTTTCTAGCAATCTTCCTTGTGTGTCTGTTTGCTTCGGTTTTTGGGACCTTTCTTGATTCCTTCCTTGGAAGTATATTGGAGGAGAGTTGGTGGTGTGCATCGAAAAAGCGTGTAATCAAGTTTGAGGAACATGCTTGTGAGGATTGTAAGCAGGCGAGAAAGGAGAATAGGAATGTTTTGGGTCATTTACCTACAAGGTGTGGTCATATTTGTGGTCACCAGGTGTTGAGTGGAAATGGAATCAATATTCTGAGTTCCTCCATCACTTCCATCCTTGTGGGATTGGGGTTAATTCATGTGTATCTTAAGTGGATATGTTTGTTAGTGTTACTTATTCTTCAGAACACGATAGTAGAATGAATTGAAAGAAGAGTGATTGGTGAGTCAAAAGAAACAGAACTCAGAGATTAGAAAAGGATAAAAGATGTCGAAGTGTAGGTCTTCTATTCTTGAACATTCACTTCCATTCTTACCCATGAGGACAAGACCAAGGACGATCAAGTTCAGCCAAAGCTCTAACAATCTACAATCAATCCATTCCTAATATCATACACTTGTCATCTTTGTGTAGTTGAGTGTATCTCCCACCATTACTGACATACGACAGGCACGACTAGCAAGGAGTTTTGCAAGTTTCGGAGGTCGAACCATGATTCCTCCTGATTCCATTACCAATCCAAGCAAATCTAGGAAGTCTGAATCTTACTTCAACCTTTCAAACTCACCTGTCACTGTGAATGTGTATTGTTTTGAAGCAGGGAGTGAAGTCAATGTAATTCGTGAACCCAATTCTCGAGACTCATCAATTGACACATTGAATCCATTAGATCGAAACACCTCTGGACTATGAATAACCACATATTCCTGATCTGGAGATAGTTCTAATGTAATGGGTCTGAATATGAATAAGAGAGAGATACTACTGAATGAGTTTCTGGGACTGAATCACCACATTCTTCATTAGTGACTCATAGTTCACCTTCTCATCACAAGCATGTTGATCCAGAATATACAAATCCTCTCCCAATCGACAGAGAATGAAACTACTGTTGAACTGACCTATTATCTCCATCTCATTGAAACTTTGCTTCATCTCATCCCCTTCTATCATTCTTACCTTTTGGAGAACACGAGTCAACTCTTCTTCAGAGACAGTCTGTGAAGCTTCAATCTCTGATTTCTGGATCGAAGAAGGATGAGAAGAGAATGAATCTGGATTCAATAAGAGAATGGAAGGAGAGAATTGTAGAAGAGAAGTCCATTGAGAGAGAACAGAGGATTGAGAGATATCAGAGTTCTGTGAATAGTGTGAGGGAGTTACAAGAGATGAAGACTGTGGTTTGGATCGTTTCTCAGAAGGAGGATTAGTTGAAGCAGACTGTTGAAGATCACGTCGTTTCTTTGACTTCTTACAACGATCGACAATCTGTGGGATTTGATCAGAAGATGGTTTTGAATGAATGTGGTGATTTGGTTGTTTGTTGATGAGAGGAGGATCTGAGGATGATTGATCAGAGATGGACTTCTTGATTGAGTGAATAGGAGTTACAGGAATGGATATGGAAGGACTAGGAATATCTGACATCATTGAAGATGAAGAGATAGAAGTGATGGGTACAGGAGGTACAGAAGAAGAGACAGGAGGTATAGAAGAAGAGACAGGAGGTATAGAAGAAGAGACAGGAGGTATAGAAGAAGAGACA
>ENA-ORSL01001954-ORSL01001954.1-human-gut-metagenome-genome-assembly--contig:-NODE-1954-length-15942-cov-4.872915_pt1 | contig 15942 bp, 16 predicted proteins | sample MGYA00242190_ERZ509157 | MGnify/ENA primary metagenome ERZ509157 (study PRJEB26280, sample SAMEA2338664) | human gut metagenome | biome: human gut; feature: human-associated habitat; material: faeces...
TAGGATCAGTTATTAATAAATCTGCTTTAATATTATATTTATAATTAAAATTAAGATTATTATCAGTTTTCATGTCGAATTTATAGTTAATATTAATTCTATCAATTAAACTTGCTACATACTGCATATCTTTACCTAAGTATTTATCTGAATAGAATGAATTATCTTTCAAATATACTTTATAATCAATATCTCCAGTTTCATTATAATTTACCACAGATTCCTTATCACTATACATTGAACCTTTTAACACAAATAATGTCAATACAAGCATAACTAAGGTTGGTATCATCATATATATAAACCATTTTCTCATCGTAAATGGTTTTACTTCTTTAATGCTATCCTTAATCTGTGAATCATTTTCATTTTGCACATTGTTCATCTTATCACACCTTTTCATTTAACCATACTGTTGGAACTCCAAGATATGGAATTTTTAAAGTAGCTCTTCCAATTACTAACGCCTCATCAATAGTCCAACTATCTTCTTCATTATTGTTATCACCTTTAGTATTGAAATATACTGCCCCATTATATTCTTTAACCCTTACGATACGGTGAATTATAACCATATCATTATGTTTATATACAAGTACCTCCCCTTCTTTTAACTTCTTTATTTCACTTTCATTAAGTTTTTCTACTATTACTACATCACCTTTATTAATTCTAGGTTCCATTGATTCAGAACCAATCGCAAGAGCATAAAACTTAAATATACCACTAGTTAAAGAAATCATTAGAAGTATTATAATTGCAAGCCCAATAGAAAGTACTTTCTCAATTTTATTATTATTCCTGATACTCTCATTAGTTTTTTTCTTTTTGAATTCCTTATAAAGTTTATACATAATAAGCGCAGGAAATAATAAATTAAGTACAGTTTGAACATACATATCTATATCTGGCACAATTGGTAATATAAATGTTGGTATTTCCATGAACAATCTATAAGTAATTGTTGGTTTATAACCAAATTTAAGTGCCATATATGTAAGAAGTATATTCTTTGATAGCAATGGAAGTGTACTTGTATAAAATATTTTGATTAATCCTGCTGTTGTATGTAAATCATATAAGTAACTTACTAATATACTATCTACAGCAACAAATAATAAGCAAGTTAATATTATCAAAAACTTATTGCTTCTACTTTTTTGAACTAATTCATATCTTAAAAATTCACCAACAACTATAATTATTATTATAGGAGTAATATTTTTAATAATACCAATTAATTTCAAATTGTAACCACTTCTTAAAAATCCAAGCCATATACCAGAGATATAAATGATTATATAATACAATATACAATATATTATTATTGTCATTAAGACATCTTTAGTAAATAATTGTCTATTTTTTTCATAACCAAGAAGTCCAATTGATATAAGAAATGTACTTCCGAGAAGTATAGATAGACCAAGATAGCCTATTTTATTTGTTACAAAAATATCTAAAAGAATTATGATTAAAGTAACTATTTCAATAATAGCAACTTTTTTTTCGCTAGATTTCATCACACCACCTCTTCTAAATATTTTTCTAATAAATATAATGATTAGGCATATCCTACTCATTTCGCAAAATAAGATATACCTAAATCATTTAATTTCCATAATGCTTTAATTAGTTAGCTTGACTAAATGTTAAAGTTGTTTGTGGAATTAAAATGCTTACTTGAGCTTTTGGAAGGTCAGCAGCATTAGTAAGATCTTCATATTCAATAGTATATAAATAATCTTGAGTTGCTCCAGCAGCTAAAGTATCTGTTTCAGGAGTTACAGGACTTTCGTCAGCTTTAGTGAAACTGAATTTTAAATGTTTTTTAACATTAGCAGCATCAGTCTCAGCAGTTTCTCCAGTTCCAGTTACAGTAATTGTCTCTAATGTTGGAATACTAGCAGCAGTTAACTTAGCATCATAAGTACCTGCATTTTTAACAGTAATTTTATATTGTAATTTTTGTCCAGGAGCAGTAAATGCTGCAGTAATTGTACTAATAGCAGCATTAGTTGTATTTTCACCAGAAGTACCATTTGTAATAGTTGGTGTACTACTATCTACTCCTTCAGTTGATAATCCAGTCTTTTCAATTTTCTCAAAACGTACATCCCATGTTTTACCAACAGTATTAACTGTAGCAGTACCATTGATTTGTAATGTTGTGCTGAATGCTGCGAAACCTACACCAATTGCTACAACTGAAATTACTAAAGCAGCAATTACTAAAGTCTTCATTTCTCTTTCCTTATTCATATTTCCAATCTCCTTTTCTATATTATTTTTGTCCATAGTATAGAGTTATTGAAAGATTATCTACATCAACAGAATTAACTGGCCATGTATCACCTTCATACCACATACTAAGTTTTAGGGCTTGAAGTGAGTTACTCTTCAAAACATCTCCAACTTTAATATCAGTTCCATCCATATAGGCCAATTTATACTTGAAATGAGCACACACGAGATTCGCATCATTTTGTGCTTGTTCATCCTTTCCTGTACAAATTGGATCAGTTTGAACTAGTGAAGTGACTACGGCATCAATACCGCTATTATTAACGACATCTAATGTGTATGATGCCGTATCATCCATACTATTAAATTCAACGCGAAATGAACCGATAATAGTTGATTTATCATCAATAGTTGGATCAATAAGTCCCTTTGCCGTTCCTTCATATGTAAAGTTAGATAGGTTTGCAAAATGAACATCCCACTTGTGAGAAGTAATAGTCGCATAACCTTTAGTTTTAAGTGCTTTAAATGATGTACTAAGAGCCATCAGGGAAACACTCAAACCACATACCGCAATAAGTAAGGCTACTACTGCAGCAACTAAATCCAAATTTTTCTTTTTCATTAGTTACATTATTACCTCCTTTACATATATATTGTGGAGTTATTTAAGTTGTAATGCATGTAAAACTAGGGTTTCACAATTCTTCAACTACCCTACATATTAATGATAGCATAAACCATATAAATTGTAAATTATTTTATTAAATTTTTCACATAAAAAATCTACACTTTTGTTATTTATGTAGATTTTCTTGTTTTAATTAACTACTTTCATTTGGTCCTTCTAATCTAAAGAATATAACATAACTTAGAGCTGTTGAATTATTAACGTCAGTTGACGAATTGCCTAAGTAATAGAAATTAGTCGAATTATAAATGGAACGTGTCCAATAAGGAGCATCAGTTAAACTTCCTTTTTTTCTTTTTAATACCGAGTCAATTGTTCCAGCAACAGTTGCATTTTTATAATAATCAAGCTGTCTTGTTAAACCATAATCATCAAATAAATTTAAAGTTGACTCTTCTAAACTATCAGAAGACATATATTCAAATACCGAAGTAGTATAAAATTTATCAGTTGAAGTATAGTATTCATTTGTACTTCTATTTTTATAAGATAATTCTTTTGTACCTGTTATAACAGTAGTTAACTCACTAGGAAAAGTAGAAAGTAAATTCTCATTTAAAGTGCTCCTTAAGGATGTATTTGGCCATCCTCCTTCTATTGTATTCGTTTGATTCATACCAGTTAATCCTAATCCATCAATATCAGGAAGTTCAATTACAAATCCACACGCTGTTTGAGAAAAATTACTCTGCTTACATTCATCAGGAGTTGATTTATTTACTAATCTTAATGTTTGAGTTCCAAATTTAGATGTTGCTATCTCCTTTGTATCACCAACATTATATTTATCAGTATTTCCTGTTTTTACAGCATTGGCAATAGTTGCTCATGAATCTTTAGCAAAAGATATTGGTTCAGAAGGATTATCTGAGGTATCCTGAGTTTCTCCAGAAATTCTAAATGCTGGTGAAACACCTAAACTGTACGAAGCATTATTACCAATGTGACCACCTGTTGGATTTACAGTAAAGAAAGCACTATGATAATTAGATGCAGCAGTACGTAACCACCACCATGTATTTGTTCCTTCAAAACTCTTAATCGCTGCAGCATAATTATCTGTTGTTACACCAATATTTTTATAATAATCAAGTTGTCTAGTATCATTCCATGCAGAATCAGTACTAATAGTGTTTGCTGAACCATTTTTCCATATTTCTTTAGTTGATAAGAAATAAATTTTATCATTTGAAACAAAATTATTTTCATCTTTAGAACCATGCCCAGATACAGAGTATGTCTCACCTATTGCTTTTCTCAAACTAGTTGGTAATAAATTAATAAAACTATCTGCATTAGTTTCATCATTTAAAAATGAATACATTTGACTTGCTGGCCATCCATCTAAATTCCAACCATCAGCATATGTTGTTCCTTTATATTCTCCACTAGCATTCATACTATATTTTGTAACAACATCGGTAAATTCTACTACAAATCCACATGCAGTTTGAGAGAAACCTTCTGTTTTGCATTCATCAGGAGTAGACATATTCGCTATTCTAACAGTATGTAAGCCATAATTCTTAATTGATACTATTTTCGTATCGCCTACATGATAATTACTTGTATTTCCGTTTTTAACATTTTCAGCAATTGTTTCCCAAGTATCTTCGGCAAACGAAGTAGATATTACAGGAGTATCTGGATTAGATGGTTTAACTGTTGGCGTTTTAACTTGAGAATAATTAAGTTTAATACCTAAACCAGATATAATGACATCATCTTCAGGTTCTTCAATAGTCATCCCATCAACTGGACTTTTATATCTTAAAGTAAGAATTAAATCTTTAACATCACCAGGATTTAATAAATCATTAACTTCTATATCATTAGAAAAATTTTTCGAAGAACCATTATTATCAAAATGTTCTTCTTCATTTGTATACTTCAATGTATATTCAATATTAGCACATACATTAGATGCATCTTTAGCAGCCTGCTCATCACTACCAAATCCTTCACAAGTAATAGTATCTTTTAATATTTCTGATAATTTAGCATTTATAGTACCATTATTTGCTACTTGAAAAGTATAAGAGATAGAATCCCCTGGATCTAAAAAATTAACATTATATGAACTTATCTCAGTCTTATCAACACTTATTACTGGATCAGATATCTTTTGTGCATTTCCCGTAAGTGTTGCTTCACTCAAATTTTGAAACTCTATTTTCCAAGACATTCCAGTAACTTGTGCTGTTCCATTTATTTTAAGAGTTGAAGATGCAGCAGAATAACCAATTGTCAATGCTACAACTGCTACTATTAAAAGACTAAGTAATGGTATTTTTGTATCTTTTCCTTTACGAGTTCTTATTCTCATAATACTATCTCCTATTATTTAATAAATATACCATAATCAAACATTTTTATCAATCATCTTAAGAAAAAATTTCACAATAAAAAACTCACATATTGTATATGTAAGTCATATTTATTATTCTATTCTAAATGCTGGTGAAACACCATAAGTACCGTCAGCATCAAAAACATTAGTTTTTCCATTAATATTGACTGCCGCAAAGTAAAAACTATTCAGTGATGCTGCCATATCAAGCCACCAAATTGAAGCACTACCATTATATGTTTTTATAGCTCCAGAATAGTTATCTGTCGTCACATCATTATTACCATAATAATCTAATTGTCTAGTAAAATCTTTTGCTGAATCATATTGATTAGACCAATCACTGTATAGTTCTTTTGGAGTCAATAAATAAAGTTTATCCGTAGACTTGAAATTATTTGAATCGCTTCTCCCATGACTAGTTATATTTTGTGTATATGCAACTACTTCTTTTAAATCAGATGGTAAAGCATTAATAAGACTAGAGTTATCATTCTCATCATTTATGAATGAATATAAGTTACTATTCCCCCAACCGCCAACATTTGTTGATGTAGAATTCATTGTATGTTTTGTAATAACATCAGTAAACTCAACTACCAAACCACACGCTGTTTGTGAAAAACCTTTTGTTTTACATTCATCAGGAGTAGACATATTAGAAATTCTAACTTTATGAGTACCATAAGTATTACCTAAGTTTACATCTTTCTCATCACCAACATGATAGTTATTTGTTTGCCCTGCTTTAACTGCTTTAGCAATCGTATTCCATGAATCTTTCGCAAATGAAACTGTATTTATTTGTTCTTATGAAGTTGGTGGTATTACTGGACTTGAACTTGGTGACTGATTATTTTGTGAATAAATAAGTTTTATTTTTAAACCTGCTATTGAAACATCATCTTCTGGTTCAGTAATTGTTTCAGAATCAGTAGGGCTCTTATATTTCAATGTTAAAATCATATTCTTAACATCCCCAGCATTTAATATATCATTAACTTCTACATTAGTTGTTGTACTAGTTAAAACATAATCATCGCTATAATGTGACTCTTCTTCTTGATATTTTAATGTATATTCTAGATTAGCACAAACATTATCAGCATCTTTAGTTGCTTGTACACTATTGCCATACCCTTCACAAGTAATAGTATCTCTAATTATTTCAGATAATTTCGCGTTTAAAGTACCATTATTTGCGATTTGAAAAGTATAAGAAACAGAATCCCCTGGATCTAAAAAATTAACATTATATGAACTTATTTCCGTTTTATCTTCACTTATCACTGGATCAGATATTATACTAGCATTTCCTGTAAGTGTTGCTTCGCTCAAATTCTGAAATTCTATTCTCCAAGACATTCCTTCAATAGACGCAGTTCCTTTAATACTAAGAGTTGTAGACAAAGCAGAATATCCTATAGTAAGACCTACACAAGCCACTATTAAAAGTGCTATCAAAGGTAATTTATTATCATTTTCTTTCTTAGATCTTACTTTCATAATAACTCCTATTCTTATATTAATATATCACAATTACTATTATTTATCAATTATATCTTTTAGTTTTGTTCCTCTTCTATATGCATTATTATAAAACTCAATCGGACTATATTTTTCTGTTTTCCTATATATTTTGCTATTGTTGTTATACCTACAATATTAGCTCCTACAGATGATCCTAATATTAAACCTGATAAAAAATCACTTAAATTGGTTGTATTATCTTTAGAAAAATAAATATATAAAACATAACATATATTAGCAATAACTACTAATGATAAACCTGCTTTTAATTCGTTCATAATAAGCTACTATACTAAAACTACATTACTCATATTGACCTTTTCTTGTTGCTGAAATACTAGTCACAAGTTCAGGAAGAGATGTTCCTAAAGAAACTATTGTTAAAGAAATCATTCTTTCACTAACACCAAACATCTTAGCAAGCACACTTGCACCATCAACAAAATAATTTGCACATTTAATCTAAATAACAAAGTCTACTATTAATATAAATATTTGTAATATCATAATACACCTCTTTAGACAATCAATTATACTAAATATTTATATTTAAAACAACTATCATTTTGTTATTTTTTCAAATCTATATTTTTGTTTGATATTTGGATACTTTTCATGGTCAACCTCAGATAAAAACATACTCAATTCTCTTGCATATACACCATTATTATGTTCTTTATCATTCTCATCAAAACAATAATACACAACTAAATCTTCATTAGTTTCACTATGTTTAGCAACAGTTATTACAACTGCATTAAATCCTTTAAAATGTTTCCATACTGTATATGGTTTTACTTCTCTATTCATATTTTCTTCTACCTCTACTCACACATACCATTATTCCTATTAAAATACTTTTCGATTATTTTAGTACAGTTAGAACAATTAAAGTATCCATCACTTCCAACTTCTATAAGATAATCATTATCATTAATTGAACAATTTATTTCTATTGAATCAACATTAGATACAATTGTTCTGGTATATTAATTTTAAAATTTTCTATATTAGACAAATTTAGAATTCACACTAAATCCAATGAATATAATCATATCAAGATTATAATAGCCTTTTTTTCTTAATACGTCTCTTGCTTTTTCATGTTGTCTTTTTATCTAACTCTTCATCAGAATATATATTATTAATATGTTTTACTATTGCAGGTTTTTATACATTAAATAAGTTCGCAATAGTAATTTGTATTTCCATTTTTATCATCATAAAAAATTATATTATTTTCTGTTCATATTAAGTCTTTATTCATTATCATTACATCTTTCTAATACGCAAACTGTTTCAACATGCTTCGTTCTTGGAAACATATCACAGATTGACATATCTTCAAGACTATAATTATTAAGTAATTCTATATCTCTTTTAAGTGTTTTATAATTACAAGATATATAAACTAATCTTTTAGAATTAGAGTTATTTATATATTTAACTACATCTTTAGATAGTCCACTTCTAGGTGGATCTACTATTATAGAGTCAAACTTACCATTTATCTTTTTAGCATCACTACACATAAATTCAATATTATTTATATCATTTAGTTTCTTATTTATATTAGCGTTTTTTATACTTGATTCGTTTATCTCAACACCAACAACTTTTTTAAAATTATCACTCATCCATATTCCAATTGTTCCAGTACCACAATATAAATCAAGTAAAGTATCACCTCTTAAAATATATTCTCTTGCTTTATTATAAATAGAAGTCATTCCTTCTTTATTTATTTGATAGAAACTTAATGGATAAATAGAAAATTTAAAGTTATTTATTTCATCAATTAAATATTTTTTTCCTTTAATATGTTTATCATTTAAATATAATGAGTCAACATCAATATCTAATAATAAAATATCATCCCTATCACTAATAATATTTATCATTACTTCATTATTAACAGTTCTAATCATTATTTCAAGAACACCTGTTAAATCATATTTTTTGATACTGTCAATTGTTTTATTTATTAATGGGTCTAATAAATAACATGTATTAAAAGAACATATATTATGAGTTTTAGAGTCGTAAAAACCAAGTTTATTATTCTTTACATGTAACACCACTTTATTTCTATAATTTAATGAGTTTTCAGTGCTTAAATAATTAACCTTTCTATTAAATAATCTTTCTATTTCATCTTTCTTAATTTTTCTTTCATTTTCATAACTTGTATGAAGAAAATTACATCCTCCACATTTATCATATATTGGACATAATATTTTTTTCCTTCTTGGGCTTTCAGTTATTATATTAATTATTTTTCCCTTAGCAAATCTTTTATTTACTTCAGTTATTTTAATTTCAACTATTTCTTTTTTTAACGCACCGAAAACAAAAATAACAAAATTATTTATTCTAGTAATTCCATTACCTTCCATGTCCTCATTAATAATTGTTACTTTATATATATCATTTACCTTCATAAAATACCACCTAAGTATAAGTAAATTATATCAAAAAATAAAAGAAGATACTATAAAACTAGCATCTTTATTTAAATATTTCTTATTTATTGATATCCATACTTTCAAATATAGAAGTTCCAAGTCCTAAGATGTTTCTAATATCAAAGTTATCTAATATAGTCGCTCCTATATCGGCAAATGTTTCTCTATCTTTTAATCTCTTGCCTTCTTTAAATTTCTTATTATATATTAAGATTGGTACATTTTCTCTTGTATGATCTGTTCCTCTAAATGTAGGATCATTACCATGATCTGCTGTTATGATAAGTAAATCTTTTTCAGTTAGATTCTTTAAAAGAATTGGTAAATAATAATTAAACTCTTCTAATGCTTTTAAATAACCATCTCTATCTCTTCTATGTCCATATAACATATCAAAGTCATTTAAATTAGCAAATATAAATCCTTTTTTATCACTTTTAGCAAAATCAATTAATTTCATCATACCATCAATATTATCTTTAGTTCTTACTTTAATAGCGATACTTTTATTATTAAATATGTCAGATATTTTACCAATCGCAATAGTTGGCACCCTATGTTTATCTAATAAATCAAGTACATTAAGTGGTGGATCTAAAGCATAATCATGTCTTTTTGGAGTTCTAGTAAAACTTCCTGGTTTACCAACATATGGTCTTGCGATTATTCTTGCTATTTTATATTTTTCATCTTTAGTAAGTTCACGTACTTTGGTACATATATCATATAATTCTTCTACAGGTATTATATCTTCATGTGCTGCGATTTGAAGTACTGAGTCAGCAGAAGTATATATAATTAATGCTCCAGTTTCCATCTGCATTTGACCTAACTCTTCTATTATTTTAGTACCACTAGCAACTACATTACCTATAACATCTCTTCCAGTTATTTCTTTGATTTTACTTATTAATTCAAGAGGAAAACCATCAGGATATGTTTTGTATGGCGTTTCTTGTACTATACCCATCATTTCATAATGACCATTTAATGTGTCCTTAGCAAGATTAATAGGTTTACCTTTCATGTAATAACCAACTGTTTTAGAAACTTCTTTTCCAACCAAAGTAGTAAGTCCCATTCTTTCAAGAACATCTAAATTATAATGATCTCCAATTGTGTGCAATAAAGTATTTGAACCAACATCATTAAACTTATCCGCATCTTTTGCTTCTCCTACTCCTACACTATCCATTACAACTAAAAATACTCTTTCATACATATTAGTTACCTTCTTTCTTACTTCTATTAAAGTATTCATTATAATTGTCTTTGATAAAGTTGTTTGCAAGATGAGTATATATCTCTGTCGTAACAACATTTTCATGTCCGAGAAATTCTTGAACACTTCTTATATCCGCACCACACTCAATCATATGAGTCGCAAAACTATGTCTAAGTACATGTGGTGTTATTTCTTTATTAATATTCTTTTCACGAGCAATCTTACCAATTATTTTATAAAGTCCTTGCCTAGTCATTTTAGTCCCATGATTATTTAAAAACAATGCATCAGTTTTAGGTTTACCCTTTACAAATAACTCTTCTCTATAGTTATTAATATACATATCTAAATAATTAACCGCTATTTTAGACATAGGAACAATTCTTTCCTTACTACCTTTTCCATATACATGAACAACCATATTCACAGTATCTACATTATTTAGTTCTAAATTGATAAGTTCACTTGCTCTAAGACCAGTTGAATACATAAGTTCTAATATAGCTTTATTTCTATGATCAAAAGGAGTATTAAGTTCAATATCTAAAAGTTTATCAACTTCTTCAATAGACAAATATTTAGGAAGTCTCTTTTTCCTTTGAAGACATTCTACATCTTCAGATATATTAATAAATCCTTTATATACTGCTAAATACTTATAAAAACTCTTTATACTAGCAATAATTCTATTAATAGAACTTTCATTATAACTAGGAAGTAAATGTAATATATAATTATCAATATCCTTCTTTGTTATATTTAATATTTCTTTATCAGTATATGTTAAAAAATATTTAAGATCTCTCATATAAGACTCAACTGTATTTTCAGAATAATTCTTATCTATTCTTAAATAATCACTAAAATCATCAACAAACTCTTTATTTTCAATATCTATCATACATTTATAATTATATAATAAAAAAAACTAATTGAATAGTTCTTTTACGTTATTTTTACATTAATCTCTTTTACTATCTCTATAATTAAACAAGATTCCACCTACAATACAAGGCAAATAATACGTAATTACTCTATATAAAAGTACTCCAGGTATAACTATCGCTTCACATACAATTAAATTAAAATAATGAATAAAAGAATATTCTGTGCTTATACTAGAACCTGGTATTGGTATAAAAGATGCAGAAATATAAACAAAACATGATAATATTATCACATAAAACATATTAATATTAAAAGAAATATTTAATGCTTTTAAAGTAAAGAAAGGTATCATAAAGAACACTGTCATATATATAAAATTAACACACACACATTTAATAATAAATTTTCTATCTTTAATAAGATTCTTAAATCCATTTTGATATTCAATACATTTGGAATTCCATTTATTTAAAGTTGTTTCTTTATCTTTAATTATATTAAACTTATTAAGTAAATTAATAATATTTTTACCAATCTTAGATGCAAGCTCAATCTTAACGCATATAAGTATTGTTATAACAAAAGAAACAATTGTAATTAATGCTCCGATTAAGGTCATAATATATAATAAATTATTAGGTTTCAGTTCAAATACATATCCAAATACTAAAGACAATATAATCATAATAGTCATAGTTATCTGTAATATAATAAAGTTCTCAACTATAACTAAAAGACTCTTAGTTATAGGTACTTTATTTTTACTAAGTTCATATACTTGAAGTGGTTGTCCTCCTAATGAAAAGGGTGTTATTCCATTAAAAAACTTAGTCATTATATTAAGTTCAATTACTTTTTTAAATGAATACTTTTTACATGATTTATCTATTAATAATTTTAAAAGATATGCCTCTATTATAAAATAAACAATATATGTTAAAATTGATAATAAAATTAACCATTTATTACTTGATGCAATTAAATCAATAGATTTAACAAAATTATCTTTTAATATATACCAAAATAAAAATATAGTTATTAATAATATAATAATACTTCTAAGTTTTATTTTTTTCATACCTTACCTCTTCATAATTATAACAAATACATAATATGTATACAATATACAATTTTAATGTGACTAGTAAGTGACTAGTACTTTTATTTTATTATTAAAACTGATAAAATATGTATGAGGTGACTATTATGGAACTATTACAAAATAAATTAAGACCAAATACTCTAAAAGATGTTCTTGGTCAAACTCATTTAATCGGTAAAGACAAAGTACTTTCAAATTTAATTAAAAATAAAGTTCTTTTCAATATAATTTTTTATGGAAACAGTGGTTGTGGTAAAACAACTATAGCTCTTAGTTTAATAAATGACTTAAATATGAGATATAGAATGTTAAATGCAACTATCAATAGTAAAAAAGATTTTGAAGTTGTCATAGAAGAAGCAAAAATGTATGGCTCTATGATATTAATAGTAGATGAGATACATAGAATGAATAAAGATAAACAAGATATATTACTTTCATTTATAGAAAGTGGTCTTATTACACTAATAGGTCTTACTAATTCAAATCCATATCATTCTATTAATCAAGCAATAAGAAGCAGATGTCAATTACTAGAATTAAAGCCACTAGAAGAAGATGATATTGTAAAAGGATTAAAAAGAGTAAAAAATGTACTTAATGATATTGAAATGGATCAAAAGACAATAAAATACATAGCAAAACTTTCTAATGGAGACATTAGATTTGCATATAACCTAGTAGAATTTTCATATTATGGTTTTAATCATAAAGTAACAATAGATAACATAAAAGAAGTTAATAATACTCCATCATTCTTTACTGATAAAAATGAAGATGGTCACTATGACATGCTCTCTGCATTTCAAAAAAGCATAAGAGGAAGTGATGTAGATGCATCATTACATTACTTATCAAGATTAATTGTTAGTGGGGATTATGATTCAATTTATAGAAGAATGCTAGTAATCGCATATGAAGACATTGGTCTTGCAAATCCTTCTCTTCCACCTAGAGTTTTAGCCTCTATTGAAGCAAGTGAAAGAATCGGTTATCCGGAACTCATAAAACCACTATCAGTTGCTGTAATAGAAATGGCACTAAGTCCGAAAAGCAACTCAGCAGATATGGCAATTAATACTGCAATTAATGATGTACAAGCAGGAAATATTGGAAGAATACCAGAAAATATAAGAACAACATCCCCTAATTATAAATATCCTCATAATTATAAAAATTATTATGTTGAGCAACAATATATGCCAGATAAACTAATCGGAAGAAAATATTATTTTCCAAAAAATAACAAGTATGAAACAGAAATGACTAATTTTAATAAAAAGATCAAGGAGGAAAAATGAATTTTGTAATAGAATCTACTCCAAATAAAATAGAAATTGATTATGATTTAATATCTCAAATCGAAAATAAGTTAGAAGATAATATTCCATTATCACAGGATGAAACAAAATATTTTTTAGATTATATAGTTTTCATAACAAGAACAAAATTCACAAATGATTTAGATAACTATTCATTTGAATGGAAATGTGATACAGCAATTTCTATAATAGGTAATTATCTAAATAGTTTAAATGTAAATTATAACGTATGTGATACTCAAAAAGTAATAACAAATAATATTAAAGGCCATACATTTATGATAGTAAACTTAAATACTGAAAACGGTACTTTATCATATTTAATCGATCCAACATATAGACAATTCTTTACTAAAGATACTTGTAATGAAAGTAATTATACATTAATAAATGGTATATATGTAACTACGCCTAACCCTGGTTATTTTATAAAAGAAGAAGACAAAGAAGAAACAAAAAAGTTATTAATAAATGGATATGCTATTTTAACTAACAATATCGCAAGAATATACGGGGACTCTTTCTACAACACAAAAGTTGGTGAAGATAATACTACTTATAAAAGCATACAGGGTAGTATATATATAAATTCATTCTTAAAAGGCAATTCACACTTATCAAAAACAAATGATGAACTTCAAGATTTAAAAATAGAAAAACAAAATCAAAAAACATTATAAAACCTACTCAAACAAGTAGGTCTTTTATTTAGTAATGGTTAAGTTTAGAATTAACTTCTTGGTAATAATGATTATAAATAGATAATTATTTAATCTTATTTTAAAATTATCTCTTTCTATTTCTTTTAAACTCTTGTCTGGTGCCTTAATTATTCTGGCATAGTTCCACCTAACTTTTCAATAGTTTTTCTAATCTTTTTGCCTACTTTATAATGTGTTTCATTAGCAGTTTTTTCTAGTTTTACATTATCTTTTTTTAGTTTTGATTCTGTTTGAGTAATACGAAAGAGGTTTGCTGAAGTTCTTCACTACACATATTATCAAGTATATCTTCTCTATATCTAAGCCCTTTTCTTTTGGCAATATCATTTACAGTTTCGTGCTTTTATAATCCTTTATAACCTGAATTATGAAACTTATCAAAGTTTTTAACTCCTGCATTTCTAGCAGCAATATTTAATGAATAGTTTCCTTTCCTTGCTAGGTTTCTTTGATATAATCTTTTTTCATTTTCAGAAAGACTACTATACTCTTTTTCACTTAGTTCTTGACGCCTTGTTTGTATTGCAAAATAAGTTTGGACAAGAGCTATTACTTTCTTTCTAGAGTCACCATTTTGTGCAATTAAATAGCAAGCATGACGTGATAACTTATAATCAACAATTTCAACTCTCGCACTATTATTTCTTTTTGACAACTTCCCGGCTCTGGGAAATTGTTCTAGAACATTGTAGCACTCTGCTTACAAGCCATCATAGCATTTTTGATCACATTAGAAAATCTCTCCCATTTTTTATAATCTAAAACTTTTTGTAATTCACGAGCATACCAAAACTCACACCCATTTTCATCTATGTGTTTTATATCTTCAAATAGTCTTTCTGTATATTCTTTTAATTCATTCATATTTTTCCTTCCTTCTAGAGGTTATCCCTCTATTATAATAATTAGTTATAAAAAGAAAAAACACTTCTTTTTTTGAAACTTTTTAACTAATTTAAATCATTTTGTCGGCTTGGACAAAATGATATTTATTATTTTATTAAATCAATAATTATACTAATACGTATTTTCTAACTACAATTCTTTCATCAGAGCAATATTCTATTACATATTTGTTTTCCCTCTTACATATTAAGATACCTATAGTACTATTATTACTTATTTCTTTAATATTCTTGTCTATATAATTCATATACTTTTGTACTTGTGAAATATATTCTACTTTAAATTCATTTACCTTAAGTTCTACTACTACATAAGCATTATATTTAATATTAAAAAGCAATAAATCTATCTTATGATATGTATCCCCTATTTTTATTTTATATTCACTCCCAATAAAACTAAAATTATTACCAAGTTCCCTCATAAAATCTTCAATATCTTCTAATATTAAATTATGTAATACTTTTTCTGTTATTATTTCTATATTATTTTTATTT
>ENA-ORSL01001958-ORSL01001958.1-human-gut-metagenome-genome-assembly--contig:-NODE-1958-length-15911-cov-2.825240_pt1 | contig 15911 bp, 13 predicted proteins | sample MGYA00242190_ERZ509157 | MGnify/ENA primary metagenome ERZ509157 (study PRJEB26280, sample SAMEA2338664) | human gut metagenome | biome: human gut; feature: human-associated habitat; material: faeces...
CTTTAAATGAGGGCTGCGAATGTTACAGTTCGCAGGGTACCTGTGAACTGTAACAAAAAATCATCCATGATTGCTTCAATATAAAATACATGCGCCGGGTTGTCAAGGGATTTCTGAGGAGGTTCCGGCCGGATTGTGCGGGGGATGGCAGAAGAGAAGTGGAAATTTTTTGAAAAAACACTTGCAAAATACCCGGACAGGGTATATAGTGTAGAAGAAAATAAGATACCCTATTGGGGTATGCGAAAAAGAAAATCCAGAACTACAGAAAGGAAGACATACGATGGAACAGTACAATGTAACCGGTATGAGCTGCGCCGCCTGCCAGACCCGTGTCGAAAAAGCCGTGTCAAAGGTACCCGGTGTCACATCCTGCGCAGTCAGCCTTCTGACAAATTCCATGGGCGTGGAGGGAACGGCCTCCCCGGCAGAGATTATTGCCGCCGTGGAAAATGCAGGCTACGGTGCATCGAAAAAAGGCGAGAAGGGAAGCACATCACAGTCGGCTTCCACAGCAGAATACGAAGAGATGCTGAAAGACAAGGAAACACCGGTCATGAAACGCCGTCTGGTGAGCTCCGTTCTTCTTTTGATTCCGCTCATGTATTTCTCCATGGGCCATATGATGTGGGGATGGCCGCTGCCGAAATTCTTTGAAGGAAACCACATCGCAATGGGACTGGTACAGCTCCTGCTTACCATTGCGGTCATGGTCATCAACCAGAAATTCTTTATCAGCGGTTTCAAGAGCCTCTGGCATAAAGCACCGAACATGGACACGCTGGTAGCGCTTGGTTCTACCGCATCGTTTGTATACAGCGTCTACGCCCTGTTTGCCATGACGGGAGCGCAGGTACAGGGGGACATGGATGCAGTCATGAGCTATATGCATGAATTTTACTTCGAGTCCGCAGCCATGATTCTGACCCTGATTACCGTCGGAAAAATGCTGGAGTCGATTTCCAAAGGAAAAACGACCGATGCGTTAAAGAGTCTGATGAAGCTGGCTCCGAAGACCGCTGTTCTCTTAAGAGACGGAAAAGAAGTGGAAGTCGGCATTGATCAGGTGAAAAAGGGCGATCATTTCATCGTCCGCCCGGGTGAAAATATTCCGGTGGACGGCGTTGTCCTGGAGGGAACGAGTGCCGTCAACGAATCCGCGCTGACTGGCGAGAGTATTCCGGTGGATAAAGAGGCCGGCGACCGCGTATCGGCGGCGACCTTAAACCAGTCCGGTTTCCTGACCTGTGAGGCGACGAGAGTCGGAGAAGACACAACACTCTCCCAGATCATTCAGATGGTCAGCGATGCGGCAGCGACAAAAGCGCCGATCGCCAAAGTGGCCGATAAAGTTTCCGGTATTTTTGTGCCGGCCGTTATCTGCATTGCACTTGCTACGATTGTGATCTGGCTGTTTGCAGGAGAGAGCGTCGGCTTTGCTCTTGCAAGAGGTATTTCCGTTCTCGTTATCAGCTGCCCGTGTGCGCTCGGCCTTGCAACACCGGTTGCGATCATGGTCGGAAACGGAATGGGAGCAAAACACGGAACGATGTTCAAAACCGCAGTTTCTCTCGAGAAGACAGGAAAAACACAGATCGTTGCACTCGATAAGACCGGAACCATCACAAGCGGAGAGCCGCAGGTAACCGATCTTGTCCCGGCGGACGGTGTAAGTGAGGAGGAGCTTTTAAAAGGTGCCTTTGCACTGGAGCACAAAAGTGAGCATCCGCTGGCCCGTGCGATTCTTGCACTTGCAGAGGAAAAAGGCCTGGCCCGCGAAGAAGTCAGTGATTTCTCTGCGCTTCCTGGAAACGGCCTTGTGGCAAAACGGAACGGAAAAGAGCTCTGCGGAGGCAACCGCGCACTGATTACGAAAAAAGCGGTTCTCTCGAAACAGATGGAAGAGCAGGCAGCAAAACTTTCCGAAGAAGGAAAGACACCGCTGTTCTTCAGTGAAGACGGAAAGATGCTCGGTATGATCGCGGTTGCGGATGTCATCAAAGAGGACAGCCCGCGTGCGGTGAAAGAGCTGCAGAATATGGGAATCCGTGTCGTGATGCTGACCGGAGACAATGAGCGCACCGCGCGTGCCATCGGCGCACAGGCAGGTGTGGACGAAGTCATCGCAGGCGTTCTGCCGGATGGAAAAGAAGCGGTCATCAGCCGCCTGAAAGAAAAAGGAAAAGTAGCGATGGTAGGAGACGGCATCAACGATGCACCGGCTCTGACCAGTGCGGATATCGGTATTGCCATCGGAGCAGGAACCGATATCGCGATCGATGCGGCAGACGTTGTCCTGATGAAGAGCCGCCTCTCCGATGTACCGGCAGCGATCCGCTTAAGCCGTGCGACCCTCAGGAACATTCACGAGAATTTGTTCTGGGCCTTCATTTACAATATCATCGGTATTCCGCTGGCTGCGGGCGTATGGATCCCGCTGTTCGGCTGGAAGCTGAACCCGATGTTCGGTGCGGCGGCGATGAGTCTTTCGAGCCTTTGCGTTGTGACAAACGCCCTGCGTCTGAATCTGTTTCGGATGCACGACGCGTCAAAAGATAAAAGAATCAAAAACGAAATTCCAAAGGAGGATCTGAACATGACAACAGAACAGGGAATGGTAAAAACCATGACAATCGAGGGCATGATGTGCGGCCACTGCGAGGCAAGAGTGAAGAAAACACTTGAGGCAATCGAGGGTGTTGCATCCGCAGAAGTAAGCCATGAAAAAGGAACAGCCGTTGTAACACTGACAGCTCCGGTATCAGACGATGTGCTGAAAACAGCCGTAGAGGCACAGGATTACACCGTAAAAGGAATCCAGTAAAACAGGAAACATAGAGAAAAGGGAAACGCGCCTGGAATGAAAATTTCCGGGCGCGTTTCCTTTTTTTACCAGATATAGCAAAAATATTGCAATTTGTTCGGAATTTTCGTGACAAAAGGACAAAAATCCGTTAGGATAGAGAAAAAGAAGAGCAAAAACAAAAGGGTTTTTAGGATCAGGAGGTTTTTACATTATGACAGAGTACAGACTTGCAAAGCCGGAAGAGTGGGAGGACTGCATCGAACTTGCAAACTACGTGTTCAGCACGGCACACCGTCCGCACGACTTTGAGCAGTTAATTCCAAGGGTTTATCAGGCAGGACCGGAAATGGCACGGATCCACCGCGTCGCTGTTGCGGAAAACGGCAGACTCCGGGCCGAGATTGCGGTGCTTCCACAGCAAATGGCAGCAGGGGGTAAGCTGCTCCGCGCAGGATATGTGGGAAGCGTTTCCGTGCATCCAAAGGCAAGGGGCGAAGGCCACATGAAGCGTCTTCTTGGCGACTGGATTACGGATCTGGAAGGAACGTGTGATCTTCTGGCACTGGACGGCCAGAGACAGCGGTATGCCTACTTTGGCTTTACGCCGGGAAGTGAAAAATACACGTTTTACCTGGATGTGGCAAATGTGCGCCATACCTGGAAAAACGGGGAACTCTCCGCTTACACCTTTGCGCCGCTGTTTCCGGAAAACGGCGAAGCGGACGAAGAGGCGGCAGCCTTTGCAAAGAAGCTGAATGAGGAAAAACCGCTTTACGTGGTAAGAGAGGATGTGAAAGCCTGCCTGAAAACGTTCGGCGAGCAGGCAATTGCAATCTGGAAAAACGGTGAGCGGATCGGATATCTGGCACTTTGCGGCGGAAACCAGGTTGTGGAAGCAGAAGTGCTGGAGGAACAGGATTTCGTTCCTGCACTTGCCGCTTATTTAAAAGAAAATGCGCTTGACTCTCTTTTCATTTCCATTCCGGTGTATGAGACCGGAAAAGCAGCAGCGTTATCGGAAGTCTGCGAAAGCTTCACAAAAGAGCGCTGCGGTTCCGCGATGTACCGTATTTTCCAATTTGCAGACGTCATCGAGGCAATGCTGACCATGAAAGCAGAGACGATGGGCATCAGCGATGGAACGTGGTTCGCCGTACTGGAGGGACAGCCGCTGACCGTGACGGTAAAAGATGGAACTGTGACCGTGACACGGGAAGCCCATCCGGGGGCAGATGTACTCAACCGGGAGCAGGCGCAGGAACTGCTTCTTTCACCGCTGGCAAGTAAGGGAAGCAAGGTTCCATCTGAAATCTGGAAGAACATTCCATCCGACTGGTTCCCGCTTCCGCTGTACTGTGCGACGGCAGACGAATTTTAGGCAATGACTGTTGGGAGGCAGAGAAATATGAACGAGACAGAGAAACGAGACAGAAGAGACGAAAAAGAAGAAATCCGGTACCATGTGATTTTCTACGGCCAGGTGCAGGGCGTGGGGTTCCGTTACCGGGCGTATTATGCTGCCTACCAGCTCGGACTGACCGGCTGGGTGAGAAACTGCTGGGATGAGACGGTGGAGATGGAGGTGCAGGGTGATGAGGAGACGATCACGGAGATGATCAAAAGGATCCGCACCTCCAGCTACATCGAAATCACGGATGCAAAATGGACGAAGATTCCGCTGGAATCGGAATTCGGTTTTCATATCCGTTGATCAGGGCTGCTTTTTCTCTTTTTCCGGAATTTCGACGAGAATGATATCGCTGCCGATCTGGCAGATGCGGTCCCATGGGATCACAAAATCCTCGCCGTGGCAGAAAAAGCCGCAGAATTTCACAGGACCCGGAAGAACGAGTCCGGTAAGATGTCCCGTTTTTGGATTGAATTCCACATCAATCGGACAGCCGAGCGTTTTGCAGGTACAGATATTGATAACTTCTTTCTGGCGGAGATCTACAACGCGCATGCGGTGCTCCTTTTTACAGATTCCTATGGAAAAACATATGCGAAAATGTTGCTGCAGTTGACTTGAATTTCACGGAAAAATGCGTATACTGTAAAAGTAGAAAACTTTCCGAAATACTTATTTAGAAACGAGGACGAAAGATATGAGATGTCCATTTTGTAATCAGGATAATACCCGGGTTGTGGATTCACGCCCGATTGAAGACAGCAATGCGATCCGCCGCCGCCGGATGTGCGATGTCTGCGGCAGACGCTTTACGACATACGAAAAAGTGGAGACGATCCCTTTGATCGTCATCAAAAAAGATATGAACCGCGAGCAGTATGACCGCTCGAAAATCGAGACCGGCATCCTGCGCGCCTGCCACAAACGGCCGGTGTCCGCCGAGAAGATCAACGAGATGGTCAACAAGGTGGAGACGGAGCTTTTCAACGGCGAGGAACGCGAGATTCCAAGCTCTGTGATCGGAGAGAAGGTCATGCATTACTTAAAAGACCTGATCAGGTGGCGTACGTCCGTTTTGCGTCGATTTACCGCGAGTTCAAGGATGTCAACACGTTCATGGACGAGCTGAAAAAGATGCTCGACAAATAGCGGGAGGCAAAAAAATGGAAGTGTCGAACTATATTAAAATGCGCGATCAGATGCAGAAGCGCTTTCTGACGTACGATCAGAAGGAGATCGAAGGGAAGTATGGCTTTGCCTTTGATGACGATTATTTCTATGTGCCGTACCTTTTTGAGGAGTGGAGAGTGAACCGCCATACCGGCGTTGTGGAGGGCTCAAAAGACCATTTTCTTCATGTGCACCAGGGCAGTTTCAATGAGACACTGACGATTTTCGACCTGCTCTGCTGCGGAAAGAAGGAGATTGTGCTCGCCGGCACGTATGCGCGCACCAATTCCTTAAAGGGAACGATCAAAGGCCGCACGATTGCGTCCGGCGTTCACGACAGCCGCGCCGCACGGTATGACGGGCATGTGGAACAGCTGAAAAAAGCATGCGTTTCCCTTAGCGGAAAACCATATTCCCCGGGAGACGCTGCTTTTGTTTTTCATGTCTTTCCGTTTCTGCCGCTCGTCTTCCAGTTCTGGGAGTCCGATGAGGAATTCCCGCCGGTGCTGAAGTTTATGTGGGATGAAAACGTCCTTGATTATCTGCGGTTTGAGACGCTGTATTACGTGATGGGAGACTTCCTGGACGCGCTTGATCAAGCCTTCGATGCATGTAAAACAGAAGCCTGATACCTTTTGTGAGACAAAATCTTACGAAAATTTTCCGAATGTTTATAAAAATTTCAGTATACGAATCCCCTGGTTTAATGCTATAATGAGTGAAAGTAAGTAAAAAGAGAGAAGAGAAAGGGGAATGCATATGGCTTTTAGCATGAAAGTAACACCGGAAATAGAGGAACTGACAAACATCTGTCTGGATAACTCCAAAATGGATGTTTCGCTGTATGGGCAATACGATGTAAAACGCGGACTGCGCGATATCAACGGCGTTGGCGTCCTTGCGGGACTGACACAGATTTCAAACGTTGTGTCTTCGGATATCATTGACGGCGTCAAAACGCCGTGTGACGGACGTCTGTACTACCGCGGCATCAACGTGGAAAAACTGACCCAGGGCTTTTTAAGTGAAAACCGTATGGGATTCGAAGAAGTTGCGTATCTGCTCTTATTTGGAAATCTGCCGAATGAAGAGCAGCTCAATCATTTTAAGACAATCTTAAAACAGCAGCAGTCCCTGCCGAAGAACTTTGTGCGTGACGTTGTTATGAAAGCGCCGACCAAGGACATGATGAACACTCTGTCCCGAAGCGTTCTGACCCTGTACGCGTACGACAACCACGCAGATGATACCTCCCTTCCGAATGTGCTTCGCCAGTGCATTAACCTGATTTCTGTTTTCCCGATGCTGTCCGTCTATGGCTATCAGGCGTACAACCATTATATCAAGGGAAAAAGTTTATATATCCACAACCCGTCGAAGAAGCTTTCGACTGCAGAAAATATTCTTCTGATGCTCCGACCGGATCAGAAGTACACTCCGCTGGAGGCGAAGATCCTCGATCTTGCCCTCGTTCTCCACATGGAGCACGGCGGCGGTAACAACTCGACCTTTACAACACATGTTGTTTCTTCTTCCGGAACCGATACGTACTCCGCAATTGCAGCGGCGCTCGGCTCCTTAAAGGGACCGAAGCACGGCGGTGCAAACATCAAGGTTGTGCGGATGTTCGACGATATGAAGTCACACGTCAAAGACTGGACGGATGAGGAAGAAGTATCGAATTACTTAAGAAAGCTGCTGCACAAAGAGGCGTTCGACCAGAAAGGTCTGATTTACGGTATGGGCCATGCGGTTTACTCCATTTCCGACCCGCGTGCGCGCATCTTCAAGAGCTTCGTTGAGCAGCTGGCAAAAGAAAAACACAGAGAGAAAGATTACCGGCTGTACGCTATGGTCGAGGAACTGGCTCCGAAGATCATCGGCGAGGAGCGCCATATTTACAAAGGTGTATCCGCAAACGTCGACTTCTACAGCGGCTTCGTTTACAGCATGCTGGATCTTCCGCTGGAGCTCTACACCCCGATGTTCGCCTGCGCGCGTATCGTCGGCTGGAGTGCACACCGGATGGAGGAACTGATCAACACCGACAAGATCATCCGCCCGGCGTACAAGAGTGTCAAAGATGAAGTGGACTATGTTCCGCTGGAAAACAGATAAAACAGGCAGAAGGGCCGGAGCGTGTCGGGATTTTCCGATCTGCTCCGGCATTGCTCTGTGCAGGAAGTAATGTGTCATTGTGAAAAATAGGAGAGTGCAGGAGAATGAATGAGACAAAAAATTACAGCATAACAAAATCCGGAGCAGTCATACTGGAAGGAGGGGCCAATCGCGGCGTCTTTACAGCAGGAGCGCTGGACTTTCTGATGGAGCAGGAGTATTATATCCCTCATGTGATCGGCGTTTCCGCCGGAGCCTGCAATGCGCTGGACTATGTATCGCGCCAGATTGGCAGAACGAGGGACTGTATGATTGTCACGGATGAGAAAAACCGCTACGTCAATAAGAATATCAAGACAATCGTTGAGAAAAAAGCACTGCTCGACATGGATATGGTGTTCGAACGGTATCCGTATGAGGTTTTTCCATTTGATTTTGATACGTATTTTGCATCGCCGCAGACGTGTGAGCTGGTTGTGACAAACTGTGAGACGGGACGCGCGGAATATCTGGATGACCGCGAAAATAAAGAACGTCTGCTTGCAATTGGCCGTGCATCATCGAGCATGCCGATCGCCTGCCCGATGGTGGAGATCGACGGAAACGAGTACGTCGACGGCGGTGTTGCCGATTCGATCCCGATTATCCGTTCCTTAAAGACGGGACACCGAAAAAATGTCATTATTCTGACACGGAATTTCGGTTACCGCAAAAAAGAGGGAACGAGAGGCTGGGAGCTGTATGTGGCGGCATTCCGCAAATACCCGAATCTCGTGCGTGCGCTTGTAAACCGCGCGAAACATTATAACCAGGTGCTCGAATGCATCGAAAAATGGGAAGAAGAAGGCTCCGTCTTTGTGATCCGCCCGGAGATACCGGCGGTATCGCGTCTCGAAAAGGACGAGGAGAAGCTGCGGGAATTTTACCAGCACGGCTATGACCAGATGAAAGCAAATTTTGAGGCTCTGCAGGAGTTTCTGAAAGAAGAATAAAGTTACTGTATAAACGAAAAGAGGATTGGAGAAAGAAGATGAGTGGAAAAAACCAGAAGAACCGGGGAACTATACTGATGCGGATGTTTTACCCGGACCGGAGAGAAAAAAGTGCCTATACGATCGATTACGCGGATCTGTACCGGAAAGGATACCGGGGCGTGATTTTTGATATCGATAATACGCTTGTTCCGCACGGTGCGCCGGCAACGAAGGAGGCGGCTGCGTTCTTTGCGTCTCTTCGGGAGACTGGTTTTTCCACCTGTCTGCTTTCCAACAATCAGAAACCGCGTGTGGCTCCGTTTGCCGATGCGGTCGGTTCTATCTATATCGAAAATGCGCACAAGCCATCGGTGAAAAACTACCAGGAGGCATGCCGGAGAATGGGGATCAAAGAGGAGCAGGCGGTCTTTGTCGGGGATCAGCTTTTCACCGATGTGTACGGTGCAAAACGGACCGGACTTTACAATATTCTGACCGAGCCGATCAATCCGAAAGAGGAAATTCAGATCGTTCTGAAACGGTATCTGGAGCACATTGTACTGTTCTTTTATGAGCGTGATCTGGCCCGCGGCAGGATTACGAAAAAAAACAGTTGAAAAATCGGGAAAAATATTATATTATAAGATAAGCCTATGGTGCGCATTTGGCGCATCGTACTATGTTAAGGAGGAAAAATCAGAATGATTTCAGCAGGAGATTTTAGAAACGGCGTTACCCTCGAGATCGATGGTCAGGTCGTTCAGATTCTTGAATTTCAGCATGTAAAACCTGGTAAAGGAGCTGCATTCGTAAGAACAAAATTAAAAAATGTCATCAACGGTGGTGTGGTAGAGCGTACCTTCCGTCCGACTGAGAAATTCCCGCAGGCTCGTATCGAGCGTGTAGACATGCAGTATCTGTACAGCGATGGTGATTTATTCTACTTCATGAACGTAGAAAACTATGAGCAGATCGCTCTGAACGAAGAGACCATCGGAGATGCTCTGAAATTTGTAAAAGAAAACGAAATGGTTAAAGTATGTTCCTACAACGGAAATGTATTCGCAATCGAACCGCCTCTGTTTGTAGAGCTTGAGATCACCGAGACTGAGCCAGGCTTCAAGGGAGATACCGCACAGGGTGCTTCCAAACCGGCTACCGTTGAGACTGGTGCTACCGTAAGCGTTCCGCTGTTCGTAAACCAGGGAGACAAAATCAAAATTGATACCAGAACAGGTGAATATCTGTCCCGAGTATAAGTAAGACTGTTCCCGCCGTTGTCCGTCACAACTTTCTTTGTGGCGGACACGGTTTTCTAAATAAATAGAATATTCGTCTGAAAAATGGCTGATAAAGGCTGTCGGAAGCAGCCCGGGCCCGTTTTTCTCATCGTTCGAAGTTCCGCGAACCAACGAATCTCTGGCATATACAGATCTGTACAGAGGTTTTTAAGTTGTGTTTTTCGGAGCTTTTTTGTTCCGTAAAGCAAAAATACAAAAGGCAATCAAACAGGAAAGGTGGGAAAAAATGGACTATCAGATGTTCAAAGAGCAGCTTGCCGCGCTGCTGAAAAGAAAAGCCGGCGATGATTTTGAGGTGAAGGTAGAATCGGTGCAGAAGCTGAACGGTATCGAAAAAGAGGCGTTTGTCATCAGCAGAAAGAAGGACTGGATTGCACCGACGATCTACGTGGAGCTTCTGTATGAATGCTGTCTGCAGGGCGTGCCGCTTTCTCAGATTGCAGAAAAGGTACTGGAGCAGTACCGGAAAGTGGAAGCGGAGGCGAGAAGACCGGAGAAAGCTGCCTTTTTTACCAACTGGAAAAATGCTGCGCCGCAGATCTACTGCGAGCTCATTCATGCGGAGAAAAACCGTACGCTGCTCTCCGAAGTTCCGCACAGAAAATTTCTCGATCTCGCGGTCGTGTACTATTACCAGATGCGGGGAAACCGCGTGCCGGATGCGACAATTCTGATCCACGAGACGCACCGGGAGCTGTGGGGAATTTCGGCGGAGGAGCTGGATGCCCGTGCCTGGGAGAACACCCTGCGGGATCTGCCGGTGCGCACAGACAGCCTTATGATGTATTTGAAAGAGGAGTACGGAGTAACGTTTCCCCTGTTCGAGCTTGGTCCGCTGGCGGAACAGTTTTACCTGGTCAGCAACCGCAGAGGAAAGCTGGGTGCAATCTGCATGTGCTATCCCGGCGTGCTGGAGAGTCTTTCGCAGCGCTTTGAGGCAAGTCTTTATGTGATTCCGAGCAGTATCCACGAGTGCATGGTGATTCCGGATTATGATGTGTTCCCGGAGGAGTGTCTTTCCGACATGGTACGGGACGTGAATGAAAAGACGGTCAAGCCGCAGGAGATTCTGTCGGATCACGTTTATTATTACCACCGGGAAAGCGGGGAACTGACGCTGTGTGAGGAAGAAACGTAAGCTGTGTGGCAGAATAGTCTGCGAATAATTTAAGAAAAAAATGGGCGGCTGGGTGGGAAAAATACTTTACAATTGCAGGAGTCTGTGGTAAACTATCATAGTGTGGTTGAGAAAACAGATCACATCAGCGTCTGTAGCTCAGGGGATAGAGCAACGGTTTCCGGTACCGTGTGTCGGGGGTTCGAATCCCTCCAGACGCGTTTTTGCTACATGGCATGCTGCGGCGGGCAGGACCGGCGCAGGAAAAGGAAAGCCCCTGCTTCGGTGTGAAGTAGAGGTTTTTTTGCTTACTGAGCATATCAATAACTGATCCGGCGGATCAGTTTTGATGAAGGAGGAAAAATATGGCAAAACCAATGACAACAAAAGATAAAATCCGGGAATGGATTTCCGATAATCTGCGCTACATGCTTCTGATCGGAGCAATTCTCCTGATTGTGGCAGCGGTTCTTCTCATCGTTCATCTGGTATCACCAAAAAACGATGGAAAATCGAGCGGCGGAACCGTAACAAGCAGCAGCACCGGAAACAATGTGCCGGATAAAAAGACACAGGTAAAAGCAGACAGCAAAGCAGATTCTGAGGACAGCACAGGCATTTCATCGGACGTTTCGGATTCCGCGAATGATTCCAGTGCAGATGCTTCCAGTACCGATACCGCCAGCGCGCCGGATGCAGAGGCTGAGCCGACAAGTGAGCCGGAAGCGGCAGACGATACCGGTAATACAGAGAATACCGATAATACGGCTGTCTCCTTTGCCGCGGACAATGTCCCGGAAGTAAGCACCGTGCTGGAGCAGTATTACACCGCGCTCGGTGCAAGGGATATCAACGGTCTTTTTGCAGTAACAGATAATCTGACCGCGGAGGAGCAGGCGCAGATTGAGGCAGAAAGCGACGTGGAGTCATACGGAGATGTAAAGGCCTACACGATCAGCGGTCCAAGCGACGGAACGTACATCGCGTTTGTCAGCAGCAGATGCAAATATCTGGGAATCAACCAGACCCTGCCGATGCTTTCGGAGTATTATCTCTACACGACAGAAGACGGCAGCCTGAAAATCATGGATGATACCGACAGCGATGCGGCCGTAACCGAGGCTATGAAAGCGGCGCTCGAAAACGAAGAAGTCAAAAATCTGATCGAACAGGTTCAGAACGATTATCAGAATGCACTCGATGCAGATGCTTCTCTGAGAGCATATGTAGAGAGCATTCAGTAGGAACAATAGAATAATACAAAACAAAAAAAGCAGTTTCTGGTTTTTATGAAACTGCTTTTTTGGAAGGATAAAACCATGCGCTTAAACAAATACTTAAGTGATGCGGGCGTCTGCTCGCGGCGGGAGGCGGACCGTCTGACAGAAGCGGGCGAGATTACGGTAAACGGAAAACGCGCGGAAACCGGCATGCAGGTGGAGTCTGGCGACGTTGTTGTCGTGAAAGGCAAAACCGTTGTCCCGGAGGAGAAAAAAGTCTATCTCGCCTTCAACAAACCGCGCGGCATCGTCTGTACTGCGGAAAAACGGGAGAAAAACAACGTCATCGATTATCTGTCCTACCCGGTGCGGATTTACCCGGTGGGAAGACTCGATAAAGATTCCGAAGGCCTCCTTCTGATGACGAACGACGGTGCGATTGTAAATGGTATCATGCGTGCCAGAAACCGCCACGAAAAAGAATACCAGGTCGAGGTAAACAAAGAGATTACACCGGAATTTCTGAAAAAAATGGCATCCGGCGTGCCGATTCTCGATACCGTGACGCGCCCGTGCCGGATCCGGAAAACGGGAGAGCGCAGCTTTACGATTATTCTGACGCAAGGGCTGAACCGTCAGATCCGGCGGATGTGCGAAGCATTAGGATATCGTGTCACAAAGCTGAAACGTGTGCGGATCATGAATGTTCACTTGAAGGACCTGAAAACAGGGGAGTACCGCCCTTTAACGGAAAAAGAATTAGCAGAACTGAAAAAGCAGATCGGGGAGGAAAAGCGATGAACGGGACAGAACGGATGAAGGAACTGGTCAAAAAGCTGAACGAAGCGGCAAAAGCCTATTACCAGGAAGACCGGGAAATCATGAGCAACCTGGAGTACGACACGCTGTATGACGAACTGCAGGTATTAGAGGAAAAAACAGGCGTAACACTCGCCGGAAGCCCGACCACAAAAGTCGGCTACGAGGCGATGGACGAACTGCCGAAAGAAGCGCACGAGTCGCCGATGCTTTCCCTTGATAAAACGAAAGATGTGGAAGTGCTCCGCAGCTTCATCGGGGATCACAAAACGCTGCTGTCCTGGAAGATGGACGGTCTGACCGTCGTTCTGACGTACCGCGGCGGTACCCTCGCAAAGGCCGTCACCCGTGGAAACGGCGTGATCGGAGAGGTTGTCACGAACAATGCAAAAGTGTTTGAAAATATTCCCTTAAAAATCCCGTACCAGGGAGAGCTGGTTCTGCGTGGCGAGGCGATCATCCGCTATTCCGATTTTGAGAAGATCAACGAGGAGATTGAGGATGTTGATGCGAAATACAAGAATCCGAGGAACCTCTGCAGCGGTTCTGTGCGCCAGCTGAACAATGAGATTACGGCAGAACGCCACGTTCATTTTATGGCATTTGCGCTTGTGAGCGCTCCGGAACAGGATTTCGAAAATTCCAGAATCCGTCAGATGGAGTGGCTGAAAGAGCAGGGCTTCGAGGTGGTGGAATACAAGGTTGTCACCAGAGATAACCTCGACGAGGCGATGCAATATTTCTCCACGAAAATCGAGACAAACGATTTTCCGTCCGATGGCCTTGTCGCGTTGTATGACGATATCGCCTACGGAGAATCACTTGGCACAACCGCGAAATTCCCGCGGAATGCTTTCGCCTTCAAATGGGCGGATGAACAGAAGGAGACCACTCTGCTTGAAATTGAGTGGAGCCCGTCGAGAACCGGTCTCATCAATCCGGTTGCGGTTTTTGAGCCGGTCGAGCTGGAAGGAACTTCGGTTTCCCGCGCAAGCGTCCACAACATCAGTATCATGCGTTCGCTGGATCTCGGTGTGGGTGATAAAATCCTTGTCTACAAAGCAAACATGATCATTCCACAGATCGCAGAGAATCTGACGAGAAGCGGCGTGCGCGATATTCCGGAAACGTGTCCTGCCTGCGGCGGTGCCACCCGGATTCAGATGATGAATAATGTCGAGACCCTCTACTGTACGAATCCGGAGTGCCCGGCAAAATTCATGAAGGCATTCACCCTGTTTGTAAGCCGCGACGCGATGAACATCGACGGCATGTCGGAGGCAACGCTCGAAAAATTCGTGGGTCACGGCTTCATCCGTGAGTTTGCCGATATTTTCCGTCTCGACCGCTACCGCGACGAGATTGTGGAGATGGACGGTTTCGGTGAAAAATCATACCAGAATCTGATCGACAGCATCGAGCGCGCGAAAAACACAACGCTGCCCCGTCTGATTTTCGGACTTGGCATCTTAAATATCGGTCTTGCAAACGCGAGAATGATCTGCAAAGCCTTCGATTTCGATCTCGACCGGATCCGGAATGCATCGGCGGAGGATTTCGCGCAGATCGACGGTGTCGGAGAAGTGATTGCAAAAAGCATCGTGGATTACTTTGCGGATGAGGAAAATAAAGAACGCCTTGAGCGCCTTCTGTCGTATCTGACGATTGAGAAGCCGCAGGCAAGCCAGGAAGAACAGAAATTAGCCGGTCTTACCTTCGTCATCACCGGAAGTGTGGAACATTTCCCGAACCGGAATGCATTAAAGGCAAGAATCGAGGAGCTCGGCGGAAAAGCCACCGGAAGTGTAACGGGAAAGACGAGCTATCTGATCAACAACGACACGACATCCAGTTCCTCCAAAAACCGGAAAGCACGCGAACTCGGCGTGCCGGTGATCTCAGAAGAGGAATTTCTGAAGATGACAGAAGAATAACGAAATATCTGCAAAGGCGGTTTGCATCCCGCGCGGGAATCTGCTATAATCGGAAACAGACGGCAGAAATTCCTGCCGGAAAAAGCAAACCGCCTGTCTGCGCAGAGAAAAGCGCGGCAGATCAAGAAGAATAGAAACGAGGAAAAAGAATATGCCGGTTAAAGTTCAGGCAGATTTACCTGTAAAAGAAATACTCGAAAGCGAAAATATATTCGTCATGGACGAGACAAGAGCGGTTCATCAGGACATCCGTCCGCTGAAGATTATGATCCTGAATCTGATGCCGCTCAAAGAAGATACCGAGCTGCAGCTTCTGCGCTCCCTTTCCAACACCTCCCTGCAGGTTGATGTCACCTTTCTGATGGTGGCAAGCCACGAGGCGAAAAATACATCGACCAGCCATCTGAACACGTTCTATGTGAAATTTGAGGATGTGCGGAAAAATTATTACGACGGTATGATCATCACCGGTGCACCGGTCGAGCAGATGGAATTTGAAGAAGTTGACTACTGGGATGAACTGACAAAAATCATGGACTGGACGAACACACACGTTACCTCCACGATGTTCCTCTGCTGGGGAGCCCAGGCGAGTCTGTATCATTTCTACGGACTGAAGAAACGGATGCTTCCGGAGAAGAAATTCGGGCTGTTCTGGCACAAAGTCAACAACCGCAAGATCCCGCTTGTGCGAGGCTTCGATGACGAGTTTTTGGCACCGCATTCCCGCCACACAGAAGTACCGATCGACGATATCCGTGCCTGCAAAGATGTCACGATTCTCGCAGAGTCCGACGAAGCCGGATTCTATCTTGGCATGGCGGAAGAGGGAAGAAAGATTTTTGTGATGGGTCATCCGGAGTACGACCGTATGACGCTCGACGGCGAGTACCACCGCGATAAAGACAAAGGACTCCCGATTGAGATTCCGAAGAACTATTATAAAAACGACGATCCAAATACAAAACCAGTGCTTTTATGGCGGTCACATGCGAACAAACTGTACACGAACTGGCTGAACTACTATGTATATCAGGTGACCCC
>ENA-ORSL01001960-ORSL01001960.1-human-gut-metagenome-genome-assembly--contig:-NODE-1960-length-15899-cov-9.265905_pt1 | contig 15899 bp, 12 predicted proteins | sample MGYA00242190_ERZ509157 | MGnify/ENA primary metagenome ERZ509157 (study PRJEB26280, sample SAMEA2338664) | human gut metagenome | biome: human gut; feature: human-associated habitat; material: faeces...
GCGTTCCAAGGGCATTGGCAAAGCGCTGCTGGATTATGCGAAGTCGCGCAAACCGTGCTTGACGCTGAGTGTCTGCCAGAAAAATCAGCGGGCGCTTGCGTTTTACCGGCGTGAGCAATTCGTCGTGCAGTCGGAAGGCATTGACGAGGATACGAACGAAGCGGAGATTCAGATGCTCTGGACACGGTAGACACAGAAAAATTGACGGAGGACGGGCAGCCGTCCTCCGTTTTGTCAATCTGTAAGCTGCTCCCGCAGAAAGCGCCGGAGTTTTTCCAAATCCGGATCGCAGAGCACCGGCAGGATCTCCACCAGCTTTTCCGGCTCCAGATTCCACCACTGATAGCGCAGCAGCAGGTCTTTCAGCTCTGCGTCAAAGCATTCCTTGATGAACCTTGCCGGGTTCCCGCCGTAAACAGTGTACGCCGGAACATCCTTCACCACCACGGAATAGGCGGCGATGATTGCGCCGTCTCCGATCTTCACGCCGGGCATGATGATGCTTTCACGCCCGATCCACACGTCGTTTCCGATGACCGTGTCGCCCTTGCGCGGAAGCTGCGCCATGTGCGGCGGCGTATTCTCCGTCCAGGCGCCGCCGAAAACGTTGAATGGATACGTCGTGGCGCTGCTGATGCGGTGGTTCGCCGGACCCATGATGAACTTCGTGCCGGACGCGATTTGACAGAACTTGCCGATCACGAAATGATCGCCGAACTCCGGGTAGTTGAACAGCACATTGTTCCGCTCAAACCCCGTCGGATCGACCGCATCGTCATAATAGGTGTAGTCACTGCCCGTGATATTCGGCGCAGTGACGACGTTCTTGATGAAGCAGGAGGTTTTGTATTCATTCGGAAAGACCTCGTTTGGGTTCGGAATATTCATCATCTTGTCCTTTCTGACCGCTTTTCCATCACAAAATTCGTGAGCGCAACGCCGCGCCGGATCACTCCCTGCTTGCGAACGACGCGGTATCCGCGATGCAGAAAAAACGGTTTTGCTGTGATAAAGGCGTGCGTCGTGACGGTCTTTCTGTCCGCGAAACGCTCCAATTCGTCGCAGATCGCAGATGCAATGCCCTGTCTCTGATAGTCCTTGCGGACATACAGCCTGTCCAGATAGCCGCTTTCATCCAATATCCCAGAATCCGGCATTCTCACCATTTTCTATCGCAACAACCGTCTTGTGCGCCGGAAAGACGCGTCCCATGCCTGCAAATCAACCGCTTCGGTCACCCACGCATCCAGTTGTTCCTGCGAATAGTCCTCGGTCTGGAAAAAGAGTTCCGCCATCAGTGCCAAGTCAGAAGGTGTGTATTCTCGAAGCTACATATGCTGTCCTCACAAACTCTGATTTACTTTAGTATATCTCTTGCCCATTCCGTACAGGCATCGGATTCTTTCAAACCGAGCTCTTGCCAAATACCTGCGTAGTACAAACCTCTATCTGGATTTCTGGCATTATTCTTTCTCTTTCCATATATGTGGTTTTCATCATATACTTCATTCATCGTCCAAGTTGCCTTTGTAGCGCCCTCCAACGTCAATACCCGCTTTTTATCAAAACGCAGCACACCTGCGCCGGGCTTGCTTTCATCCAAAGAAAGCCTCTCTGATGCTTTGAAAATCACGTTTGTTGCGTTGCCGATCCGGTCAGCGGATGAATGAGGATGCCACCATATCTTCTTCTGCTTTTCCGGTTCAGAGATAATCTCACCTACCTGAAGATATCCCCAGATAACTTGAATATCTTTTCCACGATAAAAATCACCGCAATCTCGCATGTATCTATATGCGCCGTCTTTGTACCTTACAAAGTGGAAGTTCCCAAAAAACAGGAAGATATCCCCCTGTGCAACACCAATGTTTTTTAAATATGTAGCTGCTGCATTTCGCTGCCCAAACGCTGGAAACCATCCGTCGATATTTTTCACCCGCCGCTCTGAATCCAAATCAGGATCGACATGGCAGTGATCCCCACCCTTATATCTCAGGTCATGCAATATTTGAGAATACCGAACCCCATTGTAGTAAAGAGAATCGTATGTATCGACGTCATTGCTCGGAATTGGAAATGAGATCATTGCCCCATCTTCAAAAATTGGGCTGACGATGCCGCCATTTGCAGAGTCAAATCCTTTTCGGCTGAGTATGATTTTCATTCTTCACGCTCCTGATAAACTCTGATCTCGGCGATGTCATACTTCTTCTGCACAATGAAATACTCGATGATGCGCGTCATTCTGGTACCGCAAACCGCTCATCTCATCTGGAATCAAACCAAAGTGCCATTGTCCGCCGTTTTTTCAACTTCGGATAGTTCTTCCCAATCTCCGAGATTGCCGCACCTGCGAAGATAGTTGTGACCACCATCCACGGCGCACGCCCCGCAGCTGCAACATTTGAAATCATGAATGGTTTTGCTCTCAATAATATCTCCGCACTTTTCGCATCTGATTGCATTCCTGATAATTCTCGGCATACTAATTCCTCTTTATCACTTTTCTAATTTTTGCTCTTTCTACACTTACATCCGGGGTCGTAGCAGTGGGATGGCATGCTTCTCCGAAATGGATTTCTTTATTATATTGCGCGTTGCCTGCTTGCTCACAGTTTTGCGGAAGTCGGGCCTATTCCCTTGATGCACAACGCAGACTGCTTAAGTCACAAAATTTCCTTTTTAGAAATGAAACTTCAGGCTTCCAAATGAATTTCTTATATTCAAATTCACTTGCGTCAAAATATCCAACATTGTTCTTCGCTCTGTCTGAACTATGAGTAAGCACTTTTGCATATCTTCTGCTGTAGCATTGTATTGGTAATATTTCTATAGAAATACCTTGACGGTTAATCCCTACAACATAGGCAACAGCCGCAACTGTTTAAACCGATAGCGTGTGCTTCTCATCATTTCTATATCCTAGTCAGCGCAGAAGAACAGCTGATATCATGTACATAATCTCTGATATGCCTTGCGAACAGTTTGTGCCATCAGGATCCTGCGCTGACGCAGAAATTCCATATATTCCATACTCTCGAAATTATCAGGCAGAGCGTGTTCCTTGCAGGTTTTGCGATACCCTTCTTCGCCCAGCTTTTGACGGTAATATGCAACATAGTCCTGTGGCGCCTTATCTGAGATTTCGATGTTTGTGGCATAGTCGAGATAGGTAAAATTCGCGATTTGATTCCGATCACGATCATTGTCAACGCCAATACCGGTCAAATAATTCTTTGGAAAGATGTGGTGTTTGTCAATTGCGTTCTTCGTGCCGCTAGACCCCAAAATGAAATATTTTGACACTGGGGTGTTGCTGAATAACATCGGCGTATTCAGCACGATCTGAGCCGCGACATACCCATACCACGCAGGAGAAATAGCTGCTGCACTGTTCAGTTCATTTGGGAGTGTCAGATTGAAATAGTCATCTGTAAAGTGAGTTTCAATCACGCGGTCGATATAAGCCAAAAATTCTGCTGCGGTATGAATATCTCGTAGATCCGCAAATTGCTTCTCTACTTCGGACTCCGTTGAACCGGTGTAGAAATATGTAATAGTGCTCATAAAGAACCACTTGCTGATGCACTTTTTGAGCTGCGTGGCATTCAACTTGTAGTCATACTTGGCAATCAGATAAAGGACATAACTGAAGACGACTGCGTTGGAGGACGCAATCAGTTTGTCGCTGATATATCCAGCTTCGGCTAAGATATTGATAAAGCCATGCCAATTGTTTAGATTCATGACTTTGTCCAGAGCTTTCTTGAAAGTCTGAAGATTTTCATGCCGCTCTTCCGTGGAGAATTTACCGGTCTCCAGATTTTTGCCTCGCAAGAGCATATACGCATATCTCAGTCGCGCTCGCCTGAAACCAACGCCAACAGCCATGCGGATTAAATGCGACGGTTCAATTGCCAAAAGTGTATTATAAGAAGTGTTCGCGGCTGGGATTCTGGATGCTGCCGCAAATGTATTGATCGTATCACTGGTTTCATTTTCGTAAACGGAGATCAGCGTCTGGATGAAGTTATTCTCTGTCAACTTCTGCCCGCCAGAGTTAACACGGACAAAAATATCTGCGACATCTTCTTCATCTGCAGTATAACTGATTTCCAATGTGGGCAGTGAATAGTCCGTGAGATTTAAAAGCGTATTGATATTGTCCTCAATTTTATCTTCTTCCTCGTCTGTCAGCAATGGAAGACCTTTCTTACCACGGCTTTCGTTGGCTTCTTTTATAAAACGGCGCCGCAAAGAGCTGATAGAGTTATCCTCTTTTGCGAGAAATACATCACTGATTCGGCTGATCCACTCGGTGTCCTTTTCGTATGCTTGAGACCATACAGCAAATTCACAAGTCAGTGGATTATAGGAGATTTTGATCTCGCGATCCACAAAGTTCTTGTCTTTCACCTTAACAGCAAACATAGCCGCAACAAGGGCGGTCAGTCGCTGCTGACCGTCAATAACAAGTTCTTTGGGGTCCTCGTAAGTCTTTGAGTTATCACCGATTGTACTCTTTTTGCTTTCGTAATCAACCGGAGACTCCCACAGCATAATGTAGCCAATAGGATATCCTTTGAGCAAGGAGTCAAAAAGTTCACGAACTTTGTTATCTTTCCAAACAAATGGGCGCTGAAGGTCAGGCAGACCAATACGGCCGGTGCGAACATCATTGACCAAATCTCCAACTTTGCTGGGGATATTCTTGAACAGCTCTTTTCCCATGTTGATCTCCTCAAACCGGTTCACCTGTTTTTTGATTGTCTAATTCAACTTTATTCGTATTCAATACCATAATTGTATCGCGACCTTACTGCCAAGGCGTATTCCACCGCATGACAACTTTGTTTATAATGATAGCACATTCGGTAAAGAACAGCAAGAAAACAATACATTTGTGTAGATTAGTGGTGCCTATTAGTATTATCTACATTATGCGTTGAAAAGATATTCTTCAAGACCCTTTGCCAGATGAAGAGGCAACGGTAGAACCGTCGACCGATTGGACTGAATCGGAATATCTCTCAACGCATTGGTATAGAAGATCCAGCTTGCTGCATCATCATCCGGCTGAAGCTGCAGCGGATACAGCTCAATCATGTCCTTTTCTGCAAATGAATGCCTGGGGCAATTGATCTTAGATTCTCTAAAGCTCCGTGTATAACGATTATCATTTGGTTTCGTATGAATGCCCCAGTACACATCCTCATATTTAAAAATACCCGATGTAGAGGAACGCTGCGAATTTTCGTCAGAAACTTTTACACGCAACTCCGTGAAATAATCTGGAACTTCTTGATTGCTCCTGATCCGGATGATTCGCACGCCTGAATTCGCCAAGGAGAGTAAGTACGGACTTTGCGGCATCCCGACATTTACCTGAGTCGGATAATACGCTTTTGCTTTATCATATCCACCGATCTCCTTGTCGGAGATACCGCCCCATACCGCCCGCGTATTTCCATCGGATTGGACCAAAACCAATACTCCGTTTTCCGGTGTATTGTATCGATTTTTCAACTCTATGAGTTTTTGCTTCGCAGGGGTGCGGCTTGCCGCAACACAACGCTGTTCCAAATCGCTTTTCCAGAAAAGCTGCGCCATCTCGAGGCACGCTTCCCGATAAGAAACCGTCTGGTTTGAGAACGCGTCACAATGGACCCGTGTCTTTCCCTCTATCAAATCAACCGTAATGTAAAGCGGAAGAAAACGAGCTTTATTTGAGATCCCCTGAACTTGCGTACACAAATGCATCCCCACACAAGGCGTATGCGTCAAATCAGGCTGGTCCCGTTTAGGATCCAGCAGGGTCACAACACCCAGCTGTCGATAGAGATCATATACAGCATTTTCAATTTTGTTCTGGCTGGCATCTTCCTCAGGGGTAACAAACTGTACAACTCGTCCCGTTTTGGCAAACGCATTGCGAAGGACGGATTTCGGATCGCCGACAACATAGTTCTCTTGCCCGGGCAAAACGAAAATACAAGCCGTTACTGCGTCGGTATCGCCTAATAGTTCGGCGATTTCGCCGCATCGCGTAATCTGCGTTTGCCGCTTATCGTCTGGCATACTATCCGCAAGACTGCCGACTTCTTTACACACATACCGCACTTTCAAACTGGATGTATCCTTTTCATCGCCAAAATCCCGTTCAATTTTGGCCTGAATCTGTTTCAGCAGTCTTTGCTGTGAATCATCTTTCCATAGACCATACAGCTCGAATATAATTTGGTCTGTCGCGGCGCATTGCCTGACCCAGTTCCGGAAATCTTCAGAATCCGCATATTCCTGCGGGGAACTATATTTTTTGAGCTTATGCCCTCGCAGCATGACCCGTTCCGCTTCGGGCTGCTCACAAATCATATTACCGAGCAGCGTAAACACCGAACGGTGCAGTGATGCCTTGTCAACGACAGACACACCCGTTCCGATTTTGGAAGCTACAAAGCCGGCCATGCCGTTTTTGTAGGGAAGAAGAATTGTTTCTGCATATGCCGTGGGATTTTTTACAATAGCTTCCGCCGATGGTAATTGCGCGTAGCTCCAAATATTGTAGCACTCTTTGTCCTGTTCTTTCCATATGGGCTGTTTGGCAATGGAATCATAGACAATGGGAACTTGGCAATATTTATTCTCTGAAACCTTTATATGAGAATTGACTGCATTTTTCAAAAACGGAGTCCGTTCTTTATTGTAGTTATCAGGAATCCAGCGGCGAATGCTCATCTGGCACAACAGCAGCGCTTTTCTTTCCGGAGGAGTTGTCTGCACAGATAAGTCAAATACAAAAGAGTACTGATGGTGACTTTTCATATCTGTGATTGGATCGCTGACCAGCTGATTCTTAGCGGCATAGCAAAGGTGCAGTGTTTGTCCGTTCAGGGTGATCTCTTTTCCCAACAGACGGTTGATTGCCAGAAGCGGAATCGCCTGATAAGCAGTTTCACAAACCGTCCCGTTTTCAAGTGTAAGACAAACTTGATCTGTGGATTGACCTGCCGCAAATTCTTCCCAATTCATCGTATCACAAAATTCTTTTGCGAGTTTTTTGACTATGGGGTTCGCTCTTGAAGACGTGACGTAAGTAGCCTTTACCCAAGTCTTAATAATGCTGCACAATGCCTGAATATTCTTCTCAGAGTATTCATAGCAGGATGTAAGCCAACGCTCATCATGGCTGTCCTTTTTTAACGGGGCTAAAGCGATGATACCTTCCATCCAACTGTCGACCAGCTTCTTCAGCGCATTTGTTGGAAGTCCATACTCATCCTTGAACTTTGGATTTGTCTTCCGCGCGATGTTCAGCAAGGTCGCTTTCCATGATGCGGGAAATCCCAAATAGTATAAAGTGCAGGTTTGATTGGGAGACAGTTTATATGCCAACGGATAGATTTTATGATTCATATGGAATGTCCTTTCGATAGGCTTTATAAAATGGAGCATACAGCGTTTTGGCAATTTCAGCGCTGTCTTTGCAGGTCATCAACGTGTCTAAGTATCGGCCCAGCTCGGAGAGACAGTCAAAGTCACCCTGTTTTTCTTCACGGCCGCGAAATGCGCCGTCAATAAAATAAACATGTGGTTCCGGCTTAGTCACATCTGTTACACGCGCCAACCGGCCAAAGATCTGCAGGATTAAAACAAACAATGTTGCAACCACATCTTTCCGATCTTCAGCGTCCAACTCAGCTAGGCCAAACGATTTGCTTTTGCTCATCTTTGCCCACTGCTGTGCCGCAAATTGGCGGACGCGCGCATTGTATGCGAACAGAGATTCTTGGGGAGCCCGATGACAGTGGGACTCCACAAATCCATTGAGCTTGCTGCCCTTTTGCTGGATATCATCAGGCACAGCCATCGGTCGTACCATGAAAAACACTGCGCAAAGGGCAGAGTGGCCATACTCATCGACAATGTTGTGTCCACGCTCGATTGCCATAGCAGGTGCAATCAGAATCTCCTCTTTCATCTTTGCAAAACGGCTGACCTCTCCCCGGCGCACCGTTCCCTGAACGTTCTCGCTGCTGACAGCATCAGAGATCATCCGGCAAACCTGTGCAGAGCAATTGACCTTCCGCAGGGCCGTCTCCAGTGTGCGCTGTACTTCCTGCGCCTGCACGTAGCTGTTGACAACCAATAGGATTTTCCCGGCTTTTCTTTCATATTCTCTAACAATCAGATCGACTGTCCTTTCGGTTGCAGACCGAAGCTGCAGCATACGTTGATCGTCTGACGCGCCGGAAATACGCTCAGGAAAACCGGATTCAAAGAAACGAGTTTTTTCTAAAAATGCGCGTTTCTCACCATCCGCTTCCAGGATATAGTTCACTGGTCGATTGATGTGGTACTCATAGGAGCCCTCCGCCCAGCTGGAACCGGACAGCATGATCACATGGGGTCCCGCAGAATTGCCCTGTGCGTCAGTGCGCAAATATGGAAGATCTTTCATCAGACTTCGTCCAAATGCAAACTGGCGGAACAGAATAATGTCTTCGTCATCTGTCTTTTTCAGGCCAAACAGATTGCCACACAGCGCAGAGGGAAGGAAATACTGCTGCTGCCGAAAACGCGTTTGCAGAAATCCGAACAGTTCATTTTGACCATAAGAGGTTTCGTGGCTGGCCTCATACGCATCACTGAGGTTCCGAATAAAGTGATCAAAATAAATGAGCCGCAAAATAAGCTTGATGCGAGCATCTTGAATTTGTTTTACTTTATCCTTCTTAGGCCGCGGAAAATTATCGCCCATTTCATTCAGCCAAACATGATACATTTGGTTAAAAAAAGTTTCATCGGTACTCTTGCAGGAACTCTCAAGAACAGCCCATAGCGTACTCTGCCGAATGCCGTCTTCATCCTGTATGTCTATTAAATCGTAAATGACTTGATAGACAGCATACGGAATTCTATATTCTGTCTCATCCCGGCACATATCCTCTAAGAGGGTAAGGGCTGAGAAAGGATCTCCGTACGCAATTTTCTTCCATGCACCTAATTCATGGTGCAGAGATTTTACGAGACAACTTAGGACTGTCACGCTCTGGCGCTGCATTTCATCGTATCGCTGTTCGGCCAATTTTTCCTCTCTGCGTTTGCTGCTTAGCCGCATATAGGCACTGCAATCTTCAGCGCATTCACGGATATAGCTATTAAAGCTCGTTTCCGGCATAAAAAAGTGATCCAGCGTTTTTTGAACTCTGTCGCTTTCATCGAAGACAACCACATCAAAGTCGCGCATTACCAGTTCTAAGAAGGTTTCCCGCTGCGCTCCTATCCGAGATGCCGCAAAGCCGGCAACTGTTGTGATAACAACGGAAGCAGTATAGCATTCACGGAGCATCCGGGTTCCCAGGCACTGATGAAAATACGGACACAGGTGATTCTTGTTTCCTTTTTTCAGGGTGTAGCATGGCTCTTTGCCGAAAGCGACTGCTTCGCTATGCTGCGCATCCATCCCATCAACCAAACATAACGGCGTTAAGTATTGAGAAAAGTCTGCCGACAAACAGGTCTCATAGGGCTGCGCAACCTGATTGATATATTTCAGCCTTTCGCTGCGTCCAATCAACGGGCTTGCCGTAACGCCAAAGGCTGATAAATATTTCTGCAGGTTCATGACTTCGGCTACTGTGTCAACAACAATCGCCATCCGACATCCATTTTTATAACACCAAAATGCCAACACCTTGATCAGCGTGGATTTGCCTGCGCCAACCATGCCAACGATATTGATGACCTCAAGAATTGTGAGTTCCGTACATGTACTGACGGAAGCCTCCTTGATCTGCTTGAGAACATTGGTCGTTAAAATCGCATAACACGGATCACCGGGATGCATCTCGGCCATTTCCTTTGCGGTATTCAGCAGTTCGTCCAAGGTGACGGAAATTGCTTTTCTGCGTCCCTTTTCAGAAACTCTCGGTGGAACAGGTGCGGTACAGTCCCTGTCGAATCTGACCGAAACAGTTTCGGTTTCCCCGTTTTCCAAATTCAAATACGGATAGCGATATGTCCCGGCTCCGGCATAAGCAGGCGGCTTAGCTTCTTCAAGCCCCTCCGGCCAAAACCGCTTCCACTCCCTTTGGCGCTGCTCATACGGATAGGGATATTCCCCCTCTACTTTGGAAAACGAATGACATCCCTCCGATTTCTCAAACGAAAAAGCGCGAACCGCATCATATTTTGAATCCTGATATGCTCGCAAATCATCCTGCCAGTATTTTTGAGAACGATAGTAACCCAATGCGTGCCGGGCCTGCTGCAAAGTGTGTTCCATATTTGTACACGCCGTTGTGCCAATAAGCTGATATTGGGCAAATAAAAGATAGGCTTTTACTGGATCGGCGGCAGGTGCATTCAGAGCAAGTAAATGTAGAACTGCTTCAATCGCTGCAAATCTGGCAAGCGGCATAGGCTCATCCATGCCTTGAAATTGTGCCGCAAGCGGAGCGTACCATCCGTCTTTGGCCTTATTCACCACTGCGCATCGCCTCCTTCTTCGCAATTGCAGTTTTCAACGCTCTCAGAGTCACACACTCTACATTCTCTTGATCCTTCAGTACGCGGTTGATAATTGCGGTATAGTTTCGCTGATTGACCGTGTATTCGTTGGGAATCACAAAATAACCGCGTGCATAGTCCCCGGAAGGGAATCCACCATCATTTTGAATTTTCGCACGGAGCGCGATGGGATTTCGATATGCCTTTGCGTCAATTGCCCAAACATCCCCGTCCGAGAACTGGATTTCCACATCATAGCGATCCATCTGCGGCCACAATGCCCAACGAAGCTTCTTTTTCTCACAAAACGCCGCAATTTCAAGTTCAAGCTTTCCCGGCGCAGCAAAATACCGCATGACACCTTTCTTTAACCGATAGAGATCGCCGGCCGAAATGTCCAGCTTCATATCATCCGTGAGTTCGGGGAGGGTATCTGTGCAATGAGTTGAGTGACAGCTGTATCCATACTTTCCATGCATCATCGTCCATCCGCATTGAGGACAGCGGTAACTTTCCTCCGTAATTCCCTCGTAGGCAAACTGGAAGGCGTCTCTGGCCATCGGATCATCGGCCAACTCAAGAGACATGGTGCGCCTATCCTCGAGTGTGATAATCGGATGCTCGATTATATATCTTCTGACTCTACAATAATCTTCTTGACTTAAAGTAATTATTTTTTCATAAAGAACACGCTCGTCTGTTCCATTCATGATGTCACTATCCTGTGTTTCCAAGAACTCATAGCAATCCGAGCTGGGGACATATGCGTTACTGGCTTTTTGATACGCAAAGGCGTCATAAGCATAAAAAGGCTCTTCCTGAAGATGCAGTTGCTCGACAACTTCCGGTTCCCATGTATCGAGCCACTCCTCAATAGGTCTGGTGATAAAATGCGCAAGGAAAGAGGCTTCGTCGGGATACTTGATAGCGACTTGACTCCCTGCCCATTGACTTGCAGCTAAAAACATATTGATTCCATGCTGCATAGCTTTGCTGTAGGGATACCTTGTCGGTTCCGCTTGCAGAAGCTGTTCTTTTTCAATCAATCCTTTTGCAATCAGAGCGAATGTTTTTCGCATAAATGCCGTATCCACGGGAATCCCTCCTGCCTTGAAACAAAATAAAACGGCTCTCCTGACATATACAAGAGAACCGTTGAAAAATACAGCATTATTTGGTTATATACAAATCGCTAAACAACATATATATACCGAATCAATGCGCTTTTTACTTTTCTCGTGTACAAATGTAATTATAAGGAATGTCTTCTGGCTTGTCAAGAGGCATTTTCACTTCCTTTGTATATGATCTAATTTATGAGCTTTCTTACCTTTTTGAGGTCAGTCACACTAGCGTCTCGGGCACATCATTGACATGACAATACAAAATTTCCATCGCAGATATTTCAAAACATCCTACTTGCCTCTTGACTCTCCCGTTACGTCATAGTGTATGCTAAACTCACACGGAGGAGGGATTGCCATGATGACTATTCACGAAGTCAGCAAGCTGGCCGGTGTCAGTGTCCGGACGCTGCACCATTACGACGCCATTGGCCTGTTGCTGCCCACCGCGCTCACCGAAGCGGGTTACCGGCTGTATGACGATACAGCGTTGGCACGGCTGCAATCGATCCTGCTGTTTCGAGAGTTGGAATTTCCGCTGAAGGATATCAAGCGGATTTTAGATGATCCGAATTTTGACAAATCTGCCGCGCTTGAAGACCAGATCAAACTGCTGGAATTGCGGCGGAAACAGCTTGGAAAACTCATCGCCCTCGCCCGTGAGACTTTGAAAACAGGAGTGACACCTATGAAATTTGACGCATTTGACAAGACCGAACAGGCGCGCTTTGCCGCCGAGGTCAAGGAAAAGTGGGGCGGCACTACCTCGTATCGGGAATACCAGCAGCGCAAGGAAAATAGCTCTGCCGGTGACTTCTCCGAGTTGATGGCGCAGTTTACAGAGTTGGGCAAGTTGAAAAATCTTGCGCCTGCCACGCCTGAGGTGCAGAACGCGATCCGCAAGCTGCAGCAGTTCATCACTGACCATTTCTACACCTGCACACCGGAAATTCTGGCCGGACTGGGCGAGATGTATGTCGCCGACGAACGTTTTCGCGAGAACATCGACAAGACCGGCGGTGAAGGCACAGCGGCATTCGTATCCAAGGCGATTGCTGTATACTGTGGGAAGTGAGTATTCTTTGCTTATTGCGATGCAGAATTTGATCTGCGGTTCTCAGCGGAATATCATTGGGTCTCTTTGCCTTTACGAACAAAATACTTGAACCTGCGGGCAATCAGAGCTACAATGCCAACACCTTATAGCGAAGACGAACTGAACGGGAGGTTAGAGAATGAACAACGAAAGCAGCCCCTTTCGGGACTATGCATCAATCAGCGTTGACGACCTGAAAGATCAGGCAAACAGTCTTTTGAATCTTGTGACAGAGGAGCAGCGGCCGCTGCGTGTATTCATGAATAATGGCAAGGAGTTTTTGCTTTTTCCACAGGATATGCTTGCCCCAATTTCCGATTCTGACTTTCGGCTGATCCTGCTGTCGGCAATGCGATATGCGATGGGCCGGAAAACCTATATGCCATCGGTGATCGCTGATTATATCAAGCGCCATCTTCAGCTTCTGGACGATAAGTTTCTCGTACTGGCTGCTGATGACATTCGGCAGTATCTTGAGGACTACGCAGAACACGAGCCGAGTCTAAATCTTTGGCGGGATCTTTTAGATGCACTTGAAACAGAGCAGCGAGATCGCGCCACTCGTCAGGCAAGGAAAATCAGACCTTGCCCGACCTGCGGAAAACCATTGGAAATCATGAGCATTGCTGACAGCTGGCATTCACCCGGTGGATTTGATGTAATTGCACACTGCCGGAACTGCCTCTCTGATTACGAGTGGCTCTGCGATATGGACGGCAGCATCTCAGATATGAAACAGTATTTCTTTGGATAAGTCAGCTGATAAATGCAGAAACGCTTCCCGTTCTTTTGAGCGGGAAGCGTTTTTGACCACATGGATTACTACAGACGCGCGCGGAACAGGCGGAAAAGGGGATTCAAAAGAGGGTAGGAGAGTAACGGAATACGAGCGGAAATGATGAAAAATCATTGGAAACGCCCGAAAAAAGTTTTCGGTTCCTGTTTGGGACCACGAGGCCGCTGGTTCGAAACCAGTCACTCGGACCAGAAAACCCGCTGGAATCATAAGATTTCGGCGGGTTTTCTATGCAAATTGTTCAGTTTTCGAAAAAACGCTATTCTTTGTTTCTTGCGGCGCAGAATTTGCACTGCGGATTCGGTAAACTGGAATTTGACGAACTGTCCATTATGTTAGCGGCAGTTTTGGAGGAAGTTGGTCATGATCATCTCTGTTTTCTGCGCAATGGTATAGCCATGCTGCTTGTAGTATTTGAACAGCGCACGAGATGCCTGCCCCTCGATCAGCTCCGGGTTGTCCTCGGATACGCGGATGAGTTTGAATGCTTCTTTGATCGTGGTATAGTTGGAGAGCACGTCCAGAATATATCCTTCTTCAATGGCCTGCTGCATGGAATACACATGGAATGCTTCTTTGACTGGTTTACCCTTCGGCGTCATGCCGACCACGTTTCCGAAAGATTCGATGGTCTTTTTCTTCGGCGTTGCGGTGAACGCGAAGAAAGACTGATTCTCATGCCGCCCCTGACCGATGACCGCATTGATATATTCGTCGGTCAGATCCACTTCGTCCTCTTCAACGCCTGCTTCCTCTGCATACGCCCTGACGGCAGCGCCAATATCGATCAGACTGCGGCGCAGCGCCTTTGCGCTTTCACCGTTCTGCCCCTGATGCGCTTCGTCAACGATGATGGCAAATCTCCGCCCGCTGAATTTCTCCATATCCTTTTTGGCAAAGAGAAATTTCTGAATGGTGCAGATAATGATACGTTTCTTATCATTGATGGCTTCCGCGAGACTGCGGGAGTTCTTTTTATCGTCGATTGCTTCGACCAGTCCGACCTGATGCTCAAAGCTGTTGATGGTGTCTTGTAATTGGCTGTCCAGCACTACGCGGTTCGTGACCACGATCACGGAGTCGAACAGGCCGTTGCCGTCAGCGTCGTGGACGGAGGCGAGGCGGTACGCAGTCCATGCAATCGAATTGGACTTCCCGGAGCCCGCCGAATGCTGGATCAGATAGTTTTTGCCCTCGCCGTTCCGTCGCACGTCTGCCATAAGCTTCCGCACCACATCGTACTGATGGTAGCGTGGGAAGATCATTTTCTCCTTTGTGACCATTCGGCTGACGCCGTTTTTCACCATTTCTTCTTTTTCCTTCACGAAGGAAATAAAGCGGTGAATCAAGTCCAGCAGGCTGTCCCGCTGCAAGACCTCTTCCCACAGATAGCTTGTGGCATAGCCGTTCGGATTTTGCGGATTACCCGCGCCGCCGGTCACGCCTGCGCCGTTGGAACCCTGATTGAACGGCAGAAAACGGGTGCTGCCGTCCGCAAGCTGCGTCGTCATCCATACCTCGTAGAGATCAACGGCAAAATAGACCAGAAACCGGTGATTCAGACGGAACGCGAACTCTTTGGAGCTGCGGTCATTCTTATATTGGTTGATCGCGCAGATATAGTCCTGCCCGGTAAACTGATTCTTGAGCTCCAACGCCACGACAGGAATGCCGTTTACGGACAGCGCCATGTCAATGGTGTTGGTATTGGCAGTCGAATACCGGAACTGGCGGGTGCAGCCAAGGATATTTGCCTCGTAGCGTTCTACGGTGACCGGGTTCAGGTCGGATTCCGGTTTGAAAAAGCAGACCTTCAGCTTGCAGCCCATAGGCCTCCATTGCGTCGTATTCCTTCACCGGGTCATGCCCGGGGATGGTGAACCGTTCCGGGGGAAACGCCGCTTCCAGAACCTTGCGGTCGTTCGCCGCGAGCTTGAAGGACAGCACATCGCGGGCCAGGATCAGCTTTCGCACCAGGTACGGAAGCTGATAGGGCGTGATCCCGCCGTCGATGATCGCCCGGCCGACCGGGATCTCGCCCAGCGCCAGAAACCGCGTCAGGCACGCGCCGCCAAGCGAGCGGCCATAGGCCGCGTCCAGCCGGGCAATGCCGTGGGCCTTCAAATACTCTGGGACCTCGTCTACAGTCTGCTCCACGGAGGTGAAATCGCCCGGTTCCTCCGGCTCGTGCCCGTCAAAGACCACCTGAAACACGTGCCACTGCTCCGAAAGCAGCGCGATCGTCTCTGCAAATGCCCAGACCGGCTCCGCCGTGCACGGCAAAAACAGCAGCGTCCGCCCGATCCCGCCCCCATGCTCCAGAACCTTCATGTTCCCCACCTCACCTTGTTAAACATATCTAACTCGCGCCTAA
>ENA-ORSL01001967-ORSL01001967.1-human-gut-metagenome-genome-assembly--contig:-NODE-1967-length-15843-cov-3.190144_pt1 | contig 15843 bp, 9 predicted proteins | sample MGYA00242190_ERZ509157 | MGnify/ENA primary metagenome ERZ509157 (study PRJEB26280, sample SAMEA2338664) | human gut metagenome | biome: human gut; feature: human-associated habitat; material: faeces...
ATGACGGCGACGGCAAGGACAACGGCGATGACGGCGACGGCAAGGACAACGGCGACGACGCCAAGATCCCGCCGACCGGCGACAACACCCCGGTGACGCTGCTGTTCACGCTGACCCTTGCGGCAGCCGGCGGCCTGACCACCGTTCTCGTGCTGCGCAAGCGCCGCGACGGCAAGGCCTAACCGCCCCGCCAACCGCGACACAATCGCATAAACGCACAACAAAGCACCCACTCCGCATCGCGGAGCGGGTGCTTTTGGCTTTGCATTTTTTCGGCGCGCAGCCGCATTCCGGGGCTTGCCAGCGGGCGGCGGAGCATGTATAATGCTGGGTAGGACAAATCGGGGCGCAGACCGGGGCGCCCGCGGAAATCGCCGAAGGAAGGAAACGCGCATGCAGCTGAAAGCCAAACTCAGAAATTTAAAGGAGCACCCGCTGCTTCAGGTGCTGGCGGGCAACGGGGGAAACCCGCGCACGCTGGTGCTGATCGAACCCCTCTGGGGCATCCCCTACAACCTGATCGCGCCGTTCACCACGCTGTACATGTACACGCAGGGCATCACGGACGTCCAGATCGGCCTGATCCTCTCGATCGTCATGGTGGTGCAGGTGTTCTTCTCTTTCTTCGGCGGAATCCTGACGGATAAGGCCGGGCGCAAATTCACCACCATGATGGGCGATTTTTTCGGCTGGGCGCTGGCCTGCCTGGTGTGGGCCGTCTCCAACAACTTCTGGCTGTTTCTGGCCGCGGCGCTGCTCAACTGCTTTGAGCAGATCAACCAGACCGCATGGTACTGCCTGCTCATCGAGGACGCGCAGCCGAAGGACCTCGTGGGCATCTACACGTGGGTGAACATCGGCGGGCTGGTGGCCGTCTTTTTCGCGCCGCTTTCCGGCCTTTTCGTCAGCGCCTACTCCGTGGTGCCGGTGGTCCGGGTGCTGTACGCGCTCTTCTCCCTGACCATGATCGCCAAAACCTGCATCACCTTCAAGTTCTGCCGTGAGACCCGGCAGGGCAAGATCCGCCGCGCGGAGACGAAGGGCGTGTCGGCGCTGCACATGCTCGGCGAGTACCGCCATCTGGTGCCCCTGCTGCTGCGCAACCGCAGCGTGGTCAAGGCCGTCGCCGTGTCGGTCATCCTCTACATCACGAACATGGTCAGCACGAACTTTTTCAGCCTGTACGTGACGCAGCGGCTGGGCCTTTCGGAAAACCTGCTGGCGCTGTTCCCGATTTTGAACGCCACCGTCATGCTGATTTTCATGGTCGGCATCCAGCACCGCATGAGCGCGCTGAAATTCCGCGCGCCGCTGTGGGCGGGCCTTGCGCTGTACTGCGCGGCCGCACTGGTGCTGATCTTCTCCCCGGCAAACAGCCTGGGCTTTGTGCTGGTCTACGTGTTTGTGGCCGCCGTGGCCGCCGCGCTGGTCAACCCGCGCAAGGATGCGCTGCTCCAGCTCAACATCAACGCGCAGGAGCGCGCCCGACTGAACGCCCTGATCATGGCCTCGACCATCGCGCTATCCTCGCCGTTCGGGTATCTGGCCGGCTGGCTTTCCAGTGTGGACCGCCGCCTGCCCTTCGTTTTCACGATCGTGCTGTTTGCCGCGGCGATGGTCGTCGTCGGCCGGATCCAGGAGCCGGCCATGGAGGAAAAGGACCCCGCGGCGTAACGGATGCCGAAGGGCCGCAGATCTCGTCTGCGTGGGTGATTTGCGGGCAGAACAGAAAAAAGCGATGCGCCCCGGATTTGAAAATCCGAGGCGCATCTTTCAATATGCGCACGCGCCGATTGCGTCCGGTATGGGTTCTGCGGTTACGGCAACACCGCTGCGAATCGATGCACAGATGCCGGGCGTGGAGGGAAACAGGACGTGCGCGGAGGCGTTATCTGAGGGAAAACCGCGGCCTTACAGGGAAAGCCATTTGCCCTGTTCCGCGGAAGCCAGAACGGCGTCTACGGCCTGCTGGTTTTTCAGGCCGTCTTCGACGGTGGCGGCCAGGCCGTCCCCTTTCTCCAAAAGGATGTCGGCAAAGCTCTGCATCTGGTCGCTGCGGCACCGGTCCGGAATCGGCAGCCTGGAGAACACGCGCCCCTCAGCGTAAACGTCGCCGGTGCAGACCTCGATCACATCCTCTTCGCCCGGCTGCGCGTCCAGCGAATATACGATGGCGCCCTCGCTGCCGTAGATCTCCATGCGCTGGTAGTTGCCGCGCCCGTAGCCGAAGCGCGTGATCTGGAAGCTGACGGAGATGGCGTCCTCCATATCGGCCATGTAGTTGCAGAAATCGTCGACGTCTACCGGGCCCATCCCGGTGCCGTCCAGGTTCTGGCGCTCATGGACGTACGTGCCCACATGGCCCACAAGGCGTGTGTACTCCTTTCCGGTGACGAAGCGGACGAGATCCAGCGCGTGACAGCCCAGATCGCCCAGCGCGCCCGAGCCCGTGCGCGACTTTACAAACCGCCACACGCGCGGCGTGTTGAAGCGCGGCAGGCCCCAGGCCTGGAAATACTGCATGTCAACGTGGTACACCTGCCCGATTTTTCCGCTTGCGATCAGCTCCCGCGCGTAGCGAGCCGCCGCCTTGAACCGGTACGAGAAGCAGACCATGTTGGGCAGCGCCTTGGCGCGCGTGGCCTGTGCAAGCTGCTCCGCCTGCGCCGCCGTCATGGTGATCGGCTTTTCCAGGTCGTACGGCTTGCCGGCCTCGACCGCCGCCATGGCGATCTCAAAGTGCGCGTCGTTCGACGTGCAGATGTCCACCGCGTCCACAGCCGGGCAGCGGATCAGGTCGTGATAATCCGTAAACCGGCGCTCCGCAGGGATGCCGTATTTCTCGCCGACCGCGTCCAGCTTTTCGCGGTCAATGTCGCAGATGGCCACAAGCTCCAGATTCGGGCTCTTGCGGATGCCGGGCTCGTGTACGCCGGACCAGATGCCGCCTACGCCGACGGAACCAATTCGAATGACTTGATTTTCCATATACAATCGCTCCCTTTGCGTGTCCTTATTTCGGCTGATGCAGGCCCTGGATGCTGTGCTCCAGCTTGCCGTGTACTTCCATGATGGCGGGCGGGTTGCCGTAGGTGACGGGCGGGAAATCGATCGGCGCGGCCCACTTGACCGCGTTCACGATGACCTGCTGGATCTCCGGCTGGTAATAGATCGGGAACGCCTCGTGGCCCGGGCGGAAGTAGAACACCTTGCCCTTGCCGCGGTGCCAGCAGCAGCCGCTGCGGAACACCTCGCCGCCCTCGAACCAGCTGATGAACACCTGCTCGTCCGGCTGCGGGATGTTGAAATGCTCGCCGTACATCTCCTCGTGCGGGATCATGATCTTTTCATCCAGCCCCGCGACGATCGGGTGGCTCGGGTCGACGACCCAGAGGATCTCCTGCTCGCCGTCCTCGCGCCACTTCAGCATGCCCGAGTTCGTGCCGCAGAGCTTCTGGAAGATTTTCGACGCGTGGCCCGAGTGCAGCACGATCAGGCCCATGCCGTCCAGCACGCGGCGGTGCACGCGCTCGACGATCTCATCCGCTACCTTGTGGTGCGCCATGTGGCCCCACCAGATCAGCACGTCGGTGTTGTCCAGCACGTCCTGCGTCAGGCCGTGCTCCGGCTCCTCCAGCGTCGCCGTCTGCACTTCCATGCCCGCCTTCTGCAAAAACTCGGCGATGCACCCGTGGATGCCCTTCGGGTAGATGGACGCAATTTCCGGAAACTGCTTTTCATGCAGGTATTCGTTCCATACGGTTACGTGAATTGCCATTTTGTTTTACTCCTCTCCAATGTCGATGCCAGTTGATCTTGTGCGCAGCGGCCGCTCAGAAATGGTGTCCGCCGCCTGCTTTTCAAAAAACGGTCTGTCTGCCTCCCTTCCAAAGGAAAGCGGGCTTTTGGCCCGCTGCCGTGCGTGGTGCGGCTTTTCTTTCCTATCTAGAATACTGAATTCACAACAACCGATCTATAATTTTCCGGTCAGAAAATTGTGATTTTTATGTCGGTTTACGGTTCGCCCGGCGATTTTATACGCGACAGCTTGATGCGCACCTCCACGATGGCGCCGTAGTTGTCGGCCATGTTGGAAAGGTGGAAGGTCGCGTCGCTGCCGTAGATCAGCTTCAGGCGCTCTTTCAGGTTGGACAGCCCGATATGGCGCCGGCCGTCCCGGTAGATTTCCCGGTCGTGCAGGATGGCGTCCATGACCGCGTCGCTGAACCCTTTTCCCGTGTCGGAGACGCAGCAGTAAAGCCAGATCTCGTTGTCCATGACCTCCTTTGTCAGGAACAGGGAAACCTCTACAGGCTGCTCATAAATGGCGTTGTGCTGTATGGAGTTTTCGACCAGCGTCTGCAGCATCAGCTTGGGGATGAAGTAATCCAGAAGGTCCTCGTCGACGTCTATGGTGCAGGAAAAGGCGTCGCCGTACCGCTTGTGCTGCAGCTGTATGTACAGCTTTACGTGGTTGATCTCCTCGGAGATTTTCCGCAGGTTGGCCGTCGGGCCGAACAGGTACCGGATATAGCCGGAAAGGTCTTCGAGCAGCTCCGTGATTTCCAAGTTGCCGTCCCGGTCGGCCAGGCTGTGCACCAGGCTCAGGCAGTTGAGGAAGAAGTGGGGGCGGACCTGTTCCTGCAGCAGCTCCAGCTCGGTCTGCTTCTTGGTGATCTCCTGCTCGTACAGGGCGATGCGCATGTCCTTCAGGCGGTGTGAGAGCGTTTTGAACTGCCGGTTGATGATTTCCAGCTCCACAATGTCGTTTTCGTCCAGCCGGTCGAAGCTTTCCTCTTTTTCGGCGTTCTCCAGACCGGTCACGAATTTCGTGAAGGGGTGGAACAACCGCCGGTAGCAGAGCCGCACGACCAGAATGACTTCCAGCCAGAGCAGGACCATTTCTAGGTTGAACAGGCCGAGCTGAAAGTGGATGTTCCGAAGAACCTCTCCGTCCTCCACCTTTTGAATGTACGCGGTGCCGAGGTCTCCGAGCGGACAGGTGTATACCTCGGAGCCGTCGGTGATGGCCTGCCCGGTCTGTTCCCGGTAGGCCTGCGGCGCAATCACGCGGCCGTCGTGCCACCGCAGAAATGAAATGACCGAGTAGCTTTTCGGCATGTCGTTGATTTCCGCAAAAATCTGATTCAGATCGATCAGGCAGGCGAGCATGATCTCCTTCTGCCTGTACCATCCCAGCATGTAGGTTTCCTCTCCGCTTGTCAGTATTTCCCAGCACACCTGGGTGGACAGGGCATCCTTCTGCTGGCGCAGCCGCTGCTTCACCTGGCCGGTGATGCCGAAATCGTCTGTCGACGCAAAGGAGAGGCCCGTGGAGAATGCGAGCAGGTCGGATGCCGGCCAGTAGAGGAAAGACTGCTTGAGCTCCGGATAGCGCGTCTTCAGGCTGCCGACGAGGTCGCTGGCCATGAACAGCATGTCGTAGTATCCGCCGTCCCGGGGGCTGATGCTTTGGGGAATGCGGGGGAGGATATCCCGCAGATTGTTGGCCAGCGTGAGAAATTCCAGATTGATGGACTGGATTTTCCGGTTGATGTTCTTTACGTACAGGATGGCGGTTTCCTCCATGTACTGATCCTCCACAGTGCGCAGCGTCTGGCCCAGGTACAGGTGGATGGCGGAGAAAATCAGAAAGAGCACCAGGAACAGAATGGAGAAAAAGCGCAGCAGCACGCGCAGCTTCCTTTTCTTGTACATCTTGACGCACCTCCCAAAATCGGTAAAGCCTGAAGCTGAAAATACCGGAACCGGACTGCTGCAGAACGATGCTGCAGTCCGGTTCGGCCTTTTTTCTTTTTATCCCTTCACAGAGCCCAGCATAACGCCGTGGTTGAAATACTTCTGTACGAACGGATACAGCAGCATGATGGGGAGAGAAGAGACCACAATGGAGGCGTACTTGATCAGCTCCGCCAGCTGCCGCGCCTCTACGGCGGCCGCGCCGATCTGTGTCATGCCCATCATCTGGTTGTTGATCAGGATGTTGCGCAGCGCGATCTGGATGGGCTGGAATTCGGGACTGCGCAGATAGATCAACGCGTTGAAATACCCGTTCCACTGCCCGACGGCCGACCACAGAGCGATCACGGCCAGGACGGCTTTGGAAAGCGGCAGCGCCACGATGAAGAAGTATTTGACCTGCCCGCAGCCGTCCAGCTGTGCGGCCTCCCACAGCTCTTCCGGAATGGTGTTCTGGAAAAAGGTGCGGCCCACGATAATGTAGTAGCTGGCGACCGAGAACGGCAGGATCATCACGAGGGGGTTGTCCACCAGATTGACCGCCTTCACGACCATATAGGTCGGAATCAGGCCACCGGTGAAAAACATGGGGATGAGATACACGGCCATCAGCGCGCGCTTGCCGAAAAGCTGCTTTCTGGACAGGGCGAACGACACGGGAATGTTGACGACCAGGGTGGCTGCCGTGCCGCCGATCACGTAGAGAATCGTGTTGCGGTAGCCGGTCCAGATGTCGTCGAATTCCGCCAGCTTTTCATAGGCCCGCAGGTTAAAGCCCTTCGGAATCAGGACTATCTCGCCGGAGGATACCAGAGCGGGGTCGCTGATCGACGCGATCAGGATGAAGTACATGGGGTAAATGGCAATCAGGATCATCAGCCCGGTGATGATGTACACCACGGTGTCGAAGATAACGTCTCCTTTGCTGCGGCGCACTTTATTGGATTTTCTAATGGTTGCTTGCATGATAGTTTCTACCGCCTTTCCGCTTTTCAGAACAGGGAGTCTTCCGATATCTTCGACGAGATGAAGTTGAACACCAGAAGAAGAATCAGGTTGATCACATTGTTGAACAGGCCGACGGCGGCGGACAGGCTGTACTGGGACTTCAGCAGGCCCATCTTGTAGACGTACGTAGCGATGATTTCGCTGGTTGCGTTGTTCAGCGAGTTCTGCAGCAGGTAGACCTTCTCAAAACCGACGCTCATCACGCTGCCCATGCGCAGAATCAGCATGATCGTGATGGTGGGGAGTAGAGACGGAATATCGATGTAGAAAATCTTGTGCCATTTGTTTGCGCCGTCGATGGTTGCCGCTTCATAGAGCGTCGGGTCTATGGACGACAGCGCGGCGATGTACAGGATGCTGTCCCACCCGATATGCTGCCATGCCTCGGTCCAGACGTAGATGTGCGGGAACGCGGCGGCGGAACCCATCAGGTTCGGCATATCGATGCCGACAAAGCTCAGAAGCTTTGCGATGATGCCGCTGGACGGGGAAAGAAACAGCATGATCATGCCGCACATGACGACGGTGGAGATGAAGTGCGGCAGATAGGTCGTCACCTGAAAGAATTTCCTGTAGCGCGACGACGTGATCTGCGAACAGATCAGGGCGACGAGGATGGGCAGCGGAAACATTACCACAATGGAGTAAATGCTGATGACCAGCGTGTTCCGCAGGATGGGCCAGAACTGGTAAGAGTTGAAAAAGGTGGTGAAGTTTTCAAAGCCGACCCATTCGCTGCCGAAGATGCCCAGGCCGGTCTTGTAATCCTTGAAGGCGATGGTCACGCCGTACATGGGGATGTACGTGAACACGACCAGCAGGATCAGTGAGGGCAAAATCAGCAGGTAAAGCGGTATGCTCCGCTTTAGCAGCAAGAGCCTGCGGCTTTTTTTCTCTTTTGCGGATATAGCGGATCCATTCGCGTGCATAGTTTTCTCTCTCCTTTATGTTTGGATTCACCGGGATAGTCCTATCACGGTTTTCGGTGTGGCGGTGCATAAACCGGCGTGGCCCGCAAGGGCGGTCAGCGGCCCTTTTCGTTTTCTTTCCGGGCGTCCTCTATCCCGTTCAGATGGTACCTCCGCCACTCGTTCGGGGTAAACCCGGTATAATCGTGAAACGTTTTGGAGAAGTAGGAGAAATTGGAGTAGCCGACGCGCATGGCGACTTTTCCGATCTTGATGTCCGGGTACTCCAGAAGCTCCTTGGCTTTTTCCATCCGTTTCTGGGCGATGTATGCCGGCAGCGTCATGCCGACGGCGCGCATGAACTGCTTCGAAAGATAGTCTTCCGACATGAACACGAGCTTCGCCAGCATTTTTCTGGACAGATCCTCTTCCAGATTGTCGAGAATGTATTGGCATACGGTGGTGATGGCGTCCGACTTGTGGTCCCGGCTGCCCTCGACAATGCCGAGGAGCTTATGCACAAACCAGGCGGCCGCATACAGGCTGGAAACGGCATAGGTTTCCATCTGGTCGTATTCCTCCGGGTCGACGACGTCCTGCAGGGCCATATCCCGGCTTTGCAGGTAATTGGACAGCATCAGCGTGCAGGTCCGCAGAAAGACCGCCAGGCGGTTCACCGTCCAGCCCTCTTCCGTCTGGACCCGGACCATCTCCTCCCGAATGGACGCGTCCAGGCTTGTGAGGGGACCGAAGCCAACCAGCATTTTCTTCCACGCCTTCAGGGGGAAGGGGCGCCGCTGGGTCCTGTCTGCGGGCAGGTCGGCTTCCCGTGCGATTCTCTGCATATCCGGAACGGCGTGCTTTTCCAGCTGGCGGAGCGCTTCCCACATGGACGCCGCCTGCCCGACGGCGCCGCTTTCGCCGCAGTAGGCGCAGACCTGAAGGCCGATCCGCGCCTCCACGGCGTCGAGAAATGATGCCAGTGGCGCGCGGGGAAAGGGATCTTTCTCCTCTGCATGGCAGACCAGAACCCACCGGGTCTCACTCAGGCGGACAACGGTTTGCAGGGCGTTCCGGTCTGCCAGGTCTAAAATGGCCTGCCGGACCAGCGGCCGGCCGTAATGCGAAGGGGCACTCCGGCCGGGCACGGGGACAAAGCGCAGCAGGAGGAGCGCGAGGCTGGAATTTTCAGCCAGGCCGTGCTTTTGCGCCTGGCGGGTGAAATCCGCCTGTGTGACGGCGCCGTCAAACAGGGCGGCCCACAGGGTTTCCAGCGGTTCCTCCTGCCGGCCGCGCCGTGCATCCAGAAGCCCGACCACCCGGGAAAGCGTCTCTTCCAGATCCTTGGCCTTGATGGGCTTGAGCAGGTAGTCGCAGACGTCGAACCGCAGCGCGCCCTGAGCATAGGAAAACTCCGCGTAGCTCGAAAGGACGATGCATTCCATCGACGCGTGGTTTTCCCGAATCCATTTGAGCAGCTGAAGGCCGTTGCCGCCCGGCATTTCGATGTCGCAAAGGACGATGTCCGCTGTCGTTTTCGAGAGAAACGCGGTGGCTTCCCGGACGGAAAACGCCGTGTATACTTCGGTGATCCGTAGCCGGTTCCACTGCAGAGCTGACTTGAGCTCCTCCACAAAGGTCCGGTCATCATCTACGATCAGGATGGAATACGCCATAGCTTTCTCTGCCTCCTAATGGGTCGTGGTATCGGTTCTGCAGGTGCTTTTCGCCGTTTTGCCGTAAAAAGCCCGGTGAATTCCCGAAGAAGAGATGACCCGGCGCTGCCGTGATCACCTCTTCCTTCGGTTTCGATCAGCCCATCATTTCCACATAGGCGTCATAGGCGCCCTGATCGATCTCGATCAGTCTCTGCAGGCCCATGGCGTCCAGCTGCTGCAGATAGTCGTCCCACTCTTCTTCAACGCCGCCTTCGGTGATCCAGTGTGCCCACTGGGCCTCCACGTAGCTGTTGATATCCACGTTCAGAGCGGTCCGCTCGTTGATTTCGTCGTCGGTGAACTTAATCGTGCCCGGCCAGGCGTGCAGCAGGTCCGGGTTGTCGGCGTACTGCGCGTTGAGCGCGTCCTCGGCCAGCTTGAGCCCGTCGCCCTGATCGGTGGGCAGAGTGACCTTTTCTTCAAATTCCTTGCGCATGTACTTGGGGCCGAAATCGCGGGGAGAGGCCATCCAGGCGGATGTATCCAGCGTGTTGTCCTCCGGCGTCAGAAGCTCGTAGGTGCCGTCGCCGTTGTCCTTGATCTGGCCCGTGGAGATGGAGCCGTAGAAGGTCTGGAGCGAAACCAGATCGTCGTAGAACAGGTCGGCCCATCTCAGGACCTTTTCGGGGTCCGGGCAGTTGATGTTGAGGATCAGCTCCTTGTCGCTGTACTCCGTGCTCGCGATGCTCTGGGCGTTCTTGGTGCCCCAGGGGCTTTCCAGCGTGGGCATCTGCACAAACTGCTTGGTGTTGGGGCCGGCCCAGGAGTCCGCCGTCCAGCCGGAGAAGATGCCGACCTGAGAGCCGCCTTCCTTCTGCAGCTTGGCGGTGTACATGGCCGAGTCCTGCGTGAAGAACTCCTCGTCCATTACGCCCAGCTCCCAGAGCTCGCGGTAGTACTTGACGGCCTCTTTGTAGTGCTCGTGCGCGGGAACGAAGACGACTTTGTCGTTTTCATCCAGCGACATGTGCTCGTCGCCGCGCTCGATCAGGTCGAACGAATCCAGAAGCGCAAAGGCGCTGCCGTATCCGGGCTTGGAGCAGCTGAGCGGGATCTCGTTGTTCGGGTCGCCGTCGCCGTCCGCATCCTGCTCCTTAAAGGCGATCAGCACTTCCTTCAGCTCGTCGTAATTCGTGGGCATCTCCAGGTTCAGGTTGTCCAGCCACTCCTTGTTGATGTAGTTCTGGGTGTTCAGCTTCGGCCGGAAGGGGATCTTTTTCGGAAGGCTGTAGATCTGCCCATTTCGGTCGGTGCAGGCCATGCGCATGGTGGGATCCTCTTCAAAGATCTTCATCAGGTTGGGCATGGTCTCCTCATTGATCAGATCGGTGAGCTCCAGAAGCTTTTCCTTGTTCTGCACGATGTCGGAATCGCTGAGGCCGCAGGAGCCGAAGAAAGCGTCGGGCAGATCGTCGCTGGCAAACAGCAGCGCCTTCTGCTCGCCGAAATCGTTGGAGTAGTAGATTTGCCACTCGATGTCGATGTCGGCTTCCTCAGCCAGATCCCCCATGACGCCGTCGGTCAGAAAGTCCGTGGGCCAGGTGTCGTTCCAGCGTACAGTGGCGATCTTGTACGTGTAGCCTTCCGCCGCACCTTCGCTTGTGTTCTGTTCCGCATCAGGGGATGCCGATGTAGAGTCCTGGCCCGAGGTGCCGCACCCGGCAAGCATGGAAAGACTCAGACCGGCCGCCATGAGCAGAGCAGCAGTTCTTTTGAGTTTGTTCATGATTTACCTCCTTGTTTTTTCGCCATGTCTACTGGCGTTTTACAATATTTTACCGTCTTTGTGTCGGCGAGTCTGCCAGATTTGCGATAAAAAATTATCAAAAAAGCTTTTTTTTATGACTTTTTCCAATATGGATTCAGCGGATTGCCGGTAAGGCAGGATGGACGGCAATGGGAGGAGTTAGTGTATCTGCGGGAAAGCAAAACCGAAAAGGCAACAAATATCGTGCTGTTTTTTTATAGATATACGGACAGCCGCACCTCTATAATGGACTCAACCACCGGGCGGAAGGCGCTCGGAAATAAAACGGATGGAGGTAATCAGGATATGAATCAGCACAGATTCGGAGTGAACGCAGTCTATCTCGGCGCCAAAGCGGCGCGGATACCGGACGAGCGACCCGGCCCGGCGGGGGGGAACGGCGCGCTCCTGCTCGACGAGTTCTACCGGGCCAACGGGAACCCGGGGGCGGTTACGCCGACCAAAGCACAGGCTGCATGGGACGACACCTTTCTCTACGTGTTGTTTCTGAACTGGGAATCTGCGGAGAACGTGGACCAGGTGCGCCGGGACATCGACGACCTTGTGGTGTCTTCCGGCACGTTGGGCCATCGGGACTTTGCGGTATTTTCGGTCGGACGTGACGGAGAAACGCAGGGGGTTCTGGAAAGCGGCATGACGTACATCGGCGGTGACGAGGCGTTTGGCGGAAGCCAGCCCAACCTGCCGTTTCGGCACATCGGCAACCAGGCGGATATCCGGACGATCGACCCGCAGTCGTATACGGTTGTGGTAGACCGCCGGTCGGGTTTCTGGAGCGCGGCGTACAAGATCCCGTGGACGCTGGTGGGCGGATTCCCGAAAGACGGCTGCTTTGCGCTTCAGGTGTACCGCAAGAAGCAGGCGACCGGAGAGATCCTGTGCCCGACGCCGCTGGACCTGTACATCAACCTGCCCTATTGGTTCGAGTACGATCCTTCCACATTCATGGAGGCGTATCTGGGCGGTGACGCCGGCCCGGTGTACGGGACCGAACTCTACGCGGCGCTGCCCAGCGCCCGGAGACGCTGGACGCGCTATACGGAGATCTCCGGCGTGCAGCCGGGCGAGCTGAAGCGGCTCTGGACGGAGCTGACGGCCCTGCCGGAAACGACGGAGGAAAATGTGGCGGCGCACGTGGCGCTTGCCCAGCGCCTGCAGGACGTGCTCTATCAGGAGGCCGTGGATTTCTTCTGGGACGAGGCCGGAAGCCGCCCTGTGGGCCACATGGAGCCGTGGAATGAGCGCCATGTGTTCAACGAGCTGCTGGCGGCCGGTGAGGCCGGGAAAGCATATGCCCGCCTGAACCGGTTCCTGCGCTGGCTCGCCCGCTATATTCAGTGGTACTACACCGATGGGACCCTAGGCGACCAGTCCGCCGATTGGACGCCGTATGAAGAGCTTCGGCAGGTCACGGCGGAAAACAGCGGGATTGTGTTGGATTTTGGAGACGCGGTGCCCGCGCTGGAGCTTACCTTTGCCGAAGCGGGATTCCGCCTGAAGAGCGTGACGGGCGGCGGCCTTTTTTCCGCGGCGCCGGATGCGTTTGCCGTCTCGGAGGACGGCGCTGTGCTGCGTGCGGCGGCGGGAAACCGGAATGCCGTGATCACGCGCGGCGCGGACTGGCGCGTCGTGCTGTCTGTCGGGAACCGGCAGATTTTCTCCATGGACAAAAATACGCTTTCCCGCGTGCATGTTTGCGGGAAGGAAGGCTTCCGCCTGCAGATGCCTTTGCTTCAGGAGGAATCCGTCATCGGGTTTGGCGAGCGCTTCAACGGCGTCAACCAGCGCGGGCATATCGTTGCCATGTACCAGCGGGACGCCTACCTTTCGGTGATCGCCGGACTGGCCAATGAGAGCTACAAGAACATTCCGCTTGTCCATTTCAGTTCCGGCTATGCGCTGTATATCAACAGCACATACAGGATGCGTGCGGATGTCGGCGTGCAGGCGCAGGACCGCTTTTCCATTACCGTACAGGATCCCCATGTGGATCTGTATTTTTGGGGCGGTACGCCGGTGGAAAACATGGCGTCGTATGCGCGGCTGACCGGCCTGCCGCTTCTCCCGCCCCGGTGGGTGTTTGAGCCCTGGAGCGGCGCGGGCGGCGGACGGTGGATGAACGGGCCGCTACACAACGTGCTGGAGGAACAGATCGGCGTGCTGCAGAAGTTCAAAGAGCTCGATATCCCGCACGGCGGGTTCTACGCCGAAGGCGCCGGCGCGGGCGGCAAACGCCTCGCCGAGCTGCACAGGATTTCCAACTTTGCCGCGCAGAACGGGATGCGCACCTTCTCCTGGGAGTATTCGGTTATGCCGGCGGAACACGCCAAAGCGTTTCTGCAGGATTCCGGCGATACGGAAGATCTGCCCATCAGCAAAACGCCGCAGTACACAGGGGACATGCAATACGTCAGCTACATCGACTTCACGCATCCCCGGGCCATGGAACTGCTGCAGGCGCAGTGGAAGGATCGGTTTGATGCCGGCATCTGCGGAACCATGGTGGACTTCGGAGACAAGATTCCGGACGAAGCGGTCTTTTTCGACGGGCGGAACGGCAAGGAAATGCACAACGGTTACGCGCTGGACTACGCGCGCGGCTACCGGAAGCTTTTCGAGAGCGCTTACGGGGAGGACCACGTCCTGTTCCAGCGGGCCGGTGCGCCCGGGTGCCAGGCCTACGCCTGCCAGTTTGGCGGAGACCAGCCGACCACCTTCCCGGGCATGCGGCAGTCCCTGTCCGGCGTGCTTTCCGTCTCGGCCTCGGGCCTGCCGTTCTGGGGCGTCGATGCCTGCGGCTACGATGGCTTTTCCGGCGGCGATGCGGAAACCTATATGCGCTGGACGCAGTGGGCGGCGTTTTGCCCCCTGATGCGGTACCACGGCACATTCCCGAAGGAGCCCTGGGAGTATTCCGAGCAGGTCACCGAATTGTACAAATTCTATACCTGGTTGCGCGAGAACCTTCTGCCGTATGCGTACAGCACGGCCGTTCAGGCGCATCACCGCGGCATCCCCATGGTTCGCCCGCTGCCGATGATGTTCCCCGAGGACGCCTTTGTCGCGCAGGTGACCGACGCCTATATGTACGGCGATCATCTGCTGGTGGCGCCGATCTGCTCCGACAGCAACAGAAAACAGGTGGTGTTCCCCGCGGGCCGGTATGTCAATTTCTTTGACAATACCGAGGTCGTCGACGGCGATACGGCGCAGACGCGCGTGTATCCCATCACGGAGATCCCGGTTTACGTGGCGGCCGGCGCGCTGTTTCCGGTTGAGCTCAACGAATCCCTGGAGTTTGGAAGAAGCATGACCACAAGCCGGGTCAGGGCGCTCGTCCTGACGCAGCCGGTGTGCGCGACAGCCGGCAGCTGGAACGGGTCGGACACGGAGGAAAACGATTACGCCTTTACCGTCGGCCAGAACGGCTTCTCCGTGCAGGCGAAGGGGTGCGCGGGTGTGCGGTATCTCCTTGTGAAAGGTGTCGCAAGCGTACAGGACGTTGTGCTCAACGGAGTCCGTCTGCGCTGCGTGCCGGCAAAACAGGGGCTGAACCTGCATGAAGCCTATTTTGTGGCGCAGGATGGAACGCTCTATATCCGCCTGTTTGCACATTCCGACCTGCAGCTGGACGTTGTCACACGGTAACGTTCTGCGAGGGGATTCGCAGGGCGGGACGTCGCTACGTGCCTTTCCCGGAGCATCTCCAGCATAGCGAAAATGCGGCGCGGGAACAACCGACCGCTGGTTTACTGTCGGCTTTGCCCGCAGAACCGGCGTATTCCGAAATGCCGCGCATGGAAAAAATGAAAGCGGGGACAGGCAAGAGCTGTGTGGCTCTGCCTGTCCCCGCTTCATGTTGCAGCATCCCGCAAACACCGTTTGCGCAAATTCTGTTGACTATTGAGAACGGAGTCCGTATAATGAAAGCAAAGATATTCTGAGCAGGAGGACGAAATGCATGGCGACGATCAAGGATGTTGCTAGGATAGCGGGCGTGTCCGTGTCGACCGTCTCTCACGTGGTCAATGGAACCCGGTACGTCAGTCCTGAGAAGGTCCGGAAGGTCGAGGACGCCATCCGCCAGCTGGACGAGCTCCCGAATTTCATCGCGAAGCGGAGCGTATCGAGGGGCAAGCCGTCCGAAAGCCGCTATGTGCTGATCCTGCTGTCGAAAAAATGCAGCCTGTTTCAGAATCAGGTCAAGGAAAAGCTGGAAGAAATCGTAGAGCAGAAGGGCTACATCGCCATTTCGCTGGCGTATGACCTCGATGCGGACCGGCTGGCGGCCATCCGCGCGCTGGCGGGAACGCTGGGCCTTGCGGGAATGATCGCCTTTCCGGACCGGGAGGGCGTCCTTTCCGGGACCTTTTTCAAAGGGCTCCGGCTTCCGGTGGTTCTGATCGGGAACCCCGTGGACCGGTTTGCCGCGGACACCCTGCTGCCTGACACCTTCGAGGGCAGCTACCGCGCAGTGCGGCACCTGATAAAAAACGGGCACGAGCGCATCGCCTACCTGTGCGAGTCGAAGGCGCGCGGCACCCACAGGTTTGAGGGCTACAGGAAGGCCCTGGAGGATTCCGGCATCGCGGTGGAAAAAGCGCTGGTCCATGCGGGCCTGAAAACCGAGGCGCTGGCTGCCGAGGCCATGGCGCAGCTCGCCGCGGCGGAGCCGGCGCCC
>ENA-ORSL01001970-ORSL01001970.1-human-gut-metagenome-genome-assembly--contig:-NODE-1970-length-15822-cov-2.887423_pt1 | contig 15822 bp, 8 predicted proteins | sample MGYA00242190_ERZ509157 | MGnify/ENA primary metagenome ERZ509157 (study PRJEB26280, sample SAMEA2338664) | human gut metagenome | biome: human gut; feature: human-associated habitat; material: faeces...
AACTGTCATAACCTGCCACTCCCTGCTGTTTCATATCAATGCACACTTCCACAAAATCACGCGGAGTAATATCATTGACATGAGTCATCCTGCGAAGCACGTTCTTTGCTTCCGCCTCATTCTTGCCGGCTACTTCTTTCGAAGAACGATTCCGCCATTGATAAGGATGAGAAGATTCTTCAGAGTCAAAATCCTCTACCGTATTCCGCAAAGCATTGAAGCCGATAGTCTTTTCCGCAAGAACCAGCAAACCTCTGCCCGCAGTGTTCGTAAAGGATACCCACCGCGTATCTGTGCGATGTCCGTTCTCCTGCGGACGGACATAATTAACATACATCTCTTCGACACTCGTCTTATACCTTCCCACCATAGAGCCGGCATTGCGATCGACATAATTTTCTACCGGACCGCGTCCAAAATACTCCACTCTATTCATTACATGCGGAATACGGAAACGCACTCCGATACGAGGCACTTCAAGAACATCTTTCTTTTTCACTTTCTTACCCGGAGTGAAAGTCGCCAGATTGGTATCTTCCAATACCTCCGTTTTTTCTGCTTCACGATCGGTCTGCGTAAACTTAACATTTACATTGACAACTCCGTCTCTATATATCCTGTAAGTTATCAGATACTGATTACCGGCAGGCAAATCATACGTAACAGACATCAGCACTGTTTCCCCTTCTTCTCTGACAGCCGTATCACTCACCTTGAAGTCACGACTCGACTCTTTCCATATCTGCAAACGCTTGGGATTACTGTTGCCATAATCATTATCATTGGGCGCGCGCCAGAAATTCGGCTGCACACCGAAAGCTTTATCAAAAAACTCGGTTCCGTTCACCTTATAGGATGTTACCATACCGGTGGCCTTGTCCAGTTCAAAATAAACGTTCGATGAAGATACCACAACCTTACCATTTTCCGCTTTCCATCCCAACGCTTTTCCGGATGCCTCATAAGAATCTTTTTCCGTCTCCAACGGCAAACGGAATTGTTCTTGAGCAATCTCATGTCCAATCGGGATTAGCGGTTCAGCCTGTCTGGTCACCACACTAAAATGTACAAAGTATTCGACTCCGGGCTTACCTACCGTCACTGTAACCGGGATAACAAATTCGGCCGTCGCTTGCGGACTCACATCCAAAGCAACTTTACCTCTTTTCGCTACGCTGCCGTTAGCCCGCAATTCATAGTTGACATCGTACTTTCTCAGATTCGTGAAATAAAAACGATTGACAACTTTATATCTACCGGTTTTCAAATCGACTGCTTCAAAAGCCACATTCTGATGTGCATATTTCACTTCCGCCAATGCCGGATGAGGTTTGCGGTCGGGACCGACCAGGCCATTGCAACAAAAATTCCCGTCACTCGGCATATCGACTCCATAATCACCGCCATAAGCCCAATATTCATTCCCGTCTTTATCCTTTTCCAGTATACCTTGGTCTACCCAATCCCAGATATATCCACCCTGAAGATTAGGATATTTATAAATCTCTTTCCACTGATCCCATAAGTTTCCACTGGAATTCCCCATGGCATGAGAATACTCCGAAGGAACGACAGGACGATCAGAACCGGTCTCACCTATATATCTCAGCCACTCGGCGCTGGGATATTGAGGCACATACATATCCGAATTCCATTCCCACTGCGCACGCTCATAATTGACAGGACGATCCATCAGTTTCTTATCCTTGTCTTTAATCCATAAATAGGTCTGGTAAAAGTTATAACCGTTGCCCGCCTCATTTCCCAACGACCAGAATGTCAGAGAGGGATAATTCTTATTACGCTCGTACATATTTATCGTACGATACAAATGCGGTTTCAACCATTCGGGATTATTCCCCAGGCTTCCGCCCTTACGCAAATCATAATACATTCCATGAGATTCAATATTCGCTTCATCATATACATATAGCCCGTATTCGTCACAAAGTTCATAGAAGCGACGATCCTGAGGATAATGGCAAAGACGCACGGTATTGATATTGTTCTGTTTCATCAGTTCAAAATCCTTCCGCATTAATTCCTCCGTCAAATAATGACCGGTCTTTTCATTGTGTTCATGGATATTCACCCCTTTCAGTTTCAACGGTTGCCCGTTAATAAAAAGCAAGACATACGGTTTTCCGTTTTTAGCAAACTGCTTGCTTTCTTTAATCTCAATACGACGGAAACCGACATTGAAAGGAACAATTTCCGTCACTTTTTCCCCTTCTTTCAGGGTTATCAATAATTTATAAAGGTTCGGCATTTCAGAAGTCCACGTTTTCACGGCAAGCAAATTCTTTTCAAAAGAGACTGTATGCTGCCCATAGCCATCCACCGGTATTTTTTTCACGGCACTTGCAACTTGTTTACCGGCAGTATCCAAGAGTTCGTAAGATACTGATACTTCCTTGCAGGCAGACGCATTGTTCCGCACATCGACAGCCAATTCAAACAATCCATTTTCGTACGTATCGTCCAGCGTAGAAATGACTCTGAAATCTTTGATCGCGGTCTTTGGCTGCGCATACAAAAAGACATCACGCTCTATGCCGCTCAAACGCCAAAAATCCTGACATTCCAGATAAGACCCCGTACTCCAGCGAAGTATTTTCAACACTAGTGTATTCGTTCCCTCATGCACATACTTATTAATCAGAAATTCCGCCGGGTTCTTCGAGTCTTCATTATATCCCACTTCTCTCCCGTTGATATATACATAAACTCCTGATTTGGCTCCAGCAATATGCAAATAAATGTCGCGTAACAACCAATCTTTCAACACTTCAAACTCCCGCCGGTAAATGCCTGTTGGTATATCCGCAGGTAATTGCGGGGGTTGCGGGTTACTTGCCTTGAACTCATAACCATGATTGGTATAGATAGGTATCCCATAACCTTGAACTTCCCAGTTTCCCGGAACTTGTATTTCACTCCATCCTTTTGTGTCTGCTTTCACATCTACCACATCGGTCGGCAGTTTACGATGAGAATCGGAATAATAAAACTGCCAGACGCCGTTCAGCAACTTATAAAATCTGCTCTTTTCATACTCACCCGTCAATGCGTCTTCACGAGTATCGTAAGTCATGAACGCTGTTCGGGGCTCTTCCCTGTTCACTGATACAGTCTGTATATCCTGCCAATAAGGAATTCCGGTTTCCTGTTCATGGGTTATACTTGTAATAACATCAGACTTTTCTACCTGTTGCCCCAATAAAACAACAGGTAAAAAAGAACATGCTATTCCAGAAAATACCTTTCCTAAAATTTTCATAGTATTGATTTCTACAGTTTACTGTTATATCTCAATAAAGCTTCCAAATAATAATAATCCGCATATACCAAAGGAACGTCAATTTCTTGACCATGAGGAATGCTTCCCACACTATGCTTCAATATGAAATTACAGTTTGTACCTTTCTCTGCCAAATAAGCCGGTGATGACAAAGTCTGCAAAATACGTTCCGCAGCTTGTGCATATTTCTCTCCTCCTTCAATATAATCCGAAAGTTCTAAAAATGCAGAAGCTGCAATCGCCGCCGCTGAAGCGTCACGTGGCACTTCTTTAAACATTTGTGGAACATAATTCCAATCAGGAACATATCCTTCCTGCCCTGCATTGAAGTCCCAGTATGGTACTCCGTCTTCGGGCAGATTAGGATGATTCAGCCAGAAATCGGCAGTACGAACTGCCATATCCAGAAAATCCTGTCTTTTAGTCTCACGATAAGCCATCGTATAGCCATAGATGGCCCATGCCTGCCCACGCGCCCAAGCCGAATTGTCCGAGAATCCCTGGCAAGTAGCCCTATGAAGCACTTCTCCTGTCTCTTCATCATAGTTTACCACATGATAATTACTATAATCTTCACGGAACTGATTCTTTATCGTTGTCTCAGCATGCTTGTTGGCCACATTGGCAAAACAAGAGTCGCCTGTCACCTTCGTCGCAAAATACAGAAGTTCCAGGTTCATCATATTGTCGATGATTACAGGATAGAACCATTCATCTTTACCATTCCAGGCTTTCCTGTAATTCCACGACTTTATAGCACTTGTTTTTTCATCGAAACGCGTACACAGTGAACGGGCAGATTCTACCAGAATTTCTTTATAAGCCTCATTGCCTGTCAGACGATAGGCATTCCCGAAACTACAATACATAAGAAAACCGATGTCATGATGATTGGTCAACTTTTTCAAAGGCTCAAGCGCCTCAGTCCACTTGATTGCTGCCCGCTTCCAGTCTTCCGACTTATTGTACTCATATACATACCACAAGCAACCCGGATAAAACCCTTCTGTCCAATCATTCTTTTTTGTTGTCTTCAACGTTCCTTGCTTGTTGATCGTACGGGGGTATTCCACCGGTTCGGGAATGTTTTGCAATTGAGCGGACAATTGCTGTTCTGCCCGCTCAAAACCATTCTTTACCATAATTGCCGTCTCTTTTTCCTTTACACACGAGCAAAGCATCAGCAAACTTGCATAAAATATTACTTTCACCTTCATCCTAATAATCTTTTCACCTAAAAATTTATTACTTAGTATCAAATGTCCATATGCGTATATAATCCACATAAGCATTGGTCAGATGCGAATCGACAGAAGCACTCTTGAAATCTCCCTCATTAGCCCATGAAGCTCCTGTGGAAAGCTGCACATATTCCTTGGTTCTCGAAATCCATTTTTCTTCACCACCCTCTTTACTGAATTCAGCCTTCAACTCTCCGTCATAATAGATTTTGATCTGATTCTCATCCCACAACATTCCCCAGACATGGAAACTACCATGCAGACCTGCCGCCGGATAGCGCTTTGAATTTTCCTGATGATCATTGCCATATCCATCAATATGAATAGTCGATGCGGTCTTATCCTCTACAAAAGCCGACTCGAAAACGTCTATTTCGGCGCCGTCATTACCTGTTCCGTCTACCAAATTCACATCAGGAGACTGAAACCAGAAGGCCGTATGTACCGCCCTATTTGTATCGGCTACCTTAACACGTACCTCAGCATACCCGTAATTCATAAAATATTTATCCCGGGTATTTACCGAACTACAATACATTACATCAGTTCCTATCTTTTTTGCTTCCAAGACAAGCATACCACCGTCTTCATTCTGAACTTCCCTTACATTTTCCGGTTTGTGAAACCATTCCTTGATACCTAAAGCAGGGCGTGGAGTACGAGTTTTCGTATCATTATTTATAGTCCATTTATTAAAATCGACACGGGAATCATTAAACTCGTCGCTAAATTCCAATTTCCACCGTATATCGCTTACTTCTGCATTAGAATTTTCAGGAAGCGCATTGGACGGAGTTTCCGCATCTATTTTAGAAACAGGCTTTACATAGTCACCTTTTTCATCACCACAGGAAGCAAGAAATCCAACTCCTGCTACCAGACATATTTTAAACAGATTCTTCATCATTCTTCTTTTTAAGTTTTACTTTTTAATAGAAGGCCACTTTCTTACAAAGAAGATGTAGCGACCTACTATCACTTAAACCAGTAAATATACCATCATTCCCAACCTGGATTTTGAACCAACTTCTTATTTTTGAAGAGCTCAGTATTAGCTATCGGATAAAAATACATCTTATCTTCAACCACATTCGTATTTATCCGGCTCTTCTCATAATTCATTTCCGCTCCGACTTTCGTCACCTTCACACCGTAAATGTTTTCCGTCTCGTCAAGCTCTTTCCAACGGCGAACATCCCAAAAGCGATGCCCCTCAAAAGCGAGTTCCACTCTGCGCTCATTCTTCAGCCGCTTCAAGAACTCGTCAGGAGACAAGGTGGCGGGAAGAGCGGGCATCTTTACTCCTTCTCTGTTGCGCACACGATTTACGGCCTGTAAAGCTGTCATTCCACATTTCTCTGTTGTATATTCCAAGCCGTTTTCGCCATAAGCATTGACCATAGCTTCAGCATAATTCAGCAACACTTCCGCATATCTAAACAAGACCCAATTGTGATGAGCATTCGCTGTAGGAGCTAATAGACTTATTCACATATTTGCAAAGATAATAACCAGTAGAGGTGGCATTAGGGAGCGGAAGTCCATTTACTCCTCCTTCCCATATCTCTACGTTTTTATCAGCCGGCCATTTCATGTTATTGTGAACAATCGTCATGTAAAAACGAGGATCTCTTTTTTCATAAGGATTCTTTCTCATGTTCTCGTCGTTCCAGTCAAAAGGAACACCGGTCTTCATTTCAAAGGCGCTTGCCAAGTTTTCTGTCGGGCAAGTGGACGTCTTTCCTCCCTTTACTCCCATAGGAAAATTTGCAGCCTCAAAAGAGTTATTGCTTCCAGTAGGACGCGCAAGGATTACCTCTTTGCTCTTATTATTTTCCGGACCAAATAGATTGGAGAAACTCTTATCCAATCCATATCCCAAAGCGGTCTGGTCACCGATTATTTCATAAGCCGCTTCTGCCGCTGCAATCCATTTGTCCTTATCACCATTCGGATTAAATAAACGACTTGCCGCATACAAAGCCGCACGGGCTTTCAAAGCTAAAGCCGCTCCTTTGGTAATACGTCCAGTCTCTTTTTCTTTATATCCCGCATAGGTAGCCGGCAACACTTTGGCAGCTTCCGTACATTCGGATATAATAAATTTAAAAATCACATCAGATGATGCTTGCTCGACATTGTTTGCTTCCTGCAAAGTCAAGACCTTTTCTATCAACGGAACATTCTGATAACGCTTTACTAACTCAAAATAGAAGAAAGCGCGTAAGAAACGAACTTCGTATTCAAAATTCGCATACTCTTTCATCCAATTTTCATAATCATCGCCATACTGCCAATCTTCAAATTTCAAATTGGTCAAATTTTCCAGAAAGAAGTTTGCATCATGTATACCATTATAATAATGAGCATACTTATCATCCACTGTGTAGTTAGCCGACCATGTCCCGTTGACAAAACGCTGAATATCTGAGCTTTCATACACATGAATTGCATCGTCCGTAGCTGCATCCTGCATGGCTCCGTCAAGATTACAAAAATTACTCGGCAAATAACTGTAAACATTCGTCACAAATTGCTTTACTCGTGCATAACTTTCTTCAATTTGCTCCAAAGAATAGTTGTCCGATTCGTCACAATCCATGAAATCACAAGCCGTAAACAGACTTAATGACAAGAGTAATGTTAGATATTTATTTATTAATTTCATATGATCATTTTTTAAAAAGACAAATTAAACCCGAATGTATATTGAGTCATGGTAGGATGGACAGCACCCACTGCCTCCGGATCTTGGATATCAATGCCATCAATGCAGAAAAGATCGTGTGCACGCATAAAGACTTTCGCCCCACCTAAGAATTTGGTTTTCTTCATCAAATTAGACGGAAGTTTATAATACAGTTCCAATGTTCTCAACTTCAGATAAGAAGCGTCGGCCACCCACAACGAGTTATTGTTATAGTTATTGGGAGAACCCGAATAGCTCAACCGGGGAAGTGTTCCTGAAGGATTTGTCTCACTCCAACGATTCTTATAATAGTAATCTGATATGGTATTATTACCGACTATCGGACGATATACACTACGAGTATCCAGTATCTCACTATAATTGCCGACTCCCTGGAACAAAGCATAAACACCTATGCCTTTGTATTCAGCGCCCAAGTCAAGCGAATAATAGATTTCCGGACAAACAGAATTATATCCCAACGCTACCTGATCGTATGTATCAATTCTTTTATCTCCATTCTGATCCTTGAACATCAAGTCACCCGGACGTACATCCCCTAGATATTGTTTCACTTCACGATTATCAATTTCTTCCTGAGACTGATAGATACCTGTTACCTCATAACCAAAAATCTGTCCCAAAGAACCTCCGGTGCGTTTCTGATAATCATGCGGACGATATTCTTCATTCTGATTAATAATCTTATTGCGTACAAATGAGAATTGGCCTCCCAAATGATAAGAGAAATCCGAGATTTTATCATCCCAACCAAGATAAGCTTCAATGCCTCTGTTATCTACCACGCCATTATTCAACTTTGGAACAGAAACTCCAAATACCGAAGATATCGCATTTCCGCCTTCCACCAAAATATCCGTACGATGGTCATAAAAAGCATCCAATGACAACGAAAGTTTGTTCCATGCTTTGAAATCAATCCCCACATTCAGTTTATGAGACTTTTCGTAAGTGAAACCATCTATAGCCAACTGATTAAGTTTCATGCCCGACATTGAAGCTGGAGAATCCTTGAAGTAATATGAATTTCCACCACCGTAAATGTCTCGGAACAAATTGACACCATAATCGGCACGTCCCGATATACCATAAGAAGCTCTCAGTTTCAAGAAATTCAACCAATCTTGTTTCATGAAATCTTCTTCCGACAATATCCAGCCGGCACCTATAGCAGGAAATATACCCCAACGTTTATCCGGGTCAAGAATGCTGGAAGCAGAACCGGAGAGAGAGAAATCTACCAAGTAACGATTATTATACGTGTAATGAACCTGTCCGATTATATCCATAAAAGCACGCCCGGTATTCCTTCCTTTCGACTTCGTTTTATCCATGGCATATATGAAAGTGGCGTTCAGAGCATGCTTTCCAAAATTCTTCATGTAATTAGCATAAGCCTCTAAATTAAAATGCGTTAATACAGAACCGACACTCTTCGAGAAAGCAAGTGTACCTTCTTTACGAAGTTCTTTGAATGTTTTTGCTCCCGTTGTCATGTCGAGTGAAGCCGAACCGTAAGCGTAATTCTTCGTATTGCTGTCCCAATAAGAGGCCGAATTATCCAAAGCTACTTTAAAACCGGCTGATAATCCGGGCAACAAAAAAGAGAAGTCCTGTTTCAAATGTATATCGGCAAATAATGCACGAGTTTGCGAACGTGCATATCCTTTGGCTGAAATGGCAGCTATCGGATTGTTTCCATATACGGTAGTACCTCCCCAAATTCCTTTTTCTGTCTTTATCGGAAAAGCACCAGAAGGTGTCTGATATAGCATATCAAACAAGTCATCAGATGTCGTTCCCGGACGATTGTGCTCGGTAAAGTTTCCGAGCAAATTCAATTGCACAGTAGTAGTAGGTGAAACTTCGATATCCAAGTTGGTACGAATATTCAGCCGGGAATACTTAAGTTGTGTTGAGTATCCGTCATTATCTCCCGTCGGTTGTAAGATACCACGATTATCCAAAAAGTTCAACATCGTATAGTAACGGACAAATTTACCGCCTCCCCTAGCGGAGAAAGAAATATTATCACCGTAGCTGGCACCTCGCAAAGCCTCATCCATCCAGTCTACATTGGGATAGAACAGCGGATAAGTCTGATTCTTGAATGCGTCAAGCTCTGCAGCAGAATAGCGTGGAAGCGAACCATCGTTTACCAAGGCTTCGTTGAGTGCCAACGCATATGTATAACCATCTGCAAAATCCGGCAAACGATTCGGCGTAGCGACATTAAACTCATATGAGAAATCAATCTGAGGAGCTGTCATGGAACCACGTTTGGTCTTCACGAGAATCACCCCGTTGGCTCCACGAATACCATATATACTTGTAGCCACAGCATCCTTTAACACACTGACCGACTCTATTTCTTCTGATGACAATTCCTTGATAGAACGCTCGAAACCATCTACCAACACCAACGGATTTTTAGAGTTCGTAGTACCCAGTCCCCGTATATACATGGTAGGACCGTCCTCCCACGCTGCACCGGAGTTTTGCAACACTTGTAAGCCAGACAATGTTCCGAACAATTGATTGCCGGGATTAATACTTCTTTTATGAGAAAGCGTTCCGCTGCCAACCACAGAAACAGCACCGGTCACTTCTTTCATATCGTGAACGATATTCCGTCCGAAATCCACAGCCATATTATCTCTGTGAGCTGTCAATGTATCTGTTTGCGCCATTACACTCGCAGAACAGAACATACCGACCAATATTATATTAAGTTTTTTACTCATATTATTCTTCATCTATGTTTTTCATAAATTTTATTCCCAACCCGGATTTTGTACCAAGCCATACCCTTTATTTACTTCGTTTTGAGGGAAAGCGCTCAAATACCATTTACGTGAATAGTTTCCGGGTTCCCACCAATAACGGCTACCTTCGGTTCCCAACAGAGGGAACTCTTCACATATATAAGACTGATCATTCTTATTTTTATAAACATGCAATCCATGCAGAGGTGTAGAGAATTTCTCATCCATTCTCCAACGAATCAGGTCAAAATAACGAACCTCTTCAAAACCGAATTCACAAGCACGTTCACGAAGTACAGCAGCTCTAAATTGTTCTCGGTTCAACCCCCTTTTCAACTCTTTCATTCCTACGCGTTCACGCACTTTATTCACGTAAAAGTAAGCCAAGTCATTAGGAGCTTTATGGTATTCATTCAAAGCTTCAGCGTAACTAAGATAGAGTTCGGCAATACGCAAATGCGGCCATTGAATCACATGATTGTTATATTCACCTGCACGGTCCAGCCCCCATTTGCGACAAGAAATACCAGTTAACAAACTTTTAACAGTTACCTGGCCGACTCCCCAATCTCTACCTTTCGGATAATTAGTCTTATCGGCCGGATTTTCATCAGTAACTCCAGCTGTTCTACCTTGGAATATATCTCCATCCAAAATAAATGTTTCGCTTAAACGCGGATCTCTATTGATAAAAGGATTCCGGCGATGTTCTTCATTGTTCCAATCAAAATCGTCCCCATCTGCTGTTTGAAACATATCAAAATATTCCTTTGTCGGATTATAGGCTCCCCAGCGGATTGCTTGATTCGGTAATGGATTATTATTAGCCTTATATATATTCCGGTGAACGGGAATCAAAGTTTCAGTAGTTCCACGATCAAAATAAGCGGCACGAAATGCATAACGATATTCACTTGGAGTAACATCTTCCTTCTCTACCAATTTATAAAATTGATTTTCGTCCAAAGCTCTAAAGAAATCTTCACAAGCTTTAACCGCATCCCCCCAACGTTCATGCTGATAATCACCATACCATGTCATTTTTTTATCCGAAGCTTCACCCGGATAATAAGGTTCTTCATTATTGAACAAAGGACTTGCCACAAAAAGCAGAAGTCTGGCTTTCAATCCCATGGCCCCAGCTTTAGTAATTCGTCCGTCCCAGTTGGCTAAATCGGAAGGAGAAATGTTCCATGGGAAATGCGGACAATCAATGGCTTCTTGCAAAATACGAAGAATAAACTTTACAGTTTCATCCAAAGTAGCTCTAGCTGGAAAATCTGCATCATCAGGTGCAATAACTTTATCCACAATAGGTAAAGCACCATAATGGCGCAACATATGAATATAATAAATCGCTACAATCGTCTTAGCTTCCGCTTTCAGACGTTCTTTTTCCTCCTGATCCATATCAGGAACGCGATCGATATTCTCTACAACAAGCCAAGCGTGACGAATGGCTGCCCACATGTGAGTCTCACTATCATTAAAACGAAGTTTAGTAGCACTAGTTTTCAAAACACGCGGAGCATTTTCTTTGCTCGCATTGTAATCACCTGTATAATACACAGTATTCGCCCCGGAATAATAAATACTAGACTGACATAAATCTGTTAAAGCTTCGATATTAGACAAATACATTGTTGTCCAATATCCGGTTGTTTCCAGTCCGTAAGGAAGATACTGATAAGTATACCATAATACTCTGCGTGCATATTCAGCAGTAGAAAAAACCGTATCAATCGTCACATCCGTACTGGGCGGCTTTTGCAGGAATTTATCTCCAAATGCTAAATCTTCACAAGAGATCATCGTTATCAATCCCAACATTACTATTATGACATGGAAGTGTCTCTTTATCTGTTTCATAATCTTTTTCTTTTATTAAAATCCTACCTTCAAACCGAAATTCACCACTTTTATCAAAGGATAAGCTTGACCGTCTGGATTACTTTCCGGGTCACAGAATCCCATATCATCAAATGTAAGCAAGTTATATCCAGATACCGAAAGCCTTAACGTTCCCAAATGCATTTTCTTTACAATTTGTTTAGGAAAAGAATACCCAAGTTCTATATTTTTCAGACGAACGTAAGAAGCATCACGCAACCATAAATCGGAATCTTTATAGTTGTTAGCTTTACTAGCTCCGAAAGAAATAGCAGGAGCAGTGGAAGAGTCGCCTTTCTCCGGTGTCCAGGCATCTTTTATCATATAGCTCAATAAAGCACGATTGTTTGTCGTATCAAACGGAACACGATAAAAACTACTTACCAGACGGGAGGTCTTGAACGCTCCTGACCATACCATACTGAAATCAAGGCCATTCCACGAAAATCCCAATGACATATTACCTGTCAGTAACGGATATTTAGGATATCCAATAGCAGCTACATCTTTATCATCTATCTTGTAATCACCATTCAAATCCCTATACTTCACATCACCTGCCTTAGGTGAAAAATTATGGTCGGGAATCCCCCCTTCCATACCTTTATTTATCGCATATTTTTCTACATCTTCTTGAGAGAAAAAGCCGTCAGTAACGTATCCGAACTGTTGTCCTACAGGACGTCCGGTCTGTTCCATCCACTCATAAGGTTGAGGAATTTCATCTTGGAAGATTATCTTATTTTTAGCATACGACCAACTCGTACCTACATAATAACTTACATTCTGAATTTTATCCTCCCATCGGGCGGTAACTTCAAAACCTTTATTATCCACCTTACCCATGTTCACTGTAGGCAACTTCACTGCCAGATAACCCGGATCCAACTTACGAGTAAGCAATATGTCCTTACGATGTTCAACGAAATAGTCAAAAGAGGTTTTCAAATGACCATCAAAGAAATGCATATCGACACCATAGTTCTGTTTGGAAGCTGTTTCCCAAGTTACATTCGGATTACCGATTTTAGACTCGATAGCCCCGGGTAACTTATAATCATTGGATGAACCGAATCCATAATTACCCGAACTGATAATATAAGAATCAGGCAAATAAAGGAAACGTGAACCATCGGATACCCTGTCATTACCTACAATACCATAAGAAGCACGCACTTTCATATAGCTAAGATAAGGCTTCAAAGAAGACATGAATCTTTCTTCGGACAAAATCCAACCAGCAGAACCCGCAGGAAAAAAGCCGAAACGTTTTCCTTCAGCAAAATTTTCGGATCCATTGTAACCGACACTGAAATCCACCATATAGCGAGTCTTATAGTCATAAGTGGCACGTCCCACAAGTCCAACGTAACTACGGGGAATCCCGGGGAACTTATCAGAATAATAATATTTCATCGACTGATTATACATAGCCAAAGCTGACACATTGTGATGTCCAAACTTACGAGAATAATTAAGTGCAGCCTCTAAATACCAATCACGAGACTGACCTGTACTCTCATTGTATGATAATGTAGTCGTTTCTTGAGTCTTTTTCAATAAAATTTCATCATTTTCACCCAAAAAAGCTTCATATCTTGCCGCACGTCCTTCACGCTTTTTTGTAATGGAAACCCCACTATTATACGCCCCTTTGATATGTACTTTCAACCCCTTAGTTATCATATCCAGTTTTTGCTGCAAAGAAAAATCGAAATTAATCACATTATTGGCAATTGTATTATAACCTTTTCCGTAATATGAATTAAGAGCATCGTATATTTTCCCAAAACCTCCATATAAAGTTTCATTAAGAGTGACCCATTTTCCATCCACAATACCCGGACCGGCAAAAGGAGGAGTCCAATATACGTCTCTAAAAAGATATGCTACTGTTTTACTAGTACCATTATCATAATTGGGTTCTCGCTTATCTGTCAATCGTCCGCCCAGATTAATCTTCATAGATGTTGTTTTCGTTACATCTACATCCATGTTGACACGATAATTGTATCGATTGTATTTGAACCCGGAATCATAATCGCCCGTATCAAACATATTGAATAGCCCATCTTGTGTATAGATACCCAACGATGCAAAGTATTTAACACGCTTGGAGCCACCGGATATATTGAAATTATGTTGTGTCTGCCATGCCGAATTCTTTATCAACATATCCGTCCAATCTGTATCGGAATACATTATTGGATTGCTATGTGTGCGAAAAGCTTCTAGCATTTCGGGAGTAAAGGTCAAATTTTCCTCCAAAACTCCATCACGTAACTGCGCATTATTAAAGGCGTTTGCATAATCATAGCTATTAGCAAAATCAGGAATACGAGTCGGTAGCTGTAAAGCTGCACTAGTAGAAAAAGAAACCTTTGCTTTTCCTTCACTTCCACGCTTGGTAGTCACCAATATCACGCCATTTGCACCACGCACACCAAACACGGCTGTAGCCGAAGCATCTTTCAATACAGTAATGTCTTCTACTTCATTAGGGTCCAACTGAGAGAAAGAACGCTCAACACCATCTACCAGACATAAAGGGGAAGAGAGATTGGTAGACAAAGAGCCGACACCACGTACGTATATCGTCGCATCGTCCGCTCCTGGTTGTCCACTAGACTGCACACTAGATAAACCAGGCACTTTTCCGCTAAGAGCATTCGCGATACTCCCAACCGGAGATTTCATAATTTCATCCGATTTCACCGATGAAAGAGCACCTGTAATAGTCACCTTTTTAGCACTACCATAGGCAATGACCTGTACCTCTTCCAAGGCGGTCACATTTTCACTCAACTTCACGTTTAACTGAGGTTCGCCCTTATAAACAATCTCCTTATCTTCATAGCCAATAAAGGAAATCACAAGAGTAGCACCTACCGGTACAGTCAGTTTGAAATTCCCGTCCAAATCAGTCACTACGCCGTTTGTGGTTCCTTTCACTGAGACTGTTGCACCTATCACGGGGCCCATATCGTCTGATACGACACCGGTCACAACTTTTTTGTTAACTTGTTGTGCAACCAAAGCTGACCGAAAATGACTATCATTTCCCAAGACCCTGCCCGAATACACAACTAACAAAGTTAACGCTAATAACCAAACTTTGTTTCTCATAAATAAACAGATTTTTGATTAAATAAAAATTAATACTTTTAGTAAAACATCACAAATGTAGGAAGCATAAAAAAGCAAAGCCTGCCCACCGAATATCCAACAGGTGTACAAATTGTATTCAGAAACAATATATGCCACAAATCGGACAGTTTTACTACCTATTTTCAGGTTTAACCAGAAAATCAACGCGCATCGGAGCAAAGCTATCAATAAGTACACCTGCCTCCAAACATACACAACCGTGCATAACATCCGGTTCTATATAAATACCATCTCCGGCAGCCACTATCTGCTTCTCATTTCCTACGGTAAACTCAAACTTTCCACTCACCACATAAGTCACCTGCGTATGATAATGAGTATGAGGAGTACCTATCGCTCCCTTCTCAAATTTAACCTTCACCAGCATCGCCTGCCCGTCATAACCCATAATCTGCCGAGTAACGCCATCGCCTGCCGATTCCCACACTTTCTCTTTCTCATAAACAAAAGTCGCACTTCTTGTTTTCTTAACCGGTTGTCCTGTTATTGATTGCATAGCATACAACATTGGAATTACAGATAAAATCGTAAACACTAAAAAAATCTTCTTTTTCATACGACATAATTTGTTAGATTTCATAGCTTGAAGTTTAGAAGGTTAATTTTGCACCTATTGAATAAACTCTCATTTGAGGATATTGCCCTCCGGTCAAATTAGAAGAGGAAGTGTTGATTTCAGGGTCATATCCTTTGTATTTGGTAAAGGTCAAAGGATTCTGAAAATCGACAAACACACGTATTCCTCTA
>ENA-ORSL01001971-ORSL01001971.1-human-gut-metagenome-genome-assembly--contig:-NODE-1971-length-15821-cov-3.112140_pt1 | contig 15821 bp, 12 predicted proteins | sample MGYA00242190_ERZ509157 | MGnify/ENA primary metagenome ERZ509157 (study PRJEB26280, sample SAMEA2338664) | human gut metagenome | biome: human gut; feature: human-associated habitat; material: faeces...
GCCCACAGCCGTAGCCGCCGATATTGTCGGTGCCGTAGGGCTGGCTGGCATAACGCTCGTCCAGCTGGTTGAAATAGACCACCGGCGTCACGCCGTCTGTAAAGGTCACATCGCCCAGGGAGGGGATGCTGTTTCCAGTCCATTCTGTCAGGTTCTGCAGCAGGCCGTCCCCCAGGAACATGCTCAGGTTAGAGGCATAATCGGAGGCAAGCTCTTTCTGCTCATCCGTAAGCGCGAAAACATGGTCGGCAAGATAGGACTCGCCGTTGTAGCGGATGGTGTAGGCCATCCAGATCTCGGTGGTTGTGGTTTCCTTCCCGGTCTCCGGGTCTTCGGATGTGACCTCGCGGCTCTCCCGCACGCTGGTATAAGAGTAGAGATGCTCTTTGTTCTCCCGCAGGACAGCGGCCAGATCATCCAGCGAAATGCTCTCAAAATCCTCATCCCGGGCAGCGCAATACTGCGAGACGATGAGGTTGGCGTTGTAGACAGGGCCGGAGGAATAGGGATTTTTAACTTCCATCTGGTCAGCGCCGGAAGAAGCAAAGTCCGCTTCAATGCGGGCCATCACATCGTCCAGCGCTTCGCCCAAGATGGAGTTGATGGTAAAAGTGATGTCGTTGGCGTTCTCCACGATTGCAGTTTCGCTGTTGAGGACAGGCTGCTCTGTGTCCGACGGTGAAAAAGCGTTGATCAAACCGCCGAAAATCAGCCCGGGAAGCATCAAAACAAACAGGACCGGCAACAGAAGCAAAATGACAATGACGGCAACGATCTTGCCGATATGCTTGCGTCCGGCCCAGACTGCCCCGGCCACAGCCCCATAGGGACCGCCGGCAGCAGCGCCCTTGGCCGCACCGGAAATCGCCTTGCCGGCTTTGATGGCGCCCTTGACCGTGTGCGCTGCGGAGGCCGCAGTGTCTACCGTTTCAGCAAAGCTGTCCTTGCGTTCTTCAGCCATCAGATCTTATCCTTTCGTTTGGGGGTGGGCGGCAGCTTCTTTACGATGGACTCATTGTAGGCAATCGAACCGTCCGGCGCCATGTAGGGCGTCTTGTCCACAGCGTCCACTGCATACTGCTTATACCAAGCGGTACCGTCTACTGCATGAACGGTCGTGTACTGGCCCTCCGGCGCAACATACTGGTCCGCATGGTACATACCGAAGGCAATGCCCTCCGGGTGTTCCGGAGTGACCTCCGTGCCGGTGATGCGACCGCCGCCGATCTCGACATTCTGATAGGTGGGGATATTCTCTGCTCCAGCCCCCAGTGCCGTGTGGCCCATATAGGAGTGTAGGGCTTCAACGGCCTTTTCGCCGGTGATCGAGCCCATTTGAGTGATGTTCCCGGTAGCCACGGAACCGATGACATTATTGGCGAAACTGCCGCCCTTGCTTACCGAGGAAGAATAAATGTGGCCGCCGACACCGCCAGCAGCACCACCCACAAGACCGCCGAGACCTGAAGGTTTGGCGTCCGAGGGCGTTGTGGCCGTCTTGATGGCGTTGTTCGTGACATTCCGCTTGATTACGCCTGCCAGACCGCCGCTGGCAAAGCCTGCGCCAAATCCGGCGGCACCGCTTTTTCCACCGCCGCCCTTGGCATCGGTGGAACTGCTGCTGCGGCCGCCGCCAAAGTGGTGGCTGGGAAAGTTCTTAAAGCCGCCGATACCCTTGGCCGCAATCATGGCCTCAGCCAGCATACTGCCGCCGGTGTGGCCTACATTGACGCCCAGGCTTGCCATGAACGAGTCGATTTTCTGCGATACCTTCAAGAAGCCTATCGCACACATGAACCAGATCAGGACATTGCCGGAAACCGTCTCCTTACCTACAGCGTCCACTTGAGCCTGCACCTCTTCCTCGGAGATGGCAAAAGCAGGCTGACAAAACAGGCAGGAGAGGGCAGCAACCATCAGCGCAAGGAACAAAATTTTCTTGAATTTTTTCAAAACGCCCCTCCTTACAAAGAGAGCGGATTGGCAATAAAAGAGCCAACCATGCTCGTGAACAGGCGCAGGCACCAGGCGTTCATAATCAGCAGAAAAATCTGCCCGCCCAGCATCCGGCACCAGGATTTCCAAATATTCGATGTAGTCTGGCTTGCGCCCATCGAAAAAGCGACCGGCGCCGTATAGACCAGCACACCCAGCAGAACATACCGTTCCGCCGCTTCCAGCAGTAATTTCAGATAATTCCAGGCCAAGATGATGACGAGGATCAGGGTGATCAGCGCAACAGCGCCATTGGCACAGACGCCGATGATCACCAGCATGACCGAGTTAAAATCGGCAAAGCTGAGGGGCGGCAGCTCCGAATCCATGATCCAGCGGTACGGCGTGCCGCCGATGGTCAGGACGATGTTGACGATTTCATCGGAAAAGAGCGCCAGCAGGATGAAAATGACCGACCGGATGCTCAACTTGACCGGATCTTCCGCCTCGATTCCTGCGCCCAGGCCAAAGTTTTTGAACAGCTGCCAGACCCAGTTCAGCAGGATAATGCCGACAGCCAGCGCCACAAAGACGCTATACATCGTTTCGGCAGCGGGAAAGTACCGCAGAAAAACAGCCATGTCACAGCCCAGAGCGCCCAAAACCGAAGTGGTCACCAGGTCAAGGCCGGCCATTACCTGTTCCGCGATCCATTCAACGATGCCATCCAGGATACCCATAGCTTACGCCTCCTTCCAGTGGGTATATTGCGGCGGCCATCAGCCTGTCCACTGACCACCAGAGAACAGAGGCGTCACATAAGCCATGATGAATCCGAGACCATTGAGGACGGCCCAGGTAATGCAGATGCGCTTCAGCCACGCCCGGCTCTCATCGACTGTCCGGCCGGAGCGCGAAAAGTTCATGAGCAGAAGCGCCACCGAGGCGGTCACGATGGCCGCAATGGTGGAGATGGCGAGAATCTGCGTGTAGACATCCTGCATAATTTCCTTGGCCTTCGTCCAAACATCGGTTGCGGCAAAGGCCGGCTGACAGAACATCATCGCCATCATCACACAGAGGAACGCCGTATAGGCGATCCGGCCGATGGAAACTCGACGAGGCGGGCTGCTGTCATCTTCCCGCCGCTGCTGTTGAGGTGTTCTCAGTTTTTTCAATTTTGCGGACCTCCAATCCAAATGTGATGTTCATTGCTCAAAAAGCAAAGAAGGAGCCCGCATCCGTTGTGCAGATGTGGACTCCTTCTCAGGCCAAAGACCGTTTGGGCAGCAAAAAAGCACCTCGAAAAAGGTGCTGTTCACTGCCTGTATTCAGTTTTGGGTGCAAGTTTGAGCATATTCAGTCTAACACATAGGGATTTACGGCTCAAGGGCAGGAACGCGCCAATTTCAGTCCCGAATTGTGCCAATTACTTGCCCGCCTTTTTTTCGGTGGCTTTTGGCTCCGGGAAGAACTGCTCCAGCACATCCAGACTGTCCTTAGAGGTGTAGCCCCACAGCACCGAACTGAGGGCGTCAATGGCCTCCCGCCGCTTGCGGTAGTAGGTGCGGAAGGAGATGTCCCGAATGTGCGGACGCAGGTTCTCGATGATTTCCTCCACATTCTTCAGCTGCTGAGGGGAGAGAAAGGAGTAGTACAGCAGCCAGTAATATGCCTCGCCGTTCTTATGCCGGGTACGGAGCAATTCGACTGCCGAATCCAGGAGCTTCAGCATCTTGTGGCTGCGCTCAATGCACTTGGCATGGTGCTCAATGTCACTCCCGTTCAGGTCTGCGCCGGCCAGATAGACGGAATCCAGAAATTCCTCGATGGAAGTGCCGTATTCGATCTCGAACTTGGCCCGCACATGCTGGACGGAAATCTCCAAGCTCCAAACCACATCGCGGTATTTTTTCAGCAGTTTCCAGGTATCATGGTATAGAGGGTTCTCAGCGACATCTTTTTCAACAAATTTCTTCATGGTAAGACCTCCTTGTTCAATTCTCCGCTGAGGGAGAGAGTGTAAGTTCAAAAGTGGCGACCTGCTTGTTCCCACACAGAACAGCAAGGCCAAAACGCATCAGGGACTGCTCTCGCGCGCGGGGGAGTAAATCTTCCCGGCAGTCGCCCGATAAGGGATATAACTTGTAGCGAGAGAGCGGGCAGCCAAAGCACAAAATCCCTTGTGCCATCAGGATTTGCGCCATTTTCTGAAGGATAATTTCAATGTGCGATTTTGAAACGCTGGCGAGTTCATCTGAAACGATGACCTCATGCTCCAAGGCGGGGGCGTCGTGGCCTGCGCTGTCCTCCTTCGGGAGTTCCAGGCGTATGTTAAGCGTCATAGCGACCTCCTCTTTATCCACCATCACATCCGAAATCTCGAACATGGTGGACAGATATTTTTGCAGATAGATTACGCTGCCATGCCGGCCAGGGAAGGACATGAGGGAGATGTAGTCCAGCGCGGCCAGCTTTTTCAGGACACGGCCGACTGTCGCCCGGGACAGCCCCCAGCGGGCAGCCAGCTCGGTGTAGGTGACAAGGGGATTTCCGGTGCCGTTGCGGAAATAGACCACCGGCCCCAGGTCTGACCCCTGCACCTGATTGTCGTTGTAGATGGCGGATACCCACAGGTCCAGCACAATGTCCATCTCGGAGCAGCGGTCTGAACTGATGAGGTCGGTGGCAACGGAAACCGGCAGGAAGAAAAAGCCGGTGTCCTTCTGGCAGGGGGCATTGTACTCCAGGACCGTATTATGCCGCGCCCAGTCGCAGATCTTATAGCGGACTACATTCCCGCGGCCCAGTGTCTGAAAGGAAATAAGGTTCTGCTTCTGCAGCCGTTCCAGTACGGCCAGCGCCTGGCACTGGAACCGGGTACGGAACCATTGGGACAGCTCCTTGAGGGTGCAGACCCATTCGCCAGGGTAGACGGTATAGCTGATGCCGTCGATGCGGCGATATGAAGTGCGGAAGTTTGCGTAGCTGCAAAGTACCGTAAAATAAAAAAGGCCGGAGCCTCCGCTTACGCGAATGCTCCGGTCCTCCATCAGAAAGCGGACGAACTGCCGGTATATCCGGCAGCGTGGGTAATCCACAATCTGTTTAATTTGTAATTGATAGGTTGGCATGGCTTTCTCCTTTTTATATATAAGGTATGAAATTGGAAAGGCCAACGAAAAAATCGTTGACTTGAACATCTTGGGGGCTTATGTTATTATTGTATTGTAAAAAGAATCGGCTGGGGGCTTTGTCGATTGGGTTCAGCTGATTGCTCTGAATGGCTTTCGTTGTTCTAAGGCACACAGCATTTGGGATGTTCTCCATTGCTCTACAATGTATCAGTCGATTTTTTGGAAATATTTTACAAAAAATTTTGTTTGGGATTTTTTGTAAAAATGCTCAAAAAAAGGACGGGAAACCGGCCTACAACTTTCTACAACTTTTTTACAACTTTTGCCCCGAACCAGACGGCACAGGAGGACACACTATGGAATCCAAAAAGTTAGAAAAACCTCGTGAAAACGGCACTTTTTCGACCGTACAAGGCGTGATGAAACCGGATGAAGAGGGTAGAAGGGTGTTCCCCACAATGAAACCGCTCGGCGGCGAAGCGGCGGCCAGAGCGGAAGCGACGCAGCCGGTCGAAAAGGCGGAGGCGAAGCCCGCGGAGAAGATCGACTTCTCGAATGTGAAGATCGAGCCGCTGTTTGAGGAGATGGTGGACTTTGAGACCTTCTCGAAATCCGATTTCCGCGCGGTCAAGATCGAAGCGTGCGAGGCGGTGCCGAAGAGCAAGAAGCTGCTGAAGTTCATCCTGAACGACGGAACGGCGCGCAGACGCACGATCCTGAGCGGCATCCACGAGTATTACGAGCCGGAAGAGCTGGTCGGCAAGACCGCGATCGCGATCGTGAACCTGCCGCCCAGAAAGATGATGGGCATCGATTCCGAAGGTATGCTGATCTCCGCAGTCCACGAGGAAAACGGCCGCGAAGGCCTGAACCTGCTGATGGTGGACGACCGCATCCCGGCAGGCGCAAAATTATATTAAAACAGCGATGAATATGAGGAAGAAGAGGGTGCTGTTAATAGATGTATGATATCTCTGAAAATTAATATAATATAATGATATGGGTGAGTTTTCTCCAAAAGTTGAATTTTCCATTATTTTATGGTAAAATTTGAGGGAATAAAAGGGGGCGTAAGGGTATGCGTACATTCAATTACTCTGCGATCCGTAAGCAGAAGTGGGACTCGGAAATCCTGGGTCTGGTCGCGGCGATCTATAAAGAGGCCGGAAAGCAGGAACTGTACCTGAAACAGCGGCCAGAGGAATTGGAGAAACTGGTGGAGATCGCAAAGGTGCAGAGCACCGAGGCATCCAATGCCATTGAGGGCATCGTGACCACAAACACCCGTATCCGACAGCTTGTGGAGGAGAAAACGACGCCGAGAAACCGGGACGAGCAGGAGATCGCAGGTTACCGAGATGTGCTGAATCTCATCCACGAGAACTTCGATGCCATCTCTATTACACAAAACTACATCCTGCAGCTCCACAAAATCCTCTACAGCCACATGAACAACCCCATGGCGGGCAGGACAAAAAGCGTGCAGAACTACATCAGCGCCACCTATCCCGACGGCCATGTGGAGACCTTGTTTACGCCACTGGCTCCCTATGAAACGCCGGAAGCCCTGGACAGGATCTGCGAGGAGTACAACCGGGTCATTGGGAACATGGAAGTGGAGCCGCTGATTGTCATTCCTGTGTTCATCCACGACTTTCTCTGTATTCACCCTTTCAACGACGGAAACGGCAGAATGAGCCGTCTGCTGACCACGCTGCTGCTCTACCGCAGCGGGTTTTATGTGGGCAAATATATCTCGCTGGAGGCCAAAATCGCAAAAAATAAGGATCTCTATTATGATGTCCTGGGCCAGGCGCAGATCGGGTGGCACGAAGGCACCGAAGATGTGGTTCCGTTCATCAAGTATCTGCTGGGGACCATTCTTTCCGCCTACAAGGATTTTGAAGCTCGCTTTGCTCTGGTAGAGACCAAGCTCCCTGCCCTGGAGACTGTACGCCGAGCGACCATGGAGAAGATCGGCCGGTTTACGAAGCAGGACATTCGAGAATTGTGCCCTTCGCTCAGCATCAGCTCCATTGAAGGGGCGCTGCGGAAATTGGTGGCATCCGGCGAACTGAAACGGGAGGGTGCCGGAAAGAACATTTGCTATTACAGATTAAAATGATTTCCTCAGTTTTCAAGTATTCCCCTTAAAATTGAACACATATCAAGGGAAAGTGCTTTGGTGAGGTAGACGCAGATGCTGGTTGGACATCGCCGTGTTGCTGCAGGTTTTCTTCATGCGGGATACCATTTAGGAGCGATCACGATTGCGAAATGCAGGCGAGCCATATATTATACTATATTTGACATTTATGATAAGCGTCGTTTCACATGATGAGTATCACGATGGGGGGATGCAGATGGCATTGCAGGCAGATTTGTTGGAGAGTATCCCGCAGACAAGATATTTGTCCGCGGAGAGTTACATTTCCTACCGGGCCATCATGCGTATATTCTATCTTGAATATCAAAAAATGCACTATCAGCTGGATAAGGACACCATGTTGACCCTGCTGCGCAAAGATCCACTTTTCGTCGAATATACTGCGGAGCAGCTCATATCCGATCTGGACCAACTGGTTAAATGGAAAAACCTGACTCCACTTCAGGACCCCCATAAGGCATACACGATCGCGGATTTTAAAAACCGACAGTTTCAGTACATGATGACGGAAGCTGCGTTGGAAGTGGAACGTATGACGATCACGTTGGAAAACTTGTATACGCGGACGACAGGCCTTTCCTCCAGCGCGTTCCGCCGCCTTCAGGCGGCTCTGCATACGGCTGAACATCTGGAAGGAATGTCCCTGAAAGAGATCGGGGAATGGTGGCAGGAGCTGCAGGAGGATTTTCGCCGTCTTCGCCAGAATCATCAGGATTATCTGCGGGAATTTTACGGTCCTAACGCGGAAAAACAGATGAAATCGGCGGAGTTCATTGCCTATAAGCAGCATCTGATCCGTTACCTGGAGGATTTTATCCAGGACCTTCAAAGCAGTGCGGCGCAGATCGGTGCGCTGCTGGAATCGTTTACAGAGGGTCAGGTCAGCCGCATTCTCGCGCTCGTCCATCAAAGCGCGCTGGAAATCCCCCGCCCGCACTCTGAGCAGACCCCTCTCTGGCAGGAAGAACTCTGGCAGAAGGAGCAGGGCGTATGGCAGTCGCTGATGGGCTGGTTCACCGGAAAAGATTCTACAGCCAGACAGGTCATGGATGTCACGAATGAAGTGATCCGCAGAGTGGTTCAAAATGCAGCGATCCTAGTCCAAATGCAGAACATGGGTGTCAGCAATAAAGCGGAGCTGCGCCATCTGATGACGCTGTTTGCGGGTGCCGCATCCATCGAGGACGCACACAGGCTTTCGGCTTTGGTGTTCGGCGCGCAGCAGTGCAGGCACTTTACCGTAAACGCAGAGCGCGAGACAGAGCGTATCGACTTGAGCACCTATGAAGAACCGCCAATGGACTACGCCTTGCTGCCAAGAGTGCGGACCTATAAGCCCCGCATGGACCGCAGCGGATTCGCGGATAAAAGCGCGGAAAAGGCGGCACAGCGGCAAAAGATCCTGGAGGAAGAGCGTCAACTCCGGGAAAAGGTTATGGGGTATATTCAGGATGGAAGGTTGGACTTTTCTGCCTTGTCCGATCCTGTCCCGCCTGAAGTGCGGACGGTATTTCTCTCTTGGGTGGCTATGGCGAATCTCGCGCCGGATGGTTGCGCGCACACGCAGTACGGACAGCGTTTTTCGCTGCAAAAGCGCACGAGGGGCACATGTGACCTGATCTGTACAGACGGCACACTGACCATGCCGGACTGTGTGCTGGTGTTTGAGGGAAATAGGTATGTATGAGTTTCGGCATTTGCTGGACCGGTTCTGGGTCACACGCGCGGATCACAAGGAATTGTATTTTTCGGTCAAGCGGGCGCTGCCCAGCTACCGCCGCCTTGTGAACGAACAGCTAGGCTGGAATCTGATCGTCAATGAATCGGTGATAAAACTGGAAAAGGTGCCGCCGAAGGCGATGGCCTGGATGGGGATACAGGAATTTCAGGAAAAGCTGGATTACTGCCTGTTGTGCGGGATGCTGCTTTTCTTGTCTGATCTGGATGATGGAGAGCAGTTCCTGCTTTCCACTTTGACCGAAGCGTTGGAAGCGATCCTTGCGGGGGTACAGCCAGTGGCTTGGACACGTTTCCCCCATAGAAAGGCCCTAGTGCGAGTGCTCCAATATGCTCAGCGAACCGGGATGCTTTTGGCCTATGATGGCGTCAGCGAGGGCTTTGGAAATGATCAGACACAGGAAGTCCTCTATGAAAACACGGGATTATCCCGTTACTTTATCGTCCACTTTGGCCGTGATATCATGAAGTGCAAATCCATTGAGGATTTCGAGGCCTTCTCGTGGGAGGGAGAGGAAGCGGAACGCGGACGTCAGCGGATTCAGCGTGTATACCGACAGTTAACGCTGGCGCCGGCGCTCTATTGGTCCGAAGAAAACCGCAGTGATTATGACTATGTGAAAAACCAGCGCGCATGGCTGAACCGGTATCTGGGAGAAGCACTGGGCGGAGAACTTCAGATCCACAAAAACGGCGCGTTTTTTGTGCTGGATGAGGGAAACCGATTTGGACTGGTCCATCCGCGTGATGCGGCCATTCCGGACGCGGCGCTGCTGCTGTGCGCGCAGTTACGGGATCAGATCACGGCGGGCGTCTATCCCCGCGAGGAAAATGATACCGTTTTCCTGACCCGGCGGGAGTTTCAGCGCGAACTTGTCCAATGCCGCGGGCAGTATGGAGACGGGTGGGGCCGCCGCCTGCGGGAACTTCCGCTGGAAAAGCTGGCCCAGGAGCTAACCGACTACATGGCGGGCTGGATGCTTCTGGAGGAGCGGGATGAAGGTGTTGTGCTGTGCCCCGCTGTGGGAAAATGGACAGGACATTATCCCGCTCGGTATCAGGGTGGGCCTGGAGAGGAGGATGGGGATGAAACGTTGGAAGATGCATAAACTGGGATTTGTGAATTTTTGGCTGTATGACCACGAGGAATTCCAAATCAAGGATGGACATATCCTGCTGCGCGGCGATAACGCCTCCGGAAAGTCCATCACGACCCAGAGCTTTATCCCATTCCTCCTGGATGGCAATAAAAGCCCGGAACGCCTGGATCCCTTTGGCTCCAGAGACCGTAAAATGGAGTTCTATCTCCTGGGAGACGGGGAGCGGGAAGAATCCACTGGCTACCTCTATTTGGAGTTCAAAAAAGCCGATACGGAAGAATATCTCACCGTCGGCGTTGGGATGCGGGCGCAAAAGGGGAAAGGGATCGATTTCTGGGGATTCTGCCTGTGTGATGGGCGCCGCATTGGGACAGGCGGCGTCTCGCTCTACGAAAAAATCGGGGGTCAGATGCTTCCCTTGAGCAAGCAGAAGCTCCGCAATCTGATTGGTGATGAAAACAACTGGGCAGAAGCGCCCGGCGTCTACAAGCAGCTGGTCAATGACCGGGTGTTTCAGTTCCGGGACATCCGCCAATATGAGCAGCTGATCCAGCTTCTCATCAAGGTGCGCACGCCAAAGCTGTCCAAAGAGGCTTTCCGTCCCTCTGAAGTGAAGAAAATCTTGAACGAATCGCTTCAGGTGCTGACAGATGAGGACCTATCCGCTATGGTCAGTACCATGGAGCGCATGGATGCTCTGGAGGACACGCTTCGGGATTTTCAGGCGGCCATGCGGGATGCTGCGATCATCCGCAATGAGTACAGCCGCTATAATCAGTATATCCTGGGCATGAAGGGTCGGGACTACCTGAAAGCGCATGTCAGAACGCTGCAGTTTCAAAACCAGCTTCAGGATGCAAAAATGGAGCTGGAAAAACTGGAACAGGAGCTTCGTGACCAGCTCCAGAAGCAGGAAGACGCAGAATCCCGGTTCCGGCAAGCGAAGGCCCAGTATGCGGCCCTGGGCGAAGACGATCTGGAGGCCCAGCGGAAACGGATGAAGGAGGAAGAGGCTGTCTGTCGGCAGTTTGCAGAACAACTGGCCGAGGGAGAGCGTCAGATAGAGAACCTCCAGCACAGTATTTCCCGAAATGAGGTGGACTTGCGGCAGAAGGAGCGCCGGATGTCCGATGCACGGGACCAGGTGGACGATGGGATCCGAGATCTCAACGAGCAGAATGAGCTTCTGTTGCTGGGAGAGGAGCACGATCAATATGTACAGGCACTGCGGGTAAAGGACCCAAAGGCCGACAACCGGACCCTGTCCGCCGCCCTCCTGCAGAGGAAAAAGCAGATCGGACAAATGCTGACGTGTTTTCGGGAGCTGTCCCAGGCCAAAGATACATATGACGCCGCCTGCCAGGCGTTGGATCTGGCATATACGGCGGAAGTCCAGGCAAAGGGCGCGCTGCGCGACGCGCAGCAGCAGGAACAACAGGAGCGGGATCAGCTTCTGGAAGCGTTCTCGCGCCGGCAGGAGAGCAATCAGGAGCTCCGTTTTCCCCAGGAAGACATGATGCGCTTAAAAAGGATGCTTGCGCAGTACCGCTCCCCCGCGGACTGGACAGCGGTCAACCACTTGATCAGCTCCTGTTATCTAGACCGGCTCAGCCAGCTTCAGGATGAAAAAAACAGGGGAGACCTAGAACTAAAGAACCTGTGTCAAGCACGGGACGAGGTACAGAGAGATTTGGCGCGGCTTCGGAAGCTGCCGGAACCCGTACCGCCCCGCAGGGATCAGATCCAAGCGACCCGCATTCAGCTGGTGATGCGGGGTATCCCGCATGCGGCATTCTATGAGGTCGTAGACTTTGCGCCGGAACTGGGACAGCAGGAGCGGGATCTCCTGGAAGCGCAGCTTGCCGACGCCGGGATCTTGGACGCGCTGGTGGTTCCGCAGGAACACCTGGAGGAGATCCGGGAACTGCTCCAAGAATATCCGGACCGTTTTCTGTCTCCGGAACCGCCGGTAGGCGATCCCGTTACCAGTCTGTTCCCGGATGGGGATCCGCGCTTCCGGGAAACTGTCCTTGCCTGCCTGCGCGGTATCTCTCGGTCCGATCTGCGGGCGGGGACCGCCCTGCTGCCGGATGGGAGATTCCGCTGCGGTACCGTCCATGGATACAGCTGTGCGGAAGGGCCTGCCGGTTTTGTTGGAGCCGCGGCACGCCGCGCCAACCGGGAGCGCCAGCTCCGGGAGTGTGAGGAGCGTTTGGAGCGGGCTGAGGCGCTAGTGCGGGAGAAAAGAGCCGAAGTGGAAGCGCTGGAGCGCCGCCTGGCGAGGCTGAAGGAGGAGCGGAAACTGCTGCCTGTGGCGGTGGATATGGACCACGCGCTGGAAATGTTGGCACAGGCGCAGGAGGAATTGTTTGAAGCGGAAGCCCAAAAAGAGCGGTGCCTAGATCAGGAGCGGTCAGCTAAGCAGGCCGCTGCCCGCATCGAACAGCAGAGCCGTGAACTAAGCCGCGGACTTCCCTACATGCGGACAGAGGAGGCCTATGAGGAGGCGCTGGACGCCGCAGAATCTTATCAACTGCTGCTGAGCTCACTGGGGGTCAGCTACAGCGATTTGGTCCATGCGGCCGACGCGGTTGTGTGGACGGAAGACCGCATTGCCGAACTCCGTGACCAGGCAGATGCGCAGAACAGGACCAATGCCCAGACGCGGAAACAGATGGAGGTCTCTCAGGCGCGGGTCCGGGTGATTCAGGAGTTTCTGGACCGGCCGGAAAACAGAGCCAGGGCGCAGTGGCGCGCTGAGCTGAACCAGGAGATGGAGGACCAGCAGGAGCGCATGAGCGACGCAGGCAAGCGGTGCGCCGCCCTGGAGGCAGAACTGCGCGGCAAGCGGGAGCAGCTTCAGCAGCGCGACGAACTTCTGCGCGGCGCGGTGATAGAAGAGAATGACCTCGAGAAGTATTTTCGGGAGGATCTACGCCTAGGCCTGTGTTCCGCATCGGATGGGCCCCTGGAACAGCAGGCCGAAGAAGCGTATAGAAAAGTCCGCCCGGAGGATCGGGAACGCACACTTGAACGCATGGGCGAGGCGCTCCGCAACAACTATCAGCAGCACAATAATACGCTTTTGAAGTATCAGCCTAAGATCGAGCTGACGTTTGACGACGCGGCCAGGCCCGGAATGCTCCGTCAGCGCCTGTGCATCAGCCTGCAGTGGGAGGGAAAGGAACTCTCACTCTACGGCTTTATTCAGGAGCTACACACAAAGATCGAACTGACGGCTGCGCTGCTGGAAGAAAAAGACCGGGAGCTGTTTGAAAACATTCTGGCGGAGACCATTAGCCATAAATTGCGGGCCCGTATTGAGGAGAGCCAGCAGTGGACCAAGAATATGACCGACCTGATGGGGACTCTGAAAACTTCGATGGGATTGACCTTCCGTCTGGACTGGAAGGCCAAAAAAGCAGAAGGGGAGTCACAACTGGACACAGAGCAGCTAGTTCGGCTGCTGAATAAGGACAGGGCGCTTCTGACCCGGGAGGATAGCCAGCGCGTATCCATGCATTTTCGCGCGAAGGTCAAGCAGGCCAGGCAGGATGCAGCGCTTGAGGGCCAAATGGTCAGTTACGCGGATCTGATCCGGGAGGTGCTGGATTATCGGGCCTGGTATGAATTCCATCTGCTGTATGAACGGGATGGTGAGCCGAGAAAGGAGCTGACGGACCGTGCCTTCAATAAATTCAGCGGTGGAGAAAAGGCCATGGCCATGTATGTCCCCCTCTTTGCGGCGGTTTCCGCCCAATACCAAAAGGGCGGCCCCCGATGCCCTATGCTTCTGGCCCTGGATGAGGCTTTCGCGGGCGTGGATGAGCGGAATATCAGCGCCATGTTTGAGCTGGTTGGAGTTTTGGACTTTGACTACATCATGAATTCTCAGGCGCTTTGGGGCTGCTATGCCAACGTCAAAAGCCTGGATATTGCAGAGCTGCACCGCCCTGGCAACGCTTCGGTGGTCACGATCCTGCATTACCACTGGAATGGTGCTCAGCGGGTATTGGAGGGGGATGGCCGATGAATCAAGTGACAGCCGACTGCGCATCCTTTTTTCACGAACGTCCCGCATACCGTCGGATTCTGGAGCTGCTTCTCCGAAAGTACCGCAGCTACGGCCGTCCGGCGGGGACGATCTGCCTGCCCGACGCGACGCCGGAGGAATGCGATGCTGTCCGCGGCCTGTTTGGCCGCTCCTTCTCCCCGCCGCTTCTCATCAAAACCGCGGACTTTGAGGCCGCGCTCCAGGGTACGCCCTATCGCGGCGCGGTTTTGAAAGATGTACTAGAGTGTTATTTTGGCACCACGATCCAAACCAAGCGTGAAGTCCGGGACCAGATAGATGCCTGCATCCTGCGAGTGACCGATGAGGCCGCCGCCGCTGTGCAGAGCCGGCTGTGCCGCCGGTGGCTGGATGAGTTGTCCAATGGGCACGGAGAAGGATATGGGATGATCCGGAAGGCCTTGGCAGAAAATGAAGATGCGGTACGGCGGTCCGTCCTTCAGGCGTGTAAAAGCATAGACTGGCTGGAACGCCACCCGGATGAGAGGATCCGTCTGGCCGTTCTCAGCGCTTACGCAACGTCAGATCCACATGCGCTGGATATCAACACCCTGGGCGGAAAGCTGTTTCTGCATCTCCTGTCCATGCGGGCGGGCACCGAGCTTCCCGCTGGAGCTGAGGAACGGGCCGCCCTCTACTATAACTGTGGAATTCTGTGCGACAGCATATCGAGTCTCGTCACGCAAGTGGGGGTCCGTTTGTATACGGACGCAGAAGAACATCCGGCTTATCGTGCGTTCCGCCTGCGGAATGAGGCCGGCACCCTCACGCTCACCAATCTGGCTGGCTTAACAGCGGGAGACAGCCCCTCTGGAAAAGCCTATCTGGTGGAAAATCAGATGGTGTTCACCCAGCTGTGCGATCAGGCTGCTCATTTTCATTCCCCGCTGATTTGTACCTCCGGACAGCTAACGATCGCTGTGATCCGTCTGCTGGATCTGCTTGTTTCCAGCGGAACAGACCTGTTCTATTCGGGAGACTTTGATGGGAAAGGTCTGTCCATTGCCCTGCAGCTTCTGGCGCGCTACCCGGATTGCCTGCATCTGTGGCATATGACGGCGGCAGATTATGCGCAGTGCTGCTCAGAGGTCCGGCTGAGTGAAAAAAGCCGCGCACTTCTCAAAAACTGTGTAGACACTGTTCTTGCTCCTGCAGCCGAGGCGGTCGGACGTAACGGCTGTGATGGATATCAGGAGCTGCTGTTGCCCCAGCTGCAGGCAGACTTAATCGAAACGTGATAAGAACAAAATACGGTTTCCTGCTTACGGATCTCCTCTGTGCTGTCTCCGAGCAGCGCGAGATCAGACAGCAGCAGTTGGTCGAGATCTCCACGGATCGCAGCCTGCATTGGTTGTGTCAATCCTCCTTGAGGGAAAAAACTCATAACGCCTTTCTGTACGGAAAAGCCAATGATTGTATCTGAATTGCCCACGCAGTATGCCAACATGGCGAAGATTTCCCGCTCATCGTGTCCATAGATCCAAATTTTCATACAACCGTCCTTTCCGACTAGCCGGCTATGATTGCTTTTAAGGGCCCTTTTATTGACGACTGGCACAGCACTTGGAATTAGCTCCTGTATTTCATTTATTCTGGGTAGTTCACAAATATTCTAAACGTAAGCATATTTTAAGTAAGCATATTTTAAGTAAGCATATTTTAAGTAAGCATAT
>ENA-ORSL01001973-ORSL01001973.1-human-gut-metagenome-genome-assembly--contig:-NODE-1973-length-15818-cov-12.124405_pt1 | contig 15818 bp, 10 predicted proteins | sample MGYA00242190_ERZ509157 | MGnify/ENA primary metagenome ERZ509157 (study PRJEB26280, sample SAMEA2338664) | human gut metagenome | biome: human gut; feature: human-associated habitat; material: faeces...
CTTATTTATTCAGTAATTCGTCAACCTCGACGGGTTCCAGCTCTTTTAATGCCGGGTGGTCGGTCAGCGTTTTCAGCATGCGCCAACCGAAATAATCTTCTTCCAAATTCTCCGGCACGGGACGGAAGCCGAAATCAAGGTACAGCTTTGCGGCGACCCACGTGGTGGTCTGGGTGGGCACGAACAGCTCTTTGTAGCCGAGCGCCTGCAAACGGTGCAGCGTGTGCGCGATGAGCGGGCGGGAAAGTCCCTTGCCTTGCGCGTCGCGGCTTACGGAAACCCAATGCAGCCAGCCACCGGGCAGCTTTTCATCGAAAAACGCCGTTGCGGTCGCAACCTTCTTGCCGTTCGGGTCGACGATGAAGAACATTCTGTCGGGCAGAACGTCTTCGTGCTTGTCGTAGTAGCGCTGCCACGCGTCCACGCCTTCCTCAAAAGTCGAAAACTCTTTCGCCGATTTTTCAATCTCAATCCACGTATCGCGGTCGCCGGGGGTGTAGGCTGTGAACGAATACCCCGCGGGCAGATCATAATGCGGAATTTCCGTTTCCGCCGGCATGGTCATGAACAGATGGTAGTACTTCAAACGGCTGTCGTGATTATCTAAATGTAAAGAAGCTAAGTCTTTCATAGATTTGATTATGAATTAGGATTCATTTCTGCCGCAGCATTTCTTGTATTTCTTGCCGCTGCCGCACGGGCACGGGTCGTTTCTGCCGGGCTTTTTGCCGTTTTTGCGCACCGGCTGCTTGACGGCCGGCGTATCGGAGGATGTTGTGCCGGTCTCCTTGGCGACGGCTTCACGCTTCGGTGCTTCCGGTGTCTTCAGGCGCACAGTCAGAATCATGCGGGCGGTATTCTCACGGATCGTGTCGATCATCGCGTCAAACATGTCAAAGCCCTCTTCGCGGTATGCAATGACCGGGTCTTGCTGGCCGTAGGCGCGCAGGCGGATGCCCTTCTGGAGCTCATCCATCGCATCAATATGATCCATCCACTGCGTATCGACGTTCTTCAGCAGCACCACGCGCTCCACTTCACGCATGATCGGCGGGGTGAACGCCTTCTCACGCAGGTCGTAAAGCTTGTGCGCACGCTCCTTGAGAAAATCGATGACCGTTTGCTGCTCGAGATCCTCAAACGCCTGACCCTCATAGTGCAGCTCATCCGGATTGACCATCCAGCCGAGGTAGTGGTCGCGCAGACCGCGGAGATCCCAGTCGTCGTGCAGGGTATTCTCCGGCAAGAAGCGCTTGACGTTCGCTTCGATGGCCTGATCGATCATGGACATAATCTGCGGCTTCACGTTGTCGCCGTTCAGCACACGGTCGCGCTGCTCATAGATGATCTCGCGCTGGCGGTTCATCACGTCGTCATACTGCAGAACGTTCTTACGAATGGCAAAGTTTCTGCCCTCGACCTTCTTCTGTGCGTTTTCGATGGTGTTGGAGAGGATAGACGCTTCGATCGGCATGTCCTCGTCCACATTCAGGCGGTCCATAATGGTCTGGATGCGGTCGCCGCCGAACAGACGCATGAGGTCGTCTTCAAGAGAGATGTAGAAGCGGCTCTTACCGGGATCGCCCTGACGGCCCGCACGGCCGCGCAGCTGGTTATCGATACGGCGAGATTCGTGGCGCTCCGTGCCGATGATGTACAGGCCGCCGAGCTTGCGAACTTCCTCTGCCTCCGGCGCAATCTCCGCTTTGTATTTTTTGTTGAGCTCCGCAAATGTCTTGCGGGCATTCAAAATCTCTTCATCGTCCGTGTAGCCGTAGGCGGAAGCCTCGCCGATGAGCTCCTCAGAGAACTGCATGCGGCGCATTTCGGCACGCGCCATGAACTCTGCGTTACCGCCGAGCAGAATATCCGTACCACGGCCGGCCATGTTCGTTGCGATGGTCACGGCGCCCTTACGGCCTGCCTGTGCGACGATTTCGGCTTCTTTTTCATGGTACTTTGCGTTCAGCACTTCGTGCTTGATGCCGCGGCGCTTCAGCATGGCGCTGAGCTGCTCGGATTTTTCAATCGTGATGGTACCGACCAGCACCGGCTGGCCTTTTTCGTGGTGCTCAATGATGTCGTTGATAACGGCATTGAACTTGCCCTTTTCGGTCTTGTAAACAACGTCCGGGCAGTCTTCACGAATCATCGGCTTGTTTGTCGGAATCTCTACAACGTCCAGTTTGTAAATTTCGCTGAACTCGGATTCCTCGGTCATAGCCGTGCCGGTCATGCCGGAGAGCTTGTTGTAAAGGCGGAAGAAATTCTGGAACGTGATGGTTGCAAGCGTTTTGCTTTCGCGCGCGATTTTCACGCCTTCCTTCGCTTCAATGGCCTGGTGCAGACCTTCGTTGTAGCGTCTGCCGTACATCAGACGGCCGGTGAATTCATCAACGATGATGACTTCGCCGTCGCGCACGACGTAATCAATATCGCGCTGCATGATGCCGTTCGCCTTGATCGCCTGATTGATGTGGTGCTGAATGGTGATGTTGTCCGGGTCCGTGAGGTTTTCCAAGCTGAAGAACTGCTCGGCTTTTTTTACGCCGCGCTTGGTGAGCGTTGCGGTCTTCTGCTTTTCGTTGATGATATAATCGTAATCCTCGTAGATCTCGTCATTGTCTTCCTTTTCGTTCGTCTCCGCCACGCGGATGGGGCGCAGGGTCTTTGCGAAGCGGTCGGCGACGTTGTAAAGCTCCGTGGACTGCTCGCCCTGACCGGAAATGATGAGCGGGGTACGCGCCTCATCGATGAGGATGGAGTCCACCTCGTCCACGATGGCGAAGTTATGGCCGCGCTGCACCTTGCGCTCCTTGTAGGTGACCATGTTGTCACGCAGGTAGTCAAAGCCGATCTCATTGTTTGTTGCGTATGTGATGTCGCAGGCGTAGGCTTTTTTCTTTTCGTCCGGCTCCATGCCGGGAATGGCAAGGCCTACGGTGAGACCGAGGTAGTTGAACACACGCGCCATCATTTCGCCCTGATATTTTGCAAGGTAATCGTTGACGGTGACGATGTGCACACCCTTGCCGCTTAAAGCGTTGAGGTACGCCGGGAGGGCGGCGGTGAACGTCTTGCCTTCGCCGGTCTTCATCTCGGCGATGCGACCCTGATGCAAAATGATGCCGCCGATAATCTGTACCGGGAACGGCTTGATGGAGAGCACGCGCCACATGGCTTCGCGGCACGTTGCAAACGCTTCGGGCAGGATGTCGTCAAGGGAAGAGCCAAGGGAGAGACGCTCTTTCAACACGGCGGTCTGGCCCTTCAGCTCCTCATCTGTCATTTTTGTGTATTTGTCATCGAGCGCGAGCACCGCTTGCTTAAGCGGTTCAATGCGCTTTAATTCTTTCTTGCTGTAGCTGCCGAACAGCTTTGTGAGTAGGTTCATGGTTCGGGAACACTTTCCTTTCTTTCGCGCGGATTCCCCGCGCGCGGCATATAAATCAGTATAGCATGGAACAGCATAAAAAAGCAAGCGATAGGGGCATATTCATGAAAACTTTATAGGTGATCAAAAAGAAGCGCATTTTAAAACGCAAAAACGGCAGTGCAATTCGAGAAAAACAGCAAAATACAGGATAGCCTTAGCCGAAATGCACAAAAAACTCTTTTTTTCCAAATCATAAACAGCTTATGAACAAAATGTGACTTTTTATTCGGTTTTCTCTTGATTTTCGCAAAATTAGAGGCTATACTATAGGTAACAATTCCTGTTTTTCCGATGTGTGCAAACCATAACTGGTCAAAAAAACGAAGAACAGGAAATTCTTTAATTTATAGGAGAGTGAACATCCTTGGACAAATTCTTCAAAATTTCCGAGCGTGGCTCGAACGTCCGCACAGAGATCATTGCCGGTCTCACGACGTTCTTCGCGATGGCTTACATCGTAGTCACGAACCCGAACCAGATTGTTAGCTTCAACCATCTGGCTCCGGATGCCGACCCGGCCTTCCAGCAGATTTGGAACGCTGTATATGTCGCATCCATTCTGGCAGCAATCATCGGTACGCTGCTGATGGCTCTGTATGCGAAGATGCCGTTTGCACAGGCTTGCGGCATGGGACTGAACTCCTTCTTCTTCGTATCCTTCATTCTGCCGGAAATCATCTCCGGCGGCGACGTCATCAAGGGCTACCATGCAGGCCTCGTCATCATTCTGGTTTCCGGTATCGTCTTCCTGCTGTTCTCTGTCACGGGTCTCCGCGTCAAGGTCGCAAAGGCTCTTCCGGACTGCCTCAAGAAAGCAATCCCGGCCGGTATCGGTCTGTTCATCGCTTTCCTCGGCTTCCAGAATGTCGGCATCATCCAGACTAACCAGTACACGCTCGTTCAGTTCGTCGATATCCACGGCGCACTGAAGGCAGGCGCATTCTTTGCGGATGTTGAAGGTGTAAAGGCATTTATGCCGGCTATCCTCGCATTCCTCGGTCTGCTCGTCATTGCAATTCTTGAAAAGCACAACGTCAAGGGCGGCGTGCTCATCAGCATCGCAGGCATTTCCGTTCTGTACTATCTCCTTTCCGGCACGACCCCGACCTTCGACATGAGCCAGATCGGCCAGACCTTTAAGGATTTCGGCTCCATCGGCATCACCGGTGTGTTCCAGGCTGACGCTTGGCAGCGTGCGTTCACAGGCTCTGAGCTCGGCGGCATCTTCTCCGCAATCATGCTCATCGTTACGTTCTGCCTCGTCGATATGTTCGACACCATCGGCACCCTGTACGGCACCGCTTCTCAGGCAAACATGCTGGACAAGAACGGCGATCCGATCAACGTTAACCAGTGCATGACCAGCGACTCCGTTGCAACGGTTGCGGGCGCTGTTTGCGGTACTTCCACCTGCACCACGTTCGTTGAGTCCGCTGCTGGCGTTGGCGCCGGCGGCAGAACCGGCCTTACGAGCCTTGTTGTTGCAATTTGCTTCGCGGTTTGCCTGTTCCTCAGCCCGGTCGCTTCTCTTGTTCCGACCTGCGCTACGGCTCCGGCACTCATCTATGTCGGCGTTCTGATGATGAAGGGCTTCGCAAAGGTCGATATGTCCGACCTGCGCAGCGCTGTTCCGGCGTTCCTCGCTCTCATCATGATGCCGCTGACCTACTCTATCTCCAACGGTATCGGTATCGGCGCGATCGCTTATGTGCTCATCACGCTCTTCACCGGTAAGTACAAGAAGAACGACATCGGTATCACCATTATCGCTGCGCTCTTCGTCATTAAGTTTGTCTTTGTTACGATGTAATTCGTACATAAAACGAACTTTAGCTTGAGATAACATAAGAGACGCTCACTTGTGATTTTTCACAGTGGGCGCCTTTTTTCGTTTTATTGCGCGGTTTTGTCCTGCTATACTTTGGGCATATCGGAAGAGTAAAAGGAGCAGGCGATGAAACAGGCGGATAGTTTGCTTTTAAACGCGTTGAAAGCAGCGATACATAACGAAAAAGCGGCGCTCGGTGTGCTGCCGCAGGAAACACAGACGGAGCTTTTGCGCCAGGCGGTGCGCCACGGCGTGCTGCCGCTTGTTCTTGATGCGTGCGGCAATGCACTGAAAGCTGCACGGCAAATGGCGTTTTGTCAAACGGCAGAGCAGATTTTGAAAACGCAGGTATTTTTACAGCTTTACAGCAAGCTGCGCGAAATGAAATTGCATCCGCTCGTGCTGAAAGGCCCGGTGTGCGCTGCGCTGTACCCGAAGCCGGAGCTGCGGCTGTTCTCGGATGTCGATTTACTGGCGGTTTCGGGTGAATTTGACCGCACACACAATGCTTTATTGCGGCTCGGCTGCCGCACAGCAGGGGAGAGTGTCGATCCGCTTGAACAGACATTTTACCTGCCCGGCAGTCCGCTCGTTTTAGAACTGCACGGCGCGGCGTTCCCGGAAAACGATGCGTACGGGCACATGAACGCCTTTTTTGCGCATGAAAAGCTGCGCACGGAAACCGTTTTCGTGCAGGGCGAAGAAATTTATACGCTTGGCGCGAACGAGACGTTTTTGTACCTTTTGTGCCACAGTTTAAAGCACCTTCTGCACGGCGGGTGCGGCATCCGTGCGGTGTGTGATTTGCTGTTGTTTGCCGAAAAGCATGAAAAGGAGCTTGACAAACTGTATTTGCGCCGCTGCTGCGAAAAGCTTTCGGCACTCGAATTTTTGACGGCGCTCTTTGAAATCGGCGAGAAATATCTCGGCTTTGAAAAAACGGAAAGCTTAGCGCTGCTTCGCGTGCACCCCGCGCCGGATGAGATTGCGCTTTTAGAGGATATTTTGGCAGGCGGCGTGCACGGTGCGGCAGAAAAAAGCCGCTTGCACAGTGCGAACATGACGCTGCACGCGGCGGCTGTGCAGAATGCAGGAAAACGCGAGCGCTTTTCCGTGCTGCGTGCGGCGTTCCCCTCTGCAAAAGCGCTGCATTGCGCGCCGCATAGCTTGCCTGCCGCATGGGGAAGGCGGCTTATACGCTACGGTAAGGAAAACATTCAAAACCGTACGAGCCTTAGAAAAAGTATCGAGATCGGCAAGCGGCGCGTGGCGCTCTTCAAAACATATCACCTCATAAAATAAGCCGGCGGCTGCGCCCAACTCGGGTACAGCCGCCGGTGCTTTATTTTTGATTAACGGATGCGGAACGTCTTGACCTCATACGGCTTGATGGTGAATTTGAATGTACCGCCTTCGACCGAGACATCCGTGAGTGCATTCTCCTGCAAGTCACACTCCGTAACGGAAGCGATGGGGCGGTTCCAATGCAGTTTTGTCGTTGTGCGGGCGTTTTCACATTCGTACAGACGCACGATCACGCCGTCGCCGTCTTCCGCCTGCTTGACGGTTTCCAAAATGACGTTTTTGGCGTCCACACTCGCGAGAGAGTACGCTTCGCCTGCTATGCCGCCTGCGGTGGCGCGCACAGGCTGATTCAGGAAGTACGCCTGCGCTACGGTCTCCGCGCTGCGCCATGTTTCGGCGTGCGGGTAGAGCGCGTAGGTGAATACGTGCATCTCCTGATCGGCGACAGGGTTCGGCTCTGTGCCGGATTTGATGAGCGTCAGCGCCATTTCGCCGTTGTGCACGGAGTGACCGTATTTGCAGTCGTTTAACAGGCTGATGCCGTAGTGACCCTCGGAAACATCGATCCACTTTTGGCCGCAGCTCTCAAAGCGTGCCTGATCCCAGCTCGTGTTCTGATGTGTTTTGCGCGTCACGTTGCCGAACTGAATCTCAAATGTTGCTTCGTCCGTGTGTACGTCCATCGGGAAGTGGACTTTCAGGAGGTGCTGGTGCTCTTTCCAGTCGACCGTCGTCTCAAAGTCGATGCGCGGGCACGCGGCGTAGAAGTGAATTTTCTGGCAGATGACCGAACGGCTGACCTTGCGCTCAATCTCGAGAGTTGCGCGCACGGGGCCGCGTTCCGTCCATTCCATGCGCTGCACGATGCGCAGACGGTAAAGCTCATCACAAATGCGCTCCACACGTTTAGCGAGATACCTCATAGTTGCAACTCCTTTTCTATAGCGGTTTGGGATTTCGTAAAGACTGGTACTTTTGACTTGATTTTAGCATAATAAGGTACGGAAAACAAGATAAAATGCACAGATTCTTCCGGCTTTTCACATATTAGAATTGTCTTTACGCACACGTCGCGTCGAAAATGCAGAAAAACAAGTTATTTATGCACAGAACACAAAAAATAATTGAAAATCAGCGGAAAGTACGCTATACTAAATCTATAAATCAGAGCGTATTTTGAGAAAAACAACGGTGGCTCAGCCCCGAAAACACCCGGAAAAACAGCGGCTTTGGAGTGCCGTATTCAAATCACATCACATAGAAAACAGAGGAAAAAATATGCGAAAAAAGGCTTGGATCCTTTTGCTTTTTGCCACGCTTATTGCGCTGCTTTGCGCATGCAGCGATACGGCACAGCAACCGGAGACGGAAAAACCGAAAATACGTATCGGCGGCACAACGTATGCGCCGTATTTTTACCGCAATATCGGCGGCCACTATACCGGCATCGACGTGGAGATTGCCGAGGAAGCCTGTGCGCGTATCGGGTATGAGCCGATCTTCGTGGAGCTCGATATCGACAAGGGCTTTGAGCTTTTGGATGAAGACTATGTGGATTGCCTTTGGTGCTGCCTGACGATGGAAGGCAACGAAGATAAGTTTATTTGGGCAGGGCCGTATATGTACACGCAGCGCGTGGTCGTGGTGCCGGCGGACAGCGAGATTGAAACACTGGAAGACCTTGCCGGAAAGTGTGTGGCGGTGCAGGCCGGCTCTATAAGCGAGGAGATCATTTTAAAAGGGCTGAACCCGAATTTGCCGGAGATTACGGACCTTTCCACATTCAGCACGATGGGCGAGGTGTTTACTTCGCTGCGCAAGGGCTATGCGGATGCGGCCATCGGGCATGAAAGCTCGCTGAAATTATATACGGACGAATACCCGGACGGCTACCGCTACCTCAACATGAACATGTACAGCGACGCCGTGGGCGTGGCATTTAAACCGGACGGCGATGCAGTACTGGCGGAAAAGCTGACGCAGACGCTGCTTGAAATGCGCGAAGACGGCACAATGGCCGCTATTGTGAAAAAATATGGGTTGGACGCCGAAAAAAGCGTGAACGGAGGTACCGAATGATGCCGAAGTTCAAGGGAAAAACAAAACCGAAGCTCCATAAGCCGAGCATGGAAACGGTCATGCGGTGGATGGTCACGCTTCTTCTCGGCTTTGTTGTGCTGCTGCCGGTATTTGCAGGCGTAACACAGTATGAACAGAACAAGGCGAAAGCGGATGTTGAGGACGTACTCGCTTTTATGCAGACGAACTGCCGTAAGTACGACAACTACCGCTTGGCCAATACCACCGAAGCGCTGCAGGATATTTTGACCAAAGTCAAAACACTGACGGCGTACCGTTACGAAGAGGAAGATGCGCTTTTAAACGAAAACCGCTTACAGCACTATGCGAAATTTCAGTATTTGACCGGCATTTTTGTTTTGGATGAAAATTTCTCCGTGCTGGCTCATTACGACAAAGCGGGCAAGGATGAAAGTCTGCTGCTCAGCCAGATAATAGGGGACAAAAATGCGGCGGATATTTTGAACTATCCGCAGAAAACCTATGCCGACCAGATCTGTTTAAACGACAATACGTATAACTACGCCATTTCCGCACGGCAGGATAAACCGGGCCTCGTTATTTGCTATACGGATATCACGCGCTTTCAAAACGATAAAAATGAGCTTTCTCTCTCCAACATGCTGGATGCTGAAATGTTCCGGCAGGATGTAACCGTCGTCATCACGGACGGCATGCGCGTTATCAGCACGAATTGCGAGCAGCTGGAGAACACGCTTGTGCAGTATTATCCTATTGCTGACGTGCTCGTTGGAGGGGAGCAACTTACACCGGACACATTGCTGCAATTAAAAAACGACAGCGGCACATGGTACGGTATGTTCACCCAGTACAGAGATTATTATTTGTATGCCTTTTTCCCGAGTCGCGTAGTCTACGCAAGTCGCCGCGGTTGGATGCTGCTGTTTACGGCAATCTACCTGTTTTGTGGCATGGGGTACCTTATTTGGCGACAGTACAGTAAAAAGCGCCGCTTACTGCGTATGGAAAAGGAATACCACCTTGTCAGCGCCATTTCGAGCATCTACCTGTCAAACCTGCTCATTCACCCGCAGGACGATACATGGGAGCCCATTGTGCAGAGTGAGCGCATGAAAGCAATCACAAACGGTGTTTTAAGCGCAAAAGCCATGCTGGAAAAGTTTAACACCGAGTGCGTAGCCGAGGCGTACCGGGAGGAATTCCGTGCGTTTACGGACCTCGATACCGCTCAGCAGCGCTTAGAGGGTAAGGCTTTTGTCGGCTTCACAATGGAAAATGTGGAGGGCAAGTGGTACCAGCTGCTTCTTGTGCCGCAGCGCCGCTTTACGCACCGGGAAAAGCCGAGTTCACTCATGCTTTTGTTCCGCGATGTTTCGGAGCAAAAGGAGCGCGATATGGAATATCAGGAAAACCTGCGCCGCGCAGCAGAGGAAGCTACCCTTGCAAACGCCGCCAAAACGGATTTCCTGCGCCGCATGAGCCATGACATCCGCACGCCGATCAACGGCATCCGCGGCATGGTACAGATTGCCGACCGTTTCCCGAATGACGCGAAAAAGCAGGCGGAATGCCGCGAAAAAATTATGCGGTCTTCGGATTTTCTTTTAGAGCTTGTAAATGATGTGCTCGATATGAGCAAGTTGGAATCCGGCGAAATGCAGCTTGAGGAAGTGCCGTTCAATTTGAACGAGCTGCTGCACGATGTGGGTACGCTGCTCTCCACGCAAGCGCAGGCGCGCGGTATTACGTGTACCCTCACAATGGAAGATAAGCGCGAAAAGCATGTCATCGGCAGCCCGCTGCATTTAAGACAGATCTTTCAAAACATCGGCGGCAACGCCATCAAGTATGGCAGAGCCGGCGGCTATGTACATGCTACGTGCAGCATCGTTTCACAAACAGAGAACACCGTTCGCTACCGCTTTATCTGTGAAGATAACGGCTGCGGCATGAGCGAAGAATACCAAAAGCATATGTTTGAGCCGTTCTCGCAGGAAAATTCCGGTGCACGCACTACGTATCAGGGTACGGGGCTCGGCCTTTCCATCGTGAAAAAGCTCGTGGATGCCATGGGCGGCACCGTCACCGTGGTCAGCGAAAAGGGCGTGGGCACCACATTCATCACGGAGATTCCGCTGAAGCTCGACCCTGCGCCATTTGATGCTGAAAAGCCGGAGGAAGAGATCGATACCACCGTGTTCCGCGGGCTGCATGTGCTGCTTGTGGAGGATAACGAAGTGAACATGGAGATTGCGGCGTTCCTGCTTGAGGACAGCGGCGCCGAGGTCACAAAAGCATGGAACGGCGCAGAGGGGCTGGAGAAATTCAACGCCTCGGCCCCGGGTACGTATGATCTCATCTTAATGGACATCATGATGCCCGTGATGAACGGTTTGGAGGCGGCAGAGAAAATCCGCGCGCTCGACCGCCCGGATTCGGAGACCGTGCCGATCTTCGCCATGACGGCAAACGCGTTTTCCGACGACGCCGCCCGCAGCCGCAAAGCCGGTATGAACGAGCACCTCACAAAGCCGCTCGACCTTGAAAAGATCACAAAAGCGGTGCGCAAATATTGCAAGAAAAATAGCCGATAAAAGCCATAAAACGGCGGCGTGCCTTTAAAAGCGGTTGCGCCGCCGTCTTTTTATGGGCTGCAGTGTGCCTGTTCCTACCAAAACACCAATGTGCGGAAATTTCATAAATTGATTCTGAAAATAAGATGAATTCCTGTGGGAATTTTCTCCGCATGAAGGTTGAAATCATAGTGTTGATATGATAAAATAATAGCGCGAATTATGCAGAAAATGAGAATTTTGGACGCGGCTTTCGCATTTTAAGCCTATAAAACTGCTCGATTATGCGAAAAGCAGCATAAATATACGAAATACGAAGCTCGGTTTAGAAAGGGAGGACGTTCCATGGCTTATATGCGACTTGGCGATCTGCTGATTGCGGCAGGTGCCATTACGCAGGAGCAGCTTGAAGAAGCGCTGACCATTCAAAAGCAGAAGAAAGAACGTCTCGGCGACGTTCTGATTGAAAGTAATATCATCACGGAGCGGCAGCTCATTGAAGCACTGCAAATGCAGCTCGGCGTCGATTTCATCGATTTAACGGCGATCTCCATTCCGTTGGAGCTCGCCAAATTTGTGCCGCGCGCCATCGCGAAAAAATACAACGTGGTGCCGGTAAAGCTTGTAAAAGACGAGCTCTTTGTTGCCATGAGCGATCCGTTGAACTTCGTTGCGCAGGAAGAGATTAAGGCCGCTTCGCATAAGCGCGTTGTGCCGATGATCTCCACGCGCCGCGCGACCGAGCAGGCCATCGGCACATTGTACGGCAGCGAAGGCACGGCCCGCGCCATTGAAGAAATGAAGCGAGAGGTCGGCACATCCACACCGGATATCGTGCCGGTGCAGATGAACCAGACGGATGCCGGCAACGCGTCTGCCGCGCCGACGATCCGCTTTGTAAATTCCGTCATTGAGCGCGCCTTTTTGGAGCGCGCGAGCGACATCCACCTTGAGCCGCAGGAGGGCGAAATGGTGGTGCGCATGCGTATCGACGGCATTTTGAGAAAGATTTTGACCGTGCCCGCGAATTTGCAGAGCAACGTTATTTCCCGCCTGAAAATCATGGGCGGCATGAACATTTCCGAGCGTAAGATCCCGCAGGACGGCCGTGCCATGGTGCAGGTGCGTCACCACGAGATCGACCTGCGTATCTCGTCCATGCCGACGATCTACGGCGAAAAGATTGTTTTGCGTTTGCTCGATAAATCCGGGCATACGATCACGAAGCAGTCCATCGGCCTTGAGGGCACAGACCTGCAAAAGTATGATGCGCTGCTCAAAAACAGCAGCGGCGTGATTTTGATTGTGGGCCCGACCGGTTCCGGTAAATCTACGACGATGTGCGCCATGCTGCAGGAGCTTGCAAGTGAGGAAACGAACCTCATGACGCTGGAGGACCCGGTGGAATACAACATTCCGGGCGTTAACCAGTGCCAGATCAACGAAAAGACCGGCATGACGTTTGCGACAGGACTGCGCGCCATCTTGCGTCAGGACCCGGATGTCATTTCCGTCGGTGAGATTCGCGACGGAGAGACGGGCGCCATCGCCATTCGTGCTGCTATTACGGGCCATTTGGTGCTTTCTACTTTGCATACGAACGACGCCGTTTCCGCCATTGACCGCCTGGTCGATATCGGCGTGGAGCCGTACCTCATTTCCAGCGCGCTGCGCGGCGTTATTTCCCAGCGCCTTGTGCGCAAGGTCTGTCCGCACTGCAAGAAGGCGTATAGGCCGGAGGCGGAGGAGCTTGCCATGCTTGGCCTGCCGGAGAACGCCAACGTGCAGTTCTACCGCGGCGAGGGCTGTCATGAGTGCTACCACACCGGCTATAAGGGTCGCCGTGCCGTCTTTGAAATCTTCATGCTCAACGGGCGCATTCGCCGCATGGTTACAGAAGGCGCAAAGTACGATGCGCTTTTAAGGGCAGCAGCGGAGACGAACTTTGTCACGATGCGCGAAAATTGCCGTAACCTTGTTTTGCGCGGCGAGATCAGCGCAGCGGAAGCCGCGCGCGCCATCAATTCCACAGCGGATTGACATTCTGCTGAAAATCTGTTGAAAACTTGCTCATAACTTTCGGAAAGGACGCAGTCGCCGCGTTTCGGCGATGGTTTTAATATGCTTGAAATCAGCGAAATCATCGCGCAGGCGCAGCAAAAAGGCGCTTCCGATATTCATATTGTCACCGGCCTGCCGGTGAAATGCCGCATAGACGGCAAGGTGCAGAACCTCACGGAGAAAGTCCTCACGTGGGAAGACTGCGAATACTACGCAAAATGCCTTGCGGGTGACCTTTTCCACGAGATTGAATGTATCGGCGAGCTTGATTTGGCGCGGACGTTTCCGTGCGGAGCACGAACCAGAATCAATCTGTTCCGCCAGCAGGGGGCGGTTTCGGCGGCGATCCGTATTTTGGCGGATACCATCCCGGAGATCGAGGCGCTGAATTTGCCGCCGGTCGTTTCCGAATTCCCGGAGTACCGCAGCGGCATCATTTTAGTCACGGGTGAAACGGGTTCCGGCAAATCCACGACGTTGGCGGCGATTTTAAACCGCATCAACCATACGCGGCGCAGCCACATCATCACGCTGGAAGACCCGATTGAGTACATTTACGAGCCGGATCAGTGCATCATCAACCAGCGCGAGATCGGCAAAGACACCAGAAGCTACGCAGACGGCCTGCGGTCTATCCTGCGTGAGGACCCGGACGTTATCCTCATCGGCGAGATGCGCGACCTCAATACCATTGAGACTGCATTGACGGCGGCGGAAACGGGCCACCTGGTCTTCGCCACCCTGCACACAAACTCCGCGGCGGATTCCGTTGACCGCATGGTGAACGTGTTCCCGGAGGGGCAGCAGCGTCAGATTCGATTGCAGCTTTCCACTACGTTGCGTGCGGTGCTTTCGCAGCAGTTGTTGCCGAAGCGCGCGGGCGGCCGGGCGGCGGCGTGCGAAGTCATGATGGTGAACAGCGCCATCAAAAATTTAATCCGCGAGGGCAAGACCCCGCAGATTGACAGCTTCATTACCATGAACGCGCAGGACGGCAGCATTACGATGGATAATGCCCTGCTGAAAATGGTGCGCGAGGGCACCGTAACGTATGAAACGGCGCTCGGCTACGCCAGAGACCGAGAAGCGTTTTCCAAGGGAAGACGCGGCTAAATTTAGGAAGAAAGCGAGGGAGCGGGCTTGACGACCTATAAATACAAAGGGCTTTCCCCGGACGGCGCAAAGCTTTCCGGCGTCATCAAAGCGTATAACGAGTTTGAAGCGGTCGCGCAGCTGCGCGAGACCTGCTCCGTCATTACCAAAATAGAAGAAGTCAAAGAGACGCAGAGCTGGAACAAACAGATCGGCACGAAGAAAATCAAAGACAAGGAGCTTGCCATCATTTGCTCGCAGTTCGCCATCATTTTGACTTCCGGTCTGCCCATTGTGCGCTGCGTGGAGATGGTTGCGGCACAGGCGCGCACCAAAGAACTGCAAAAAATGCTGAAAAAGGTCGCGGAGGACGCCTCCGGCGGTTACAGCCTTGCGCAAAGCTTTGAAAACAACGCTACGGGCTTTCCGACCACGTTTATTGAGACCGTACGTGCGGGCGAACAGTCCGGCACACTGGAAGAATGCTTTGAAAAACTACATAAATATTACGATAAAACCGCTAAAATGAAAGCGAAGATCATCAGCACGCTCACGTATCCGGCAATTGTCATTTGCGTCGCCGTCATCGTGTTCATCATCATTATGGTGGTAGCCGTGCCGGCGTTTACAAGCGTGTTTCTGGAGCTCGGTACCGAGCTGCCGGGCATCACAAAGGGGCTCATCGCAACGTCGGATTTTCTCACGAACTACTGGTGGTCGCTTATTTTGATTGTGCTCGCGTTCTTCATCGGCAGGCTTCTGCTGAAAAAGAACGAAAAGGGGCGTGCGTTCCTTGCGGAAAACAAGCTAAAGCGCTCACCGCTCAAAAAAATGCACAGTCTGAACGCCGCTTCGCAGTTTGCAAGCACCATGAGCACCATGCTCACGGCGGGCTTGCCGATTACGAAAGCGCTGGAGGTCACGGCAAATGTGGCAGATAACTACATGTTCGCGGTGTCCATCCGCAAGGTGCGGCAGGGCGTGGAGCAGGGCCGCAGCCTGGTGGACTGCATGAACGAGATTCCGTATTTTCCAAAGCTGCTCACCGAAATGGTGGGCGTGGGCGAACGCTCCGGCAACATGGAAGAAACGCTCACCGTCATCGGCGATTACTTCGATAACGAGGTCTCGGTGTTCACGCAGCGGCTGCTCTCTATGTTAGAGCCGGCCATCACCATTGTTTTGGCGGTCGTCACCGTCATTTTGCTGCTGGCCGTTTACCTGCCGATGTTTACCATGTATGGCAGCATCGTTTGATTTATTTCGCTGTACCCCGTCGGCGATCCAACCCGAACCGGCGGAATACATAAATTTCGATGGTGAACCCCGAAAAGTACGTTTTTGGGGCGAGCAAAATTTCAATGAATTGGAGAATGGTTCTTATGATGAACAAAATGCGTAAGATGAAGAATAAGAAGGGCTTTACGCTCATGGAAATGCTGATTGTTGTTGCAATCATCGC
>ENA-ORSL01001976-ORSL01001976.1-human-gut-metagenome-genome-assembly--contig:-NODE-1976-length-15809-cov-3.111781_pt1 | contig 15809 bp, 14 predicted proteins | sample MGYA00242190_ERZ509157 | MGnify/ENA primary metagenome ERZ509157 (study PRJEB26280, sample SAMEA2338664) | human gut metagenome | biome: human gut; feature: human-associated habitat; material: faeces...
GTCACCGCCGCACCGACAAGCAAACCGCGCCATGTAGTTGAGCACAAGCGGGCCAGCAGTGCTTTCATGCTGCCTCCTCCCAGCGCCTCCAGCCCCTGTCCCATGGACCTCATGCCGTAGAGAAACAGCGCCAGTCCCCCGAGGAAGCTAAAGACCATAAATATATCCATATAAAAATCTCCGTGTTTTAGTATCACAAATACAAAAATATTTTGTGACAAGCACGGAGATTTTATTAATTGGTGAAGTTAATTGGAAATGATGGTTAATATTCCTTGCGCCCGTCGATAGCACGCGACAAAGTAATTTCATCAGCATATTCAAGGTCGCCGCCGACCGGAACGCCGTACGCAAGCCGCGACACCTTAATGCCGAGCGGCTTTATCAGGCGGGATATGTACATAGCCGTGGCCTCGCCTTCAACATCGGGGTCAGTCGCAAGAATGACCTCCTTTACGCTGTCGTCACGCAGCCGACCAAGCAGCTCCGCCAGCCGGATCTTGTCCGGCGTAACTCCTGCGACCGGTGAAATTGCACCGTGCAGTACATGATACACACCTCTGTACTCCCGCACTTTTTCAATTGCCATAAGCACCCGCACGTCCTCAACCACGCATATTACCGAGCGGTCACGCCCCGCATCCTCGCATATAGGACACAGCTCACGGTCGGTCAGGTTCATACACACAGGGCACAGATGTATTTTGCGTTTGGCGTCAAGTATGGCAGTAGCGAACTGCTCGGCCTCTGCCTCGGTGAAGTCCAGCACCGAAAACGCCATGCGCATTGCCGACTTCCGTCCCACGCCCTGCAGCCGTCCGAACTGCTCGGCAAGCACCGCAAGCGTTTCGATATAATCCGCCATATCAGAACAGACCGGGCATACCGGCCGCACCGGTTATCTTTGACATCTCTGCGGCATTGGTATCCTCAACGCGGCGTATCGCCTCGTTTACTGCCGCAGTAAGTATGTCGGTCAGTGTTTCGATGTCATCGGGATCGACCACCTCGGGCTTTATGTCAATTGAAACGATCTCCTTCTTGCCGTTTATCACGACCGTAACCATACCGCCGCCGGCAGTCACCGTGTATTCACGCGTCTCAAGCTCAGCCTGAAGATTTGCCATGTCCTCCTGCATCTTCTGTGCCTGACGTATCATGGCATTCATGTTCTGGGGACCGCCCCCCATACCGCTCGGAAGTCTTGCTTTCATTTCGTTTTTCTCCTGTTTGATTTATTCAGTTCTCACCGCTTATTTCGTCCAGCTCATCGAAAATGGTTTCGTCCGGACCGTCACCGCCCGACTTTGGCATAAGCTCGAACTCCACCTCATTCTCGCCGAGCCGCCGTCCCAGCTCGAGCGCCAGTGCTTCTCGTATAATACGGCGGCTGTCGCCCTGCTCTATCATGTTTTTGACAAATACATTTGGCATACGCACAACGACATGGCCGTTGTCCGTAGTATATGCCCTGCAATCACCCAGCAGTGCCGACAGCGCCTGCTTTTCGCGTGCGATGCGCTGAGTTATCTCAGCCCACCCGCGGCAAGCGCGCAGTACACGCTTGCCCGAGGCAGCTAAAGGCTGCTCTGACGACTGCCGTGGTTTTTTCATCCCTGGCTTGCTCACTGCCGGCTCAGCTCCACCGTCTACCGGCATCACAGTACTGCCGGCAGACGATATTCCGGCCATTCCGTCCGCCGGCGGCAGGTTGTCAGGCGATATGTCCGCAATCTCCGCTCCGCCCACTGGCGGCACAGCGGGGTCTGCAACTGTATTTTCCGTCATTCTGTCTGCCGGTGAAGCCGCCTGACCCGCAGAGGCACTGACCGCTTCTCCGGCAGTGGAGACCACGGGGACTCGCCCTGCCATAAAGGCTGCAAGCATATCCTCCAGCCTTGCCACCCGGGCAAGTAATGCCTCGGACGACGTATCAAGGCTTATATCACTCATTTTTATCAGCGTCAGCTCTGCCACCGTTCGCTTGGCGGCACCTGCCCGTTGCATTGAGGCCATCGCACCTTCAAGCAACCGGCAATGAGCCAGCAGCTGCTCACGCGAGAACAGCGCCGCTACCTCGCCGAGCTGCACTGTTTCGGCATCGGTCAGGTCGAGATATTCTGCCGCGCCCGATGTGGTTTTGACCACCAGCATATCGCGGTAAAGCGACATAAGCTCCTGCCAGAACACCGCAAGATCCTTTGACGACGCGGTAGCCTCGGCAATTATTCCGAACAGCGTGTCGTAATCCTGTCCGGCAACTGCCCTGACTGTTGCCAGCACCTGTCCGCGCCCTACCGAGCCGACCGCCTCATTTACCCGGTCAACCGTGACACGCGCACCTCCACCGGAACAAAGCTCCAGCAGACTCAGCGCGTCACGCATCCCCCCCTGAGCCAGTCGTGCAAGCAGGTGAGCTGCGTCATGCTCAAGCGGAATTTGCTCTTTTTCCGCCACATACTCCATGCGCGCAATAAGATCCTCCATACGTATACGTCGGAAATCAAAGCGCTGGCAACGCGAAACAATGGTAGCAGGCAGCTTCTGAAGCTCGGTTGTTGCAAGTATAAAAATAACGTGCGCAGGCGGCTCCTCCAGCGTTTTCAGCAATGCATTGAAGGCGCTGGCCGACAGCATATGCACCTCGTCGATGATGTACACGCGGTATTTCAGGTCGGATGGGGCAAAATTGACCTCATCGCGGATATCGCGGATATTGTCGACGCCGTTGTTGGACGCGGCGTCCATTTCCAACACATCGGTAGTGGTCCCGGCATCTATTGCCCGGCAGGCAGCACACTCTCCGCAGGGATTGCCGTCCTTAGGAGACAGACAATTGACTGCTTTTGCCAGTATTTTTGCACAGCTTGTCTTGCCCGTTCCGCGCGAACCGCAGAAAAGGTAAGCGTGACTCAGCTGACCTGTGCTTGTTTCGTACTTGAGCACGCGCGTAACCTGATCCTGACCGTAAACCTCATCAAACGTACGTGAACGCCACTTACGGTAAAGAGCCAGATGATTTGAGCCAGGCATAATCCACCTCCCGTCCAAAAAACAGACCGCAAAGTAAGACCATACACCCCAAAATCGAGCTTCCCTTCCGCGCGATACACACGAATACTGCTCGGGACAGGCACCCTCGCGGCACATTGGGTTGACCGCTTAATGCTGCTTGGTTCCCCACCTGACATGGTTCACAGCTCCCAATTGCGCAAGACCCATCCTTCAACGCAGTGCTTCGCGGCTCCAGTCCGCAGAAGTTCGGCCCTCAGACGGGGGATCAACCCCTGCTGTAGCGGATTGCAGGTACAGGACACCGCTGCCTCCCCGGCTGGTATGGCCTTATTTCACAGTCTGCTTTTGCAGTTACTATGGCGGCTTTTCAAACTGTGTTTGCCGCTTTGTTTATTTTATCATATTATGCTCGTTTTTGCAATAGCCGAAACAAAAATTTTTATTTGCGGCCGGATATTATTTCAGGTAAAACGCATTTTTCCTCCGGACGGAAAAACTCCGCCCGTTTGCAGAGGCCGTATAGCAGCGGCTTGCGCGGGCGGAGACAATGCTTCAGATGTACTTAATCTGACGTGCTCAGGCATAACACTCGGTCGGAAAAGCGCTCAATCGCACCTTTACCTAACACGCTCATTTTGTGCCGTCAGCCAGCGACGCCAACAATATTGCCGCTTGTTCACGGGTCAGTGCGGCACCATAATCGGTCCGGTCATCTCCGCTCAGAAGGCCACGCTCCACCATAAGCCCGATCGCCTGCTTTGCCCATACAGGTGCCGTGCCCTCCCCGGCAAATGCCGGCACCGCAGCAGATGTGTCAAGCCCGAGCATGAGGGCACACACTGTAGACGCCTCGGCGATTGTCATCGGCGCATCTGGCAGAAAATACTTGTTGCCGTTCCATGAGCTTCCGCTTATATATCCCGCCCGCGCGGCAACGGCTATGTACGGCTTGAGCGCTTCGGGAATGTCGGCATCGTCATAAAATCCCGTGTCACTGACAGTCGGCAGTGACGTTACCCCCGCCGCTTTGAGCGCCATGACCACAAACTCGCATCTCGTCACGCTGCGGTTGGGATAGAAATACCGTACATTGCCAACCTGCGTACCGTTCATAACTCCCATATCAGTCAGCCTGACGGCAGCGGCATAGGCGGCAGATTGCTTCATGTCCTCATACTGTGCCGAGCTGACACTTGTACTGACCTCGAGATTTATGCGGCTTGCCGCCGAGTAATTTCCGTATTTGTCAGACACAACATACTCAAAGCTGTCCTGCCCGGTATAATCGAAGTCGGGGATATAAACGTATTTTCCGGCGTCATCATACAGCACAACACGTCCATGGCGCGGGTAGGTAACTATCTGATATGTAAGCTGGTCACCCTCAGGGTCGGCGGCGTAAAGACGGCCGTATGCGGCAATATCGCGGTAGGTGCCTACAGACAGCTGCTGCTTGCCTGCAGTCGGTGAATAATTGATGCTGTCCAGCATGTACAGCCTGCAGCACATGGTATACGCGCTGTTGTTTACCCTGAATTCAAACGACGACTGCCGGCAGTCTCCCGCGGCGGCGAAGCTAAGCAGCTCAAGATTGGAGCGCGAGATAGTCTGTCCTGCACGGACGGTGGTTGAACCTATAAGCAGTTCACCGTCTGTCGCGGCCGGGACTGCGGTCACGGTGATCGACTTGATCTGCTCCAGATTCAGCACACGTTCAAAATCACGCGGCGAAAACAGAATTTCATTGCCTGCGATGCCGGATTTGGCCATTGGCGTGCTTTGCGCTATCACACACAGCGCAGGTGAAACAGGGGCGGTATCGGAACCCGCCGCGGCTATGATGCCGGTGTTGACCGTCACCGACAGCAGAAGCGTCACAAGTAACGCGGAGAACGACATGAGAACTGTGGTTTTCATTGTATGACCTCCCAAACGGCTATCTGGTAAATTATACGCCGTCAAAAAAGAAATATTCCGGTCTTTCTGCAAATCATAATCAAATACAGAAAAATCACTTTACCGCCCAAAGGCAGTAAAGTGATCGGCTCTTCATAATTCATAAGGCGACCGCGGCTACTTCTCCCCCTTACCGAACGCCCGTTCCAGAAGCTCCAGAAAACGGAAGCGCAGCTTATATTTGGCTCCGTTGGACTCGGTCACAATTTTATACTGCTCCGGTGTTAGTCCAACCTGTACAAAAGCATCCTCGGACGACTTTCGGTCGGCCGCACCAAGACATAGATTCGGGAAAAGCACACACCACCAGTTGGCTCCGTCAGCCTCACCTATGCACACACGCAGCGACATATACCTGCCCGCCGGAAAACATACCGATTCATAACTTTTTGTTGGGTAATCCTCGTAATCGAGCAGCACCGTGACATCATAATCATATCCTTTGGCCCGTACGACCTCAAGCGCCACCTGCCGCAGCTCCTCCAGCCGCCCTGACAGCGCCTCTACTGCGCTATCACGGTCGCAACATCCCGCAACAATAGCCGATGACCGCTCAAGTATACTGTCCCTGACACAAAGCTTGAGCGCCTGATCCTCCTCGCTGTCCGAATTTGCAAGCACGTGCAGACGCACGACGCTGTCATAGATTTCAGCCTCGCCGTGAGTCGGCAATATGCCGATTATCATAACACCCACAAGTATGAACACGCAGAATAATGCAAATTTTTTCATGATCATATGTTCTCCTCCTGTAATTGTAAAATATTGTCTGTCACATACGTCTCCGATTATTCAAGGCATTTCATAATTATGGCTATTTTTTCTTGCACCGATTGACAAAGCAGTCCGAGTGTGATAAAATAATAACAAATTAAACGGGAGAGACTCATATCATGGATAAAAAAATATCACCATCGCTTATGTGCGCAGATTTTCTCAACCTCGGCCGCGAAATAAAGGCGCTTGAGGAGCAGGGCATCGAGTATCTTCATATTGATATAATGGACGGTGTTTTTGTCCCGAATTACACGCTCGGCACCGACTTTATTAAAAAGCTGCACCGTGCTACCCCCATTCCGCTGGACATTCATCTTATGATAGACCGCCCCGACTGCAAAATGGATCGTTTTGAACTTCGTCCGGGCGACTATGTGTCAATTCACTACGAGGCAACTCCGCATGTCCAGCGCACACTGTCCTACATACGTCAGGCAGGTGCTAAACCCATGCTGGCACTGAATCCCGCAACTCCGCTGTGCGTACTCGAGGACCTTCTTGCGGATATTGATGCAGTTCTGATCATGACGGTCAATCCAGGTTACTCAGGACAGAAGCTCATTCCGCAGACCATAGACAAAATCGCCCGTCTGCGCCGTATGCTGGACAAGTCGGGCTATACTGGCATCGAAATTGAGTGCGACGGCAATGTTTCATTTGAAAATGCGACTAAAATGAGCCGCGCCGGTGCCAATATTTTCGTGGCCGGGACATCAAGTCTGTACGCCCCCGGCGCCGACCTTGAGACAAACGTCGTAAAATTCCGTAAGGCGGTAAAAGACTGACACCGCTCAGCCGTTTATCTCAGAGCGGTTTTATACTCGAAAAGTAAAAAATTTCAAAAAAATATTGATATGCGCCCACAGATGTGGTATACTATCCCATAGTATGGTTAAAGAACGTAAAAATTTTGAAAGGAAATATAAATATGACCTACAACAAAAAGACTATCGAAGATGTTGATGTTGCCGGCAAGAGAGTTCTTGTACGCTGCGATTTCAATGTCCCCCTGAAGGACGGTGTCATAACCTCCGATAAGCGTATCGTTGAAGCTATCCCCACCATCAAATATCTGCTGGACAAGGGCGCAAAAGTTGTCCTGTGCTCGCATATGGGCAAGCCCAAGGGAGAAGTAAATCCCAAATACTCGCTGGCTCCCGTGGCCAAGAGGCTGTCCGAGCTGCTCGGCTTTGAAGTGCCGCTGGCTGCCGATACGATCGGCCCCGATGCCAAGGCCAAGGCCGCCGCACTCCAACCCGGACGCGCAATACTGCTTGAAAACACCCGTTTCGACAAGAGAGAAGAAAAAAACGATCCCGAGTTTGCCAAGGAACTGGCCTCATTCGGTGATATATTTGTAAACGACGCTTTCGGCGCCGCTCACCGTGCCCATGCCTCCACTGCCGGTGTTGCAATGTACGGCGGTCTTCCCGCTGTCTGCGGTTACCTTATCCAGAAGGAGATCACCGTTATGGGCAAGGCACTTGAAAATCCTGTACGTCCCTTCGTCGCCATTCTCGGCGGTGCAAAGGTTTCCGACAAGATCGGCGTTATCAACAACCTCATCGACAAGGTCGATACGCTCATAATCGGCGGCGGTATGGCATACACCTTCTTCCGTGCACAGGGCTGCTCCATCGGCAACTCCATCTGCGAAGAGGATAAGCTCGAGCTGGCCAACGAAATGCTTAAAAAAGCTCACGATAAGGGTGTCAACTTCCTGCTTCCCGTTGATAACGTGATTGGCAGAGAATATAAGGAAGACACCGTGTTCATGCGCATGTATTCCGACTCCATTCCCGACGGCTGGATGGGCCTTGATATCGGCGAAAAAACACAGGAGCTGTTTGCAAAATCCATAGTCGGCGCCGGAACGGTAGTATGGAACGGTCCTATGGGCGTTTCCGAGTGGGACAACTTTGCTTCGGGCACACGTTCCGTGGCACGCGCCGTGGCTGAGAGCGGTGCAATTTCGATCATCGGTGGCGGAGACAGCGCGGCAGCGGTCGAAAAGCTGGGCTACTCCGACAAAATGACTCATGTTTCCACCGGCGGCGGAGCTTCGCTCGAATTCCTCGAGGGACTTGAGCTTCCCGGCATCGCCTGCCTGCAGGACAAATAATCCACGACTATTAATCAGAGAAAGGCATAAAAAATGAACCCTGCAAAAAGAAGAACCGTTATTGCCGGCAACTGGAAGATGAACTTCACCCCCGCTGAGGCGACCGATTTCATCAACGCCATAAAGCCCATGGTGGCCGGTAAGGATAACTGCGACATCATTTTCTGCGCCCCCTATGTAACGATTGCGGCCGCCATGGCAGCCGCCGAGGGCAGCAACATAAAAATCGGAGCCGAGAACGTTCACTTTGCCCCCAAGGGCGCTTACACCGGCGAAGTTTCGGCTGACATGCTCAAGGCTATCGGCGTTGAGGTGGTCATTATCGGCCACAGCGAGCGCCGCCAGTATTTCGGAGAGACCGACGAAACGGTAAACCTGCGCACCAAGGCAGCTTTGGCCGCCGGTCTGCGCGTGATCCTGTGCCTCGGCGAAGTCAAGGATCAGAGACTGTCCGGCATTACCGACGAGGTAGTCGCTATGCAAACCAAGCTTGACCTGGCTGGAGTTTCCGCCGAGGAGCTGAAGAATGTCATTATCGCATACGAGCCTGTCTGGGCCATCGGCACCGGACTTACCGCAACTCCCGAGCAGGCAGAGGAAACCTGCGCCGTGATCCGCCGCGTGCTGGCTTCGATGTACGGTGACGACGTTGCCGAGACCGTAACCATTCAGTACGGCGGTTCGATGAACGATAAAAACGCTGCCGAGTTGTTGGCCAAGCCCGATGTTGACGGCGGACTTATCGGCGGAGCTTCACTCGTCCCCGAAAAGTTCACCGCGATCGTTGACGCGGCTCAGTAAAGCATAAACAATAATAAAGGCCGCCGCAATGCGACGGCTTTTATTCACCGTAATATGAAAGGCATGGTATTAAAATGGCAAAATACAGACGCGGACGCATAAACGACGAGGTCAAAAAGGAAATGGCAGGCATACTCCGCGACGTCAAGGACCCACGTGTGCGTGACGCCTTTATCAGCATAACCGCAGCCGAGGTCACGCCCGACCTTAAGTACGCCAAAATATATTACTCACACCTTCGCGGTGACACCAAAGAGGTGGCCAAAGGACTGAAGTCGTCGGCAGGATATATCCGCCACATGCTGGCACAGCGTATGAACCTGAGGATCACGCCGGAGCTTACCTTCATCACAGACAGCTCCATAGCCAACGGCGCGCATATTTCGTCGCTTATCAACGGGCTGACTTATTCCGATGACGGCGAGCAGAACGAGCAAGACGACGTAACCGACGAAGACACAAAGTCGCAGACTGCGGAGTCATCTGCGGAGCGTGCGGACACCGCCGCCGATTCCGGAGAAGGTAGCTCCGGAGGAACCGGCAATGAGTGAGCTGTCTGTGCTGACGCTGGAGCAGGTGTGTGACCGCCTGATAACACCTGTAAATACGCTGATCATTTTCCACGACCGCCCAGACGGCGATGCAACCGGCTCCGCCTTCGGTCTGGCACTGTTGCTTGAGTCTATGGGATCAGCGGTACGCTGCGTATGCTCGTCTGAGGTCAACCGACGCTATCGTTTTGCAGTCGAAGGCCTTCAGGACAGCGTGCTTCCCTGCTCTGTCCCGGACGGCTTTGACGCGCAGCGCGTAATCACGGTCGACACGGCCGCGCCTGAGCAGATACGTGAGCTGAGACAGCAGTACAGCATAGATTTCATGATAGATCATCATGCCAGGGGCACGCCCTACGCCGACTATCTTGTCCGGCCAGACGCCGCAGCCTGCGGTGAGATAATCTACGACATTGCCGCCGCTCTTATGGCGCGCGGTGCGATAAAGGCACTCCCCCCACGCTTTGCGGGACTGATTTATATGGCTATAGCCACTGATACCGGCTGCTTCAAATATTCCAACACCACCCCCGGCACACACCGCCGAGTCGCGGAGCTTATGGACGGTTCGTTTGACTACGCCGACTGGAACTTCAGGCTTTTCGACGCCAAAACGCCCGAGGCTCTGACGCTGACACATGCCGCCATCGAAAATATTCACTATTTTTACGATCGTCGCCTTGCTGTCGTGGCCATGGATCACGCCGCACTCAGCGCAATCGGCATCTCCTCCGACTACTACGACGGACTTATCGACGTTGCCCGCAGTATCGACGGAGTGGAGGTAGCGGTGTCGTTGCGTCAACCTGATGATCTACCGGTATTCCGCGTATCCACGCGCTCAAACGGGAACGCCGATGTATCTGCAGTTTGTGCACGCTTTGGAGGCGGCGGACATGCCAAGGCCGCAGGCTGTTCAATATCCGCGCCTGATATTACTGTGGCACTCGATATAATTGTCTCGGCGGTAGGCGAGATACTGAAATAAAACTTTATTTCTGATCGCGCCCTTACCGGTGCAGTTCCGTATAATGAAAAAGTCTTTTCGAGAGGGAACCTTTTTGAAAAAAGGTTCCCTCTCGAACTCTCCCACCAAGAACTTTTGTTATAATCGGACAAAAATTGAATTTTTCGAAGATTATCGTAAGACTTGTTTAGGCAGAGCATCGACATACCTTTGTCAGCAATCCGGACTCAGCCATTTGCGGCGCAGTTTTTGTTTTACGAGGTGCCTGTAATACATGGTAATCACATACGATGACATATCATCAGCGCTGAAAACTCCGTGGCGGCAGAATTCCAGATAAAGTGCACTTCCGGGCAGCAGAAGCTCATTTCTTATTCGCGTGCCAAGCCCGAAATGGTAAAACTCCGGGTGTCTACCCCAGTTATTGATGAATTCGACGGCCTGCTCTGCGGTAAAATAGCCGTCTATGATGACAAAGCAGTCGGTTATCATTTTATCAAGCATTTTATATTTCCCCTTCATCACGATAGTTGCCAAATATATTTTACTATCTTATGATAGTAATGTCAATACTACTTTTTAATAGTAAGATATAATGAGCAAGGGTGATGAATTTGAATATATATTTTCCGCGTCTGCGTGATCTGCGCGAGGACGCCGACATGGTACAAAAGCAAGTTGCCGCCTACCTCGGAATTGACCAACGAGTATACAGTAATTACGAAACAGGCAAGCGCGAAATTCCGGTACGGTTCGTCATCGCCTTAGCCGAGCTTTACGGCACCTCGACCGACTTTATTCTGGGTCGTACCAACAACAGAGGGACGAATATATGAAGCTCCGTGGTGTCCGCGCCGCTATCCTATACCTCCTTATACATCAAAAAGACGATATGGCACAATGCCATATCGTCTTTTTGATTTATAATCGTACCTTACACACCCTCGCGAAGACGGCGCAGCTGTTCTGCCTCGGTCGCGGTATGTGTGGAAACATGTCCGGGCAGAGGCATCAACTCGTCATTGATGGTGTCGATGATCCAGCTATCCTGCGGGAAGAAGAACTCATCAAACTCAAAGGGAGGTGTGATCCAGTTCTTAGCCCCGACTATAGCGACAGGAGCATCAAGATAGTCAAAGCACAGGTTGCTGATGTTATGTGCAACATCGTTGAGGAATGAGCCGCGGGCGCAGGCATCGGAAACCAGCACGACCTTACCGGTCTTTTTGACCGACTCTACTATCTTGGTGTAGTCCAGCGGCACAAGCGAGTGCAGGTTGATGATTTCAGCGTTTACGCCGTACTTTTCCTTGAGCTGATCAGCCGCCTTGACCGCACGGTACAGCACTGCACCTATTGTAATGATGGTAACATCAGCTCCACTACGGATAAGGTTGGTATCGCCTATTCTGATCTCGTAAGGCTCAGCGGGAACGCCTCCCTCATGGAACTGCTCGGGCATATCGTAAATTCTCTGACTCTCAAAGAATATGACAGGGTCAGTGCCGTTGAGTGCGGCAGTCATCAGACCTCTGGACTCATACGGCGTTGCGGGGAAGCAAACCTTAAGTCCGGGGATGTGGGCACACAGCGAGGTCCAGTCCTGAGAGTGCTGGGCACCGTACTTAGAGCCGACCGAAACACGCACGACCACCGGCATTTTGAGAATACCGGCACTCATGGCCTGCCACTTGGACAGCTGATTGAATATTTCATCACCGCAACGTCCGATAAAGTCGGCATACATCAGCTCAACTACCGCGCGGCCGCCGCACAGGCCGTAACCAACGGCACTGCCGATGATAGCTGCCTCGGAAATAGGCGCATTGAACAGGCGGGAATGCGGAATTGCTTCCATCATTCCGCGGTAAACCGCGAACGCGCCGCCCCAGTCACGGACGTCCTCACCGTAAGAGATCATGGTGGGGTCCTCATAATATTTGTCTATTAACGATTCGGAAATACCGTCGCGAATGTTGTACGCCTTCATCTTGCTGACAGGCTGTCCCTTTTCGTCAAGCGCGGTACGGATCTTGCCCTTGATCTTGACATAAGCGGGGCACTCTTCCTTAGGCAGTGTAACGTCGGGCTGTCTGTCATCCATTTTGGCAACATGGCCGTTGGAGAACATCATACGCTCAATAATTGCGGGATCTGCCTTGAAGTCGGCATAAGGAGAGAACGTCTTATCGGCGGCATGGCGGCAGATCATGGTCATACGCTCGACCGTTTCGGCGACGATATCGTCGAACTTGCCATCATCTGCGACCTTGGCATCTACCAGCGCCTTGCGGTAGGTGACCATGGGATCGTACTCTTTCCACGCGTCAAGCTCCTCCTTGGAACGGTAAGCGTTCTGGTCAGAGGTCGAGTGGCCTGAATAACGGTATGTAATGGTATCCAGCAGTACGGGACCTTCGCCGTTGCGCAGTAGCTTTAGCTTGCGCTCCATGGCATCAATAACAGCCAGCGGATTGAAGCCGTCTATACGCTCTGCATGCATCTGGCTGGGCGTAATGCCGGCGCCGAGACGTGCCAGCATATCGTAGGCCATGGTCTCACCGCGTGTCTGGCCACCCATGCCGTAGCTGTTGTCAAACACATTGAACAGTATGGGCATACCGCCGTTCATATCACCTTCCCACAGCGTACGGAACTGATCCATGGCGGCAAAGTTCATAGCCTCATAGACAGGGCCGCAGCCCAGCGAGCCGTCACCTGCGTTGCAGACCACGATACCGTTCTTACGGTTAACCTTTTTGTACAGCGCCGCACCGGTCGCGATAGGAGCCGAACCGCCGACAATAGCATTGTTGGGATATACACCGAAGGGCAGGAAGAAAGCGTGCATCGAGCCGCCAAGACCCATATGGAAGCCGTTCTGGCGTGCGAATATCTCGGAGAGTGTTCCGTAAAGAATAAAGCGTATGGCAAGCTCCTTGACCGAGTCGACCTTGCCCAGCTTTTCAACTGCGCGAAGTGTACGTCCGCCGATGAAGTTTTCCATGATCTTCATCAGCTCGTCATCGGACAGCTTGTTGATAGATGACAGCGATTTTGCCAGGATCTCGCTGTGCGAACGGTGAGAGCCGAAGGTGTAGTCGTCGATGCCGAGCAGGTAAGCCTGACCGACCGCGGCCGCCTCCTGGCCCATGGAGAGGTGAGCGGGACCGGGATATGTGGTTTCAACGCCGTTGTAGTTGCTCTGCGTCTTTATCTGGCTGAGCATGGACTCAAATTCACGGCAAATGGCTATATCACGGAATATACGCAGAAAATCCTCTGTGGTGTAGCGCGACTTTTCCTGCTCAATGGTTTTGTTATACTGGTTTACGGGAATATCCTCAAAGGTAATTTTGCCCGGTGCTCTCGTCGCAACGGGATCGACAAATAATGATTTAGGCATTTCAGTAAAATTCCTTTCTGTAATATTTTAAATCAGAGCTTGAACAGACATTCCCGTATGATCTCACTGACTGTGGGGTGCGGGAACACCATTTTTTTGAGCTGAGCGAGCGGCAGCTCAGAGCTGCACATCTGTGCGGCTCCGTAAATCATTTCGGAAGCGTACGAACCGACTATGTGCACACCGACCAGACGGTCGTGCCCCACGTCGTACACCAGTTTGCAAAAGCCGTTGCCACCCTCGGTTTCGGCCACATATCTTCCGGCATAGGCCATAGGCAGCTTGACTTCCTTGACCTGCATACCCTTTGCCTCGGCGCTCTCGCGGGACTCGCCCACAAACGCTACCTCGGGATCGGTGTAAATAACCGAAGGAATATATTCATATCTCATTTCATCGCGCACGCCGAGCATGTGATTGACGGCAACCTCAGCCTCTCGGTATGCGGTATGAGCCAGCATCAGCTTGCCGTTACAGTCACCGACAGCGTATACACCCGCAACGTTAGTGCACATATGGCGGTCGGTAACGATCGCACCGCGCTCCAGCTCTACGCCCAGCGTTTCAAGACCGACACCTGCAGTGGACGCACGGCGGCCTACCGACAAAAGCACGCAGTCGCATTCACACTTACACTCCTGACCGTCCTTCTCATAAACAACAGCGGAGGGAGTTACGGCCTGTACGCGGCTTGAAAGCTCAAACTTCATGCCGCGCTTGGAATATTCGTGCATAAGCACACGGCATATGTCCGCATCGGTGGGACCGGCGATTTTGTTCATCATCTCGATGACCGTGACCTTCACACCGACCGAAGCAAAGTAGCAGGCCATTTCAAGTCCGATAACGCCGCCGCCGATAACTGCCAGCCGCTCCGGCAGAGTGGTCATATCAAGAATTTCCCGATTTGTCTTGACAAAACCGGCCGCCAGTCCTTCCTTAACTCCGGGTATCGGAGGAACAGCCGCATCTGAGCCTGTTGCAATGCACAATTTCGAAGCGACGTAGCGGCCGCCCTTGTCATCTGATACTACAAAGCCGTCTTCGGTTTTGCCCTCGATTTTTGCGGCGGCGCTGATAACAGTGACACCGGCAGTCTTCATGGTCATACCGACACCGCCGACCAGTGTCTTCACCACCTTGTTCTTGCGGGCAATTACCTTTTCGTGGTCGAATGAAGCTCCCTCCACCGTCACTCCGAAAGCGGCGCTCTCGGTTGCGTGGCGATACATTTTGGCGCAGTTCAGCAGTGTTTTTGTGGGTATACAGCCTTCATTAAGGCACACGCCGCCCAGTGCGCGCTTCTCGATGACAGCAGTCTTGAGGCCGCCAGCCGCCGCGCGCTCAGCCGCCAGATATCCACCGGGGCCGCCGCCTATAACTATAAGATCAAATTTATCCATCTCGCATCCCCCTTATTTCAGTAAAAGAGCGGTAAAGCTCTCAAGATTTGCGCACAGCTCCTTGACAAACTTTGCGGCGGGACCACCGTCGACTGCTCTGTGATCGTAGGTCAGCGAAAGCCCCATTGCAGGATAGAATTCGTAGCCGTCGCCCTTCTGACGCGCCCGGGTTGTTATGTTGCAGACACCGAGAATACCGGTCTGAGGAGCGTTGATAACAGGCGTAAATGACTCAACGCCAAACGCGCCGAGATTGGACACAGTGAATGAGCCGCCCTTGAGCTTGTCGGGGTTTATAGCGCCGCTTCTTGCTTCGGCGGCCAGTTGCTTGACCTCTTTGGAAATTTCAATAAGCGATTTTTTGTCCGCGTCGAATATCACCGGCACGATAAGTCCGCGTGGAGTATCGATCGCCACGCACAGATTGACGCTGTGATAATGACGGATCGTATTGTCGTCCAGCATAATGGCGTTGAGATCGGGGTGATTTTTAAGCGTTCTTGACACTGCGAACAGCACCATATCTCCGATAGTGACACCCGCCAGATCGCCGCCCGCCGCCTTGAACTCGGCACGGGCACGCTGAATCGCGGTTGCGTCAAACGAATGATTGTTGGTAAGCTGGGCACCGGACGCCAGCGAATTCTTCATTGACTTGGAAATCGCGCGGCGGATTCCACTGAATTTAACATCGTCATATTCGCCCTCGGATACTGCCGGTGCAGCCTGCTCGGCAGATGCGGCGGGCTTGACTGCCGGGCCGTCTTTAATAAGGCGGCGGACATCGGCCTCGACTATTCTGCCGTGCGCA